>Ga0153915_10004160_pt1 | contig 13308 bp, 6 predicted proteins | sample Opewatmetagenome_2_FD_107003 | JGI IMG/M metagenome (GOLD analysis project Ga0153915, IMG submission 107003) | Freshwater wetland microbial communities from Ohio, USA - Open water 3 Core 3 Depth 3 metaG | ecosystem: Environmental > Aquatic > Freshwater > Wetlands | place: USA: Ohio, Lake Erie... | reverse complement strand
TATTAAATAATACAATAAAGGAGCTGATTCCTGTGTGCAAATTCCTGGAGCAAATAATCAGAAGTTATTTTTTATAAATGAATTAGTGTTTGTTATTTGACTTTAACAAATTCAAGTTCCATATATTTTATACCATCATTGTTGTAACCTGTCCAGGTCCATTCATTTGGATTTTTAAATGTATTTTCAAGGGTCTGTGTAGATTTTCTTTCCAAAACTATTACTATAAGATGGCGTTATATTAGGGATGTTCATAGTAGTTAAAACATCTGATTGACAATAAGTTAAATCTCATTATCTTTAAGAAAAAACCCCGAAAAAGCTCCGAACAGCTATAAATCGGGGTAAATTCTTTAAAATTGCTATGAGAAAAATACGAAGAATTTTTGAAACTACTCAAGAAATTAGCTTTTTAAAATCTGATTTTATTGATTATCGATGTAATCAGATTTTTTATGCACAAATTTACATGTGGGTTCCCCACAGAATTAAAAACTCACTTCTTTTAGTATCAAATTCAGGGAAAATGAATTAGCCTGAATAAAAGAGAGACGAATTTGCTATTTCATCTTTTTGCTATATTGTAACCATAAAATATCAATTAAATTCCGGTAATGCCAGATAGACGCAAGTCCAATAGAAAATCTGTAAAATCAAATTGGATGACAGTCGGAACAATCGGATTGTTATTTTTCATCTTTGGTTTTGTTACCTGGCTAAACGGAATACTGATACCCTATTTGAAGATTTCCTGTGAACTGAACCATTTTGAATCTTATCTGGTTGCGTTTTCATTTTATATTGCTTATGTAATCATGGCAATACCATCTTCCTGGCTGCTGAAAAAGACAGGTTTAAAAAAGGGTATGATGTTCGGGTTGTTTGTCATGGCCGGCGGAGCTCTTTTTTTCATTCCCGCGGCAATTACAAGGACCTATTCTCTTTTTCTTACTGGTCTGTTCATCATGGGAACCGGACTGGCCATTCTTCAGACAGCATCAAATCCCTATATTACAATGCTTGGTCCTATGGAGAGCGCTGCCCAGAGAATTAGTATAATGGGAATATGCAATAAGTCAGCCGGGGTGATTGCAACTTATCTTTTTGGGGTGATGGCCTTAAAGAATGGTGACGCCCTTCTGGCAAATCTTAAATCCATGGATGTGGCACAAAAAACAGCAGCACTGAACGATCTGGCTTCCAGGGTAATCGTACCATATATAGCAATGGCTGCAATCCTGGCATTAATTGGGATATTTGTGAAAGTTTCAGGATTACCTGAAATCGATCCCAATGTCGAAAATCCAGGGGAAGACGAAGAGTTTTATAATTCAAAAATATCAATATTCCAATTCCCATTCCTGCTATTGGGTGTATTGGCCATATTTTGTGATGTAGGGCTGGAGATTGTTGCAGGTGACACAATTATCAGTTATGGACTTAGTCAGGGAATTCCGATATCTATTGCCAAACACTTTACGTCCCTGACAATGATTGCCTCGATCATAGGCTATACAATAGGAGTGATTGTCATCCCGCGTTATATTTCACAAAGCAAAGCGCTTCGTGTTTGTGCGATCCTTGGTATTGTATTTACTTGTATAGCTATTGCATCACCAAGGCTGATATCTGTGGTGTTTATTGCCTTGCTTGGAATGGCCAACTCTTTAATATGGCCTTCTGTCTGGCCGCTGGCAATTGAAGGACTTGGCCGTTTTACCCGGATCGGATCTTCTCTGCTTATTATGGGTAATTTAGGCGGGGCATTGTTACCTTTATTATATGGACGACTGGCAGATGTGTCCAGTCCGCAAAAGGCTTATCTGATTGTCATTCCGTGTTATTTCTTTATTTTATATTACGCTATGGCAGGTCACAAAGTCGGAAAGCGCACAAAAAAACCTGAATTAGCTTAACTTCTTTTTAATATATGATAAAAATTGAAGCAAGTGTTTCCAAAGGATGGCTCCATAAATATGGAGGATTTAATTTTATAGAACAGTATTATCTTGACCCTATCTATCGTTGGGAACAGGATAATAAAATTAACAAATTTGTTAGTGAGATATTTCCATCTTATGGCATTTACAATATGGAAGCCAATCTTGTTCAGGCTAAATATGTAAAAGGGAATCATGTACTTGTTGGCGCTATTCAGCCCAATATGATATTGGCAACCATTCTTGGCGCAAAATTCTCATTTTTCGAAGACAAAGATGCAGATGTACTTGGTAAGCCGCTTGAATTTATATCGAACAAAGAGCAATTGCCATCACTCGATTCCATCCTTGATCACCATCTGGTAAAAGACCTGGAAAAACAAATGCAGATGATTAGTAAAACACATTCTGAGCTTAAAATAATTCCTCCTTTTTTCTGGGATGAATCAGGACGTGCAACCATTCATGGGATTGTTACAACCTCGCTTAAACTCACAGGGGATAATATAATGTTCATAATGATGTCGGATCCTGATCTTGCTCATGCAATCCATCAATGGATTGTAGATGCTTATGCGATTCTTATCAGTCATTTTGCCAGTTTGGCTAAACTTCCTGTTACTTCGGTACATGTGGGAGAATGTGCCGGGACTATGATTTCACCTGATTTGTATGAAGATTTTGTTGTTCCGTTTATCAGTCAGCTTGGGAATAAGCTGGGAGCAATTCGTTTGCATACTTGCGGGCATTCCGATCACCTGATAAATGCTATATCGCTAATTCAGAATTTAAAAATTATTGATACCGGGTCAGGAACGTCCGTTGGAAAGATACGGGAATTAATGGGACGGGATTTTGAGATAAATATTGCCCCTCCCATGGAACTGTTGATAGATGGCATTCCACAGACTGAGATTATCGGTTGGCTCGATAAAACGTTGTCAGAAAACCAGGGAGGTCCTATTCAGATAGCGTATCACATGGAATCAGACTATGATATCAGGAACTGTCTGGGATTACATGATGAACTTGAGAAAAGAGGACTGATTACAAATAAGAGATTGTACTGAATTCCTAACCTGATTAATTCATAACCTTGAAGGTAGTTAAAAAGAAAATCAGAAGGTAAACAAAAGGGATGAAATAGTCATTTCATCCCCCATTTTTTAAGTTAATATTAATGTGTATTCGACTTTTTAGAAGCCTCTCATTTATATAATTCAATAAGTCAAAAAATTATTTCGCAGGATCCCACCACATTCTGGTATTACATTTGTCAGGGCCACCAAGCAAGGTAATTCCCTTGGTAAGTTCAGTACCATTTGTATTGTACTCACCGGGAACAAATCCAACCCTGCGCATTATTGCACTTGGAGGAACATCGGGATTATCTGAATTTATTACAGGATATAACTTGGGCAATTCAGTTCTTCTGTAATCTGCCCATGCTTCCACACCATCGGGAAAGAGTGCGAGCCATTTCTGGGTCATGATCTGTTCAAGCTGCTTTACAGGATCACCTGCAATCCATTTGACAGGAATATTAGTCATAGGTGGAGTGCTGAAATCAGGAAGAGCAACGGGTGTACTTGTGCCTTGCTGGTAAGTCGCTATATCTGCCGGGTTGGCTCCCCAGTATTCAAGCGACATCTCAATGCCTTTGTTATAGCCTTCTTCAGCAGTAATACCCATACTCCATCCTTTCAGGGCACCCTCGGCTCTTAAAAAATAAGCTTCTGAAGCAAGAATAACTTCTATAGGGGTGGTGCTTTGGTTTGCTGGAATCGCCCACCTGTTAGCCATTGTAGAAAGATTATCATAATGGCGTGCTGGATCTGATATCTGGGCAATTGTCAGACCATTTCTCATGCCGGTGTACAGTCCCGTTTTAACAGCCGGCTGAAAATACTGTGACAACCGGGGGTCGACAAAACCTTTCAGAACACTTTCCATAGAAGCGCTCATACGGAATTCATTCCATGGCAGCATGATACAAAGTGCATTCCATGAGTTTTCGGTTGTATGGAATATAGCATTATCAGCATTGGAAGTCATAACACCGGCAGCAACTGCCTTTTCGGCCAGAGTCTTACCCTGGGCAGCATCAACTTTGGAGATTCTTAGCGCGATTCTCAACCTCAGCGTGTTGGCAAAGGTTATCCATTTATTTACACTTCCCCCATAGATCTGATCATTGGCACCAAAAGCGTTTTGTCCTTTGAAATTGTCCAATGTAGTAGTTGCAGAATCGAGCAGAGCAATAAAATTATCATAGATATCTTTCTGGCTGTCGTATGGAACGCTATTCTTACCATTATTAACAGAGGAGTAGGGAATTGGTCCCCAGTAATCAGTAATGCGCTGATACATAAATACTTTCCATATCTGTGCCAGTGCATACTGTTTTTCCATACCGGTAACTGTCTTCGGATTTGTTTTTTGAAGAACAACTGCCATGTTTTTTGCAGACTGACCATAAAAACCGCCCCATGCACCATTCAGCCAGTCCAGGTTTATATTATGTCTGTCAGTTGCGAACTTGGTTTGCCAGTTTGAATAGTATTGGACATAAAGATCGGCAAACAGGTTTTGATAAGTCTGGAAGTCCCAGCCATTCATCAGTCCATTGTACTGCGTTGATGCATATACATTACCAACCGTCGCAGGGTCGATTTCAGCCAGAACCCTCTGGTTGGTATTAATTTCCTCGAAATCGCTTGTACAGCTGCTGAACGAAAATACAACCAGCAAGCCAGACAAAAGGATATTGATTATTTTGTTTGTTTTCATATTAACTATTTTTAATTTCTTGAACACTTAATTAGAATGTAATTTTAAGGTTCATCCCTAATGTCCTTGTTCCTGGCATACCAAATCCTTCAGTGCCCTGAATGTTGGTATTACCTACCATCAGATTAGGATCTAATATCTTAGCTTTATTCATAAGGAAGAATAAGTTGCGGCCAACCAGTGAAACCCTGATATCCCTAATGAATGAACTATTAAAAGTCTTTGTATATCCAAGTACAGCCTCTCTCATCCTGATATTTGAACCGTCATATTTAAAACATTCGCCGACAGGTGTATTTCTTCCCCCAAGGCGCTGCCAATATTCTTCCGCAGTAATTGAAATGTTGTTTTTCGAACCATCTGCTTCCATTACGCCGTCAACTACCATGCCGTCTCTCCCTTTAAGAGTATAATCCGAGAAACCATCGCTGGCAAGGTTGGCTTCAGTAAATGAGAATACGTCACCACCCTTGCGGATATCTATCATAAAGCTTAAATCAAATCCCTTGTAGGAAAAAGTGTTATTTATACCTCCGATCCAGTCGGGATTATAGTTACCCATAAACACTGTCTGCCCAGGTGTACACAACGGCTGCCCGTTGGCATCAATCAGAATCTTGCCAGCTTCATTCCTTTCAAATCCCCTGGTAAAGATATCACCAAACTCATGACCTTCGACAACTTTAACTGTGGTCATCCATGATCTGCCCCGGATTGTATATTCCGTAAGTCCTTCAGATAGAGTTTTAACCAGACTTTTGTTCCTTGAAAAGTTTACTGCAATATCCCATCTTAATTCACCTTCTAATGGTCGAAGATTTAATGTTGCTTCAATCCCTGAATTCTGAATATTACCAGCATTAATAAACTGACTATTATATCCCGATGCCACAGGTAGTGGAACGGTCAGTAACTGGTTTTTACTGTTCGATTTATACCATGTAAAATCAAGGGCTATCCTGTTCTGAAAGAATCTTAAATCAAATCCAACTTCTTTGGATGTAGTGATTTCAGGTTTTAGATGTGCAGCAGGCATGATGCTGCTCCTTGAAGCATAACCCAGAGCACCTCCCGTAAAGAAATCAAAGGAAGGGGCAAGCTGATATGGGTCAGTATCATTACCAACCTGGGCAAATGATGCTCTCACTTTAGTAAAAGTTATCCATCCCGGCAGTGTTTTTATCATGTCCGAAACAACCCATGTTAAACCGACTGAGGGATAGAAATAGGACCAGCTTTCAGGTGGTAGAGTAGAAGACCAGTCATTTCGGGCTGTGACATCTAAGAAGAGATAGTTTTTGAAACCCAGAGTAGCAAAACCATATAATGAATTTAATTTCTTGGTTGCTCCACCCTCAGTAGCGACCAGTTTGAATGCATTTCCTATTGTGAACAGGTTCGGTTTAAGCAATTCTGTATTGTCAGTATTAAGCCAATACCATTTTTGCACGAGCATATTACCTCCTACCGAAGCATTTATTGACCAGTCGGTCGCAACAGTTTTGTTATAATTCAGGAGGAAGTCGGTGTTTGTTTCTTTGCTGTTACTGTTACCGGTATAATATTTACCACGGTCGGCTATTGTGTATGTATCATTGTATCTTTTTTGAATCGAATTATCATAAATAAAATCAAATGAAGTCCTTACCTGGAGACTGAGGCCATTGAGAATTTCATACCTTAAGGAGCTCATCGAAATCACCCTGTCACGTGTATCTACCATAGGGATTCTGTGAATCATCCAATAAGGATTTTCTCCTCCATTTGAATGAGGGTTCCAGTAATTCTGTAACAGGAATCCATTATTATCATAATATTCAAAATCTTTGGCCTCCTCGAGTGAAATATTTGTGGGCATACGTAAAATAGCACGCATCGGGTTGGCAAAATCGTCTCCTGTCGATACACGGTTATTAACATCCTGGTGGAAATAAGTGATTTTCGAATCAAGACTCAGACGTTTTGACATTTTAGCCGTAACACGCAGGTTGAAATTATCACGTTTCAGGTCATTACCTCTCATAATACCTCTGGATTGTGTGTTGGTATATGAAAAATAACCCTGGATATTCTCAGTGCCAGTTGTAAGAGCTAGTGAATTAGCCATGTTTGTTCCCAACTGCAAGAAATCTTTTAGATTATTCGGATGAGCTGCAAAGGGGTAGGTCGTATTGTATTTTGGTGAGTTAACATTTGGTGTCCAGTGAGCTACCTGCTGATTTTCAAGTTTTGGCCCCCATTCAAATTCACTGTTCTTTGCATATATCCCTGCACTTCCCTGTCCGTATACATTCTGAAACTTTGTAAGGATCACCGGTGTTTCAATTGAGTAGTTTAAGGAATATTCTGCACCGATACCTTTTCTGACAGCTCCTTTTTTCGTCGTGATAACAATAGCACCATTATTTGCTCTTGTACCATAAAGAGCAGTCGCTGAAGGACCCTTCAGAACAGTTACACTCTCGATATCCTCGGGGTTAATATTCCCGATACCATCACCCAACGCAACCCCTCCGTTTTCATCATTGGGTGTGGAGGCTGAATTGGAAATCGGAACCCCGTCAACAACATACAGAGGCTGGTTATTACCAGTTATTGAACGATTCCCTCTTATCACAATCCTGGTTGGAGAGCCAACACCACCGTTTGATCTTATCAGATCGAGACCTGCTACTCTTCCCGATAATGAGTTGACGACATTAAGATCCCGGGTCTGTACTAGATTATCGGTTGACACAGCCTGAGCAGCATAAGTAAGTGCTTTTTTCTCTCGACGTATACCGAGAGAAGTTACTACAATCTCAGCCAACTGCGTGGCCGAAGAAGTCATGCTAACATTAATCACAGTCTGATCGCCAACCGTAATCTCCTGAGCGTTAAATCCTATGAACGAGAATGCCAGAACTGCATTTCTCCCCGGTACCGTAATCGAGAATTTACCATTTGCGTCAGTAGTCGTACCAACGGTAAGACCTTTCACAACAATATTAACCCCCGGCATTGGAGAATTATCTTCGGCGCTGATTACAGTACCGGTCACTCTGCGTTCCTGTGCCTGTGCGGGGGCATAAGTAAATAAAGCAAGAAATGCAGATACAAGCAAAAGCTTTACCTGGCATTTCAAACATGCTAATAAAGATTTCATTTTCATAAAAACACATTTGATGTTTAGAAAATTTAGATTGTTAGGTTAGATATATGGATAAAATTTCATCAGAAAAAGCTTTAGGATTGTTAAAGATAATAATAAAAAAGTAGAACAAAGCACATAGAATTTACTAATTCTTTAGAATTTTTTTAAAATTGATAAAATAGGTTCCCTGGAAAAAATCTGACAAATTGAATCGTTTGTCAAATTATCAGATATTTGCTATTCTTTATTGCTTAATTTTTCTAAAGCTTTTCGGTAATTGTTCTTAATATATTCTGAATGAAATTTGTCGATTGAGCTTTGTACTAATGATGTAATAATCTGTCTATCGGAAGGTTCAATCCATTCCAGGTTTTCAATTAAAGAGTTCGATACTTCCATGCTCAAGGTTTCCAGATCTTTGGCCTGATAAATCCTGGACTTCCACTGTTCTCCCAAGATTATGGTAATAAGTCTAACATATCCGAATTGTACAGCTTTGAGTCCTGATTTCATGTTTATAACGGATTCTTCATTTGATTTCATGATTTCCTCTGCAACGTCAAACATCTTTTTGTAGACGACTAATCCATAAACATTTATATCTATCAACTCCTTCGCGTAGTACTGTTCGGATCTAAGTTCATCCGTATACATTCGTCTCAGGTCATTTTGAAAACCCGCGAAATATTGTACCTGTAAAGCTTTGTCACTAAGAGAAAGTGTTTTATCATTCACAAATGACAAATTTTTATAATTGACGAATCTGTCAAAAACAGCTCCTGATTTTCTGCTGTGTTTTTTTGGAAATGATAACTGTTTATTGATCCTGAGATTGCTTAATGTTGTGAGTGCTTTTATGTAATCCTTATCTGACCATAATTTATTATGATCCGGCATGCCCAGTTTCTGATACTCTTTTACTGTTAAGGAAAGGTCCTTTCCTGATTGCTTTTTGCAGGATCCGTTTATTAATATTATCAGGGATAAAAAAATCATTGAGTTTCTTAATATGTTCACAACTAAATGATTAATTAAAAGAGATATCTTATTTAATTCCATATGTACCATATAGTCTGGCAGAATCATTGTTAAGTGCAAAAACCAAAATGTTTTTCCCTGAGGAGAGTCTGACATTAGCGATGTCCCTTACTTCTCCATTTATATGAAATCCGCTCTCAATGTCGTTTAGAACTGTAAATTTTCCTTTCCCGTTTCCTGCCAGCAATAATCCTTTGTTAGCATCATATTCTCCGAATTTAATCCGTGTGCCATAGAAATTTCCGGCAAGTATAATATCCGGTTTGGCGTCATGGTTGTAGTCCCCTGAACGGATACAATAGATGGGAGAATATTGCGCTTCTCGCGGAAGAGGAGAAAGTTCAAACTGATTATTTCCCTTGTTCTCAAGGTAGCAACTAGCAAAAACCTTAGCTTTTAGTACCAACGCATCCTTAAGTTCCTCCGCAGAGAAAATATCGGTGATCGCCTGATTAGCATAAGATTCATAAGAAGGGTACTTTTTCATAATAAACGGCATCTGAGCCTGAAGGTCATCCTTTGAATAGAATGGATAACTTTTATCCTGAAGATAATAGCACATCACTGCATCGATCGTTCCATTATTGTCAAAATCCTTGGCATATATAGTAGCAGGTTCAGATACAGATACTTTTATCTGTGAATTCAAACCTAAATTACCGATAACATAATCCATTTTACCATCGTGGTTAAAATCGTCCGCGATTATTACGTTCCACCAACCTTCTGAATCCTTAAGACCGCACTGGTCAGTGATTTCGTTAAGATTATTGCCGGTATTCTGAAAAAACCTGATTTTCATCCATTCTCCTACAATAATAAGATCCATGAGTTTATCTCCATTAAAATCGGTCCATACAGCGTCAGTAACCATTCCGGGATTCATCAACGACTTGTTGTATTTCTCAGTAACATCTTTAAAATAGCCCTTGCCATTATTTTCTAAAATGTAGCTTCGGGGGGCAAGCGGGTAATCTCCCGGTACCAGTCTTCCTCCAACAAAAAGATCTAAATCGCCATCATTATCAATATCTGCAACTTTAACGCAGGAACCGCTGGTCAGCATTACAGGAAGCCGGTTAGTTGTTTTTGTGAAAACTCCATGTCCGTTATTGAGGTACAGACGATCCTGCAATTCAGGCGAATTATTCGAAAATTCATTTCCTCCGCTTACTACATATAAATCAAGATCCTTATCCCTGTCAGCATCAAAAAACACTGCCCCGATATCCTCACAACCTTTGTCTATTTCAAAACAAGGTTCTGCCTGCAGTTTAAAAGTTCCGTTCTTTTTCTGAAAATAAAGTTTGCCGGGATTTCCTTTTGCGCCGCCGAAATATAAATCCTCTAAACCGTCATTATTTACATCACCTTTGGCAATATGTGGTCCCTGAGTGGAAAGAAAATGAGGTAGTAATATCTGATTCCTGAAATCGACATATTCATTTTCAACATGTTTAAAATCAAGGATTTTTTTATTACGCAGAGGAACAAAAATAGGTTGATTTACCTTTGCATTCTTCTGTTTGGCAATTTGAGCGTCCTTGTTATGAAGGATTATTGTCCGGTCAACCCTGACATCTGTTAATATCTGTTCACGGAGATCGGGCCATGTGACCTTTAGCTCATCAACTGAAGTGGCTTTGCCCAGACCAAATATCAATTCGTGATTCATGGATGACATGTATCCCCGTGAAGGCATAAATTCCTGGGTATAGGTCTGATCCTTACATTTTATTTCCACTTTTGCACCAATCCCCCCTTTGTTCAACCCGATTCCGTCGAACCTGATTTTCAGGAAGTGATTCGGGTTGAGTTTGTTCGAGTTGTTCCGGTAAATAAATGCATAGTCATTGATCCTGCTTACTACAAGATCCATATCCCCGTCATTATCAAGATCTGCATAGGCAGCTCCGTTTGATAATGAGGGTATTTCGTCTCCCCAGGATTCCGTTACATTGTTAAAAGTAAGGTCACCATTGTTTTTGAATATATAATTTTTCAGCACCGTTGCAGGTATTTTTTCGATAAAGCTCATCCTAGGCATTATTGATTCACCTTTTTGTTTCTTTATTGCCTGTTCTACCGTGAGCATTAAAAAATCCATATGAGTGTTGTTTCTCCCGTACCCGTTGGTGATATAAAGATCCTTATTCCCGTCATTGTCAAAGTCACACAAAAGTGGAGCCCAGCTCCAATTGGTACTGAAAACTCCTGCATATTGACCGATCTCAGTAAAAAAACTTCCATGGTTGTTAAGCTGCAACATGTTACGGGACGACTGATGATAAAATCCTGTATTTTTAAGAATGCTTACTTTATCATAATTATCTGGTCCGGCCACAAGTTTCTGGCCATAGTTATCCTCCGGATACATATCCAGTGTCATCAGATCGATATATCCGTCATTGTCAAAATCTGCTGCATCAGTGCCCATTGTGGAGAGGGAAACGTGATCGAAATACTTGCTGAGCTGTTCGGAAAAAGTACCGTCTTTCTGGTTGATGTACAAATAATCCTGTTCGTAATAATCATTGCCTACATAAAGATCAGGCCAGCTGTCGTTATTGAAATCAGCTACAGAAACACCCAGACCGAAATTAAGGACATTTGTGATCATTCCGGCTTCTTTGGTTACATCTATAAATCTTCCTCCGTTATTCTTATATAGTCTATGCTCATATTTCGGATCATGTACGTTCTTTAATTCAGCTCTGGTTAAAGCAAATATGTCCAGTGAATGATTCAATACGAAAAGATCAAGATCTCCGTCCTTATCATAATCGAAAAAAACACTGTGCGTGGAATATGAGGAATCGGCGATACCATAACTGGCAGCGCTTTCTGTAAAAGTGAGGTCACCGTTATTAATATATAATAAGTTTTTGCGGTATTCCGGCCTGCCATCGGTTGACGTACAGACATATATGTCCAGTAAACCATCGCCGTTGATATCTGCCATAGTAACACCTGTACTCCAGGTTCCGGGGCCGCCTACCCCGGCTTTGTCAGTTATATCTTCAAATCTGAAATTACCCTTATTAAGATATAACCTGTTTTTTGTCAGGTTACTGCTAAAATAAAGGTCCGGCAATCCATCATTATTAACATCCCCCACAGCTACGCCTGCACCATTATACAGGTAACCGTAATCAAGCACATTGAACGTCTCACTTTCTTTGACCCAGTTTCTGAAATCGATTCCGGTCCTTTTGTGTGAGAGTGATGTAAAAAGTTTGCTGTTATCCCGATTGCAGGAAATGAAACCAATAAATATGAGAGGAAGGATTAAACTGAAGCTAGCATATCTCATCGAACAGAATTGTAATTCGGTAGGATTTAAATGAATCATTCATCAGCTCAAGTAATATCATTTATAACTGATAAATTTCCCGTTTTTGTAACAGGTTACACCATTATCGGTACCCAGCCATACAACGCCATCATGGTCGACTGCTATGCAAAGTACATTATTGCTGTTCAAGCCATCATCTACCGTAAATGAGGCCCATGCAGAACCGTCAAAAACAGAAACACCACCTTTTGTTCCGAACCAAAGTTTTCCATTATTATCAGCGGTAATTGCCTGAACGAAGTTATTCACAAGTCCATCGCCGGTCGTAAAGGCTGTCCAGCCTTCAAGCGTTTTATTACCTGTGTGCCTTGCAATTCCCTGATCGGTTCCAAACCATTGGGTACCATCATAAGCGACAAAAATGCTGTAAATTTTATCAGATGGCAGTATAATCGGACCCCACTGTGCATAACTGGAAGCCCCGGAAATACCATCAACATTGGTGTAAACTCTTGCAATACCTGCTCCCTCTGTTCCGACATAAAGTGAATCTCCAGTGTGATTAGTAGCCATGGAGGTTATCGCAAACTCTCCAAACATACTTTCAGGATAGATTTCATCATATGAAGGTGAAAGCCATTTATTATTTCTAAAAGCAGATACTCCTTTATCTGTTCCAAACCATCGGAGGAGACTTTTCCCGATCGAAACACGTACTACATTTTTGCTCAGAATAGAAGTATTTTCAGTTTGATAAGTGGTTGCACCTGTTCTGCCATCAATAGGGAGACTGGCTACTGTTGCTCCATTGGGTGAGGCAATCCAAAGCTCTGACCCGTGAGGATTATGTTCGAATGCAATATCCTTTAGATTCTGGGTTGGAACTTTATTGTTTTTATTGTGCGATTTCCATTCTTCCCCATTAAAACTTACAATTCCTGCTTCGGTTATAAACCATTTGACATTGTCGTCATCTACAATAACAGCAGAAAAACATTTTACCGGAATTCCTGTTTCATTTGAATAACTGACCTGCAAAGAATTACCCGCAGGCTCCCGGATATTAACCGGCAACTCATGAAGGGAGGCCAAAATAACAAGCACTACAGAAC
>Ga0153915_10004158_pt1 | contig 13311 bp, 12 predicted proteins | sample Opewatmetagenome_2_FD_107003 | JGI IMG/M metagenome (GOLD analysis project Ga0153915, IMG submission 107003) | Freshwater wetland microbial communities from Ohio, USA - Open water 3 Core 3 Depth 3 metaG | ecosystem: Environmental > Aquatic > Freshwater > Wetlands | place: USA: Ohio, Lake Erie... | reverse complement strand
CTCCTTTTCAGCAGGAGGGCGTCGATCATCGATGGCCGATGAGACGCGCCGCCCGATCGGCGCCAACGAGGAGCACCACCGGCACGGGCAGGACCCGTTCACCGAGTTCGACGAGTTCGACCTTCCCACCTATGTCGGGCGCACCAGCTTCCAGAAGCTGCTGTATGTGACCGATGGCGAGGCGCTTCGCGCTCAGCGTCCCGACGTGGCGATCATTGGCGCGCCATTCGATGATGGGACGAGCCATCGTCCCGGGGCCAGGTTCGGCCCGCGGGCAATCCGCAGCGCCAGCTACCACGCTGGCACCGTGAACTCGCTGCAGCTGGGGATCGAACCGTTCGAGTGGCTCGACGTGGTCGACGCCGGTGACGCGCCGATCGTTCCCAACAGCCTTGAGCGCGGCCACGCGGTGATCCGCCGCAAGGTGCTCGAGGTGGCCGAGTCCGGCGCCATCCCGATCGTGCTCGGCGGCGATCATTCGATCACCTTCCCTTCGGCCTCGGCGGTTGCCGAAGCGGTCGCCCCGCGAGGGCTGGGGATCGTGCATTTCGATGCCCACGCCGACACCGCCGCCAATACCTGGGGCGTCCTCGGCTCGCACGGCACGCCGATGCGTCGGCTGCTCGAATCGGGCGCCGTCGCCGGTCGCAACTTCGTGCAGGTTGGGCTGCGCGGCTACTGGCCGCCGCAAGAGACCATCGAGTGGATGCAGCGCAATGGCCTGCGCAGCCATTTCATGACCGAGATCGAGGAGCGCGGATCCGAAGCCGTCGTCGCCGACGCCATCGCCGAAGCCCTCGACGGCCCCGAGCTGATCTACCTGTCGATCGACATCGACGTCATCGACCCGGGCATGGCGCCCGGAACCGGCACACCCGAGCCGGGAGGGATGCTGACCCGTGAGCTGCTGCGCGCCATCCGCCAGGTCGTCGGCGCCGTGGAGCTGGCCGGGATGGATGTCGTCGAGGTCGCTCCCCCGTACGACGTCAGCGAGATCACTGCGGCCGCCGCCCACCGCTGCGTGATGGAGGCCATCTCCGCGCTGGCCGTGCGACGCCGCCAGGCGGGGCTTGCGCCGCGGCCGAGCGGGCGCTGAGGTTCGTCAGCCGGTAACGGTGAAGCTCGAATCGGCGGCCAGCTGCCCGTTCCGGTCGACGTGGATGAGGTAGTTGCCGGGCGTCAGTCCGGTGAACCGGAAGCGGAGCCAGCCGTTGCAGCTGCTGCCGCAGCTGATGGTGCTCAGGGTCACGCTGCCGTCGTCCACCTTCGTGCCGCCGCTGTCAAGGATGGTGGCGGTGATGACGTCGGCATCGTTGCCCTTGCGGAAGCCAACCCACACCCAGATCGAGCTGCCGCTCACCGTTGCCCCGCTCGAGTCGCAACCCGAGAAGCTGTCGGGCTGGTCGGCGCAGGGCTGCGTCTGAGCGGTGAAGCCGTCGGGGAAGACCACCGGCCCTGCCGTCGGGCTCGGGGTCGGGGCCGAGGTGGTGGTGGGCGCCACGGTCGGCTCGGCCGTGGGACCGACGGTGGCAGACACGCTGGCGATGGGCGTCGGCGAGGGCGAGGGCGACGCGGAGGCCACCCCGGAGAAGACGCCCGACAGCACGACCCCCAGGCCGATGGCCATCAGTCCGAGGGCCACCACGGCGACAACGGCCAAGGGACCGAAGCCGCCGCCGGGAGGAGCCTCGTCCGCGTAGTCGGATGCCTGGTAGCCGCCGTCGTACGGTCCGTACTCGTACGGCGGCTGCTGCGGCTCGTACTGCGGCTCCGCCGGCTCGTACTGTGACTCGTCGGGCCAGGCCGGAGCCGCCGGCGCAACCGGTTCGACGGGCGGAACGTACGCGGCGGGAGGCTGCTCCCAAACCGGCTCGTCTGGCGCCTGCTCGACGACCACCTCCGGCTCGATCGCCGCCGGCGGAGGCTCATACGGCGCCGGCTCTGGCGCCATCGGAGGCGGAGGCGGAGGCGGTTCTATCTGCTCGGGTTCGCGCTCGGCCATGCGATCGACCCGCGGCGGCTGCGCGTCGGGGCCGGCGGGCCGCCGGGCGTGCGCGTCCTCGGGCTCGGGCCGGAAGGGCTCATAGCCTCCCGTGGCGGCCGCATCGTCGGTTCGTCCGCTCGCCCCCATCCCACGACGGAACGGGGCATCCCCCGGGCGCCGGAAACGGATCCGATCGTCCAGCTCGTCGCGATCCATGCCTCGCGGCCGGATCCGCACCCCCGACGGGATCGGCGCTCCGCACTGGGTGCAGAACGCCGTCGGCGGCGTGGAACGATGACAGGTGGGGCACCGGATCTCGCCCGGATTAGCAGTCGACATACCGGCGCATTGTGCATGGCGAGGCAAGAGGGCGCCACCCGACGCCCATCCGTGCAGCCTGACTTCGTACCTTCCCCGCCGTATGCCTGGCTGGCCCGCCTGCGCGGCGCCTGACCACTAGGCTCCGGGCCGCTTCCATTCGCTTCCGTCGGCGAAGCGCTCGCGCTTCCAGATCGGCAGCCGCTCCTTGATCGCCTCGATCACGAATCGGCTGGCCTCGAACGCCTCGGCCCGATGGGGCGCGGCGGCCACGATCGCGACCGCCGCCTCTCCGAGCGGGACGATGCCGGTCCGGTGCACGACCGCGACCGCGCTCCCCGGCCAGCGCCGTTCCGCTTCGGCGGCGATCTCGGCCAGGACCGCGGCCGCCATCTCGGGATAGACCTCGTACTCGAGCTCCAGGACGATCCTTCCGTCGTCGGCATGATCTCGTGCCCGCCCGACGAACGTGACGAGCGCCCCGTGCGCGGGCATGGCGACCTTCGCCTCCAGCGCGAAGACGTCGATCGGCCGATCCGTCAGCCCCGACTCGGCTCCTCCGCTCACCGGGGGCATGAAGGCGACATGGTCGCCATCGACCAGGTGCGTATCCCAGTCGGCATAGGCCCCGTTGCGCGCCGCTCGCACGAACGGCCGGTGATCGGCGAGCCCGGGATGCTGGTTCGCAACCGCGTTCCATGCATCGGCCACCGTCGCCGCGTCGGGCAGTTCCAGCTGCCCGCGGTCAAAGGCCAGCTCGCGCAGCATCGCGAAGCAGCGGACGGTGACCTGCATCGGGCTCAGACGGGCACGCCGGTCAGGTAGGTGATGCTGGCCCCGGCAATCGATCCGGCCATCACGAAGGCAAGGCCGATGTACAGCAGCCCTGTGCTGGCCTGCAGCGATGCCCCGCGACTGGCCAGGATGGCCAGCACGGCGATCACCACCGGCAGCGCGATCCCGACCACGAGGCGGAGCCAGGTCAGCCAGCCGATCGGGCCGCTCAGGGGACCCGAGCTCACCAGGATGAAGGACAGGGCCGTGACCAGCCCCTCCACGACCAGGGCGACGACGAGCAGCCACATCATGCGCAGCAGCGGCGCAGGCGAAAGCTTCGGCGTGACGAGGTACCAGTGGCCGAGCAGCATGGCCGCGTTGACGGCGCCCAGCGCCAGCGCCGACAGCATCAGCTGCGCCGCGAAGATCGGGGCGCTGAGGCTGCCGCCGGCGGCTGCCAGGGAGGCCAGCGCGGCGATCCCCGACAGCCCCGCGGCGATCCCCAGGCCGGAGCGCGGCCACCTGGCGATCGAGGCCACCAGGTAGCCGATCGTGAGGCCGGCGAGGATCCAGACCAGCGAACGGCGGATGCCGGCCGTATCGGCCAGCGTGTCCGGCGCCAGGTTCAGCTCCGACAGGAGGAGGATCACCGCGAAGACCGAGAGCAGCGCCGCCATGAAGAGCCGATAGCCGCGGGTCGTGCCGCCAGCCAGCTCCGTCCCGCCGACCACCAGCAGCGATCCCGAGGTGAGCGTCGTCCAGAAGATCCAGTTGACGAACGGCAGCGCCTCGACCGTCATGCTGACGAGCTCATCGAGCGAGGCTGCCGGTCAGGCCTATCTCGACCCAGCCGTCGCCGCTCACGCGCACCGGGAAGGTCTCGACCGGCTCGGTAGCCGGCGGTACCACCGCCGCTCCAGTGCGCAGGTCGAAGCATCCCCCGTGCCAGGCGCAGACCAGCACCTCGTCACGTGGATCGAAGCCGGCCTCGGAGAGCGGGAAATCCTTGTGGCTGCAGTTGTTCTGGACGGCGAAGAACTCCCCGGCGTGGCGCACCAGCACCACCGGGCTGCCATCGATCTCGACCGGGACCAGCTCGCCATCGCGCAGCTCATCGGCGTGGAGCACGCGGGCGTATCGCACCGAGGCCATGGCCCGCGGCACGGCGAGGTCGGCCACCGGAGGCCTACAGGGGCCGGGCGAAGGCGAGCAGGCGGGGCTCGGTCATATCCTCGATCGACCAGCGGAGCCCTTCGCGCCCGATCCCGCTGTCCTTGACGCCACCGTATGGCATGGCATCGGTGCGCCAGGTGGGCACGTCGTTGACGATCACGCCACCAACCTCCAGCTCGTCGTGAGCGCGGAGGGTGCGCTCCAGGTCATTGGTGAAGACGCCGCACTGCAGCCCGAACTGGCTGTCGTTGAGCTCGGCAAGGGCCGCCGCGAAGTCGGGCACCGGGAACAGGTTGACGACCGGGGCGAAGACCTCCTCACCGCAGACCCGCGCGTCCTTTGGCACGTCCACCAGCACAGTCGGCGGATAGAAGAGGCCGTTTGGCTCACTGCCGGTCAGCGCACGCGCGCCACGGGCCAGCGCTTCGCGAACCCATTCATCGGTTCGCGCCACCGCCCTGGCATCGACCATCGGACCGAGGTCGGTCGCCGGATCGAGCGGGCTCCCCATCCGGACCTGGCGCACCTTCTCCACGAAGCGGCGCTCGAACTCGGCATAGATCGACTCGACCACGTAGATGCGCTGCACGCTGATGCACACCTGCCCCGAGTAGGCGAACGCTCCGTAGACGAGCCGCGCGATGGCCCAGTCGAGGTCAGCGGTCTCATCCACGATCGCCCCCGCGTTCCCGCCGAGCTCCAGCACCACCTTCTTCTTGCCCGCGTCACCCTTCATCTTCCAGCCGACCGACGGCGATCCGGTGAAGCTGAGGAGCTTGAAACGGTCGTCCGCGACCATCCGATCTCCGGTGGGCCGGTCCATCGGCAGGATGCTCACCGCGCCTGCCGGGAGGCTCGTCTCGGCGAGGTACTCGGCGACCCGCAGCATGACCAGCGGATCCTTGCTGGGCGGCTTCAGGACGATGCTGCAGCCGGCGGCGAGTGCCGGCGCCACCTTGTGGGCGGCCAGGTTCAGGGGAAAGTTGAAGGGGCTGATGCCGGCCACAGGACCGATCGGGTAGCGGCGCACGATCCCGCTCCGCCCCCGATTGGCCGCCGTCCAGTCGAGAGGAAGCCATTCGCCGTTGATGCGCAGCGCCTCCTCGGCAGCGGTGCGGAAGGTGAGTGCGCCGCGGGCCACCTCGCCCCGGGCATCGCGGATCGGCTTGCCAGATTCGCGCGACAGAAGCTCGGCGAGCTCATCGGCCTGCTGGCTGATCCGGTCGGCGACGTGCGCGAGCGCGTCGCGGCGTTCGAAGCTGGCCAGCCGGCGGGTCCCGGCGAAGGCCTCCACGGCGGCCGCCGTGGCACGTTCCAGCTCCTGTGGCCCCGCCTGCCAGGTGGTGGCGATCAGCTCGCCGGTGGCAGGATCGTGGACCTCCAGCGGAGTCCCGGCGCGAACGAACTCGCCGGCGAGGTAGATCGGGACGGTGTCGGCCGCGACGGTTGTCATGCGCGGCATTCTACGACCCGCGCAGCCAGGGGTCGGAGATTCGGCCAGGCGGCACTTTCCGTATCATCGGGGCATGAATCCCATCTACCTCCTGGTGGAGGTCGCGGCTTCGCTCTTCTTCGTGGGCGCCGCGCTCGCCGCGCTCCATCGCGGTCGGCTGCCGTTCCTCGAGCTGGTCAGCGCCGCCGCATTCGGCATCCTGCTCGAGGAGGGCGACCAGCTCGTCTTCGAGACGTATCACTACTCCTCCGATTGGATCCTCACCATCGATCGGGCACCGATCGTGATCGGCCTCACGTGGGCCCTCATCATCGCCGGCGCGATGCGCCTCACCGATGCGCTCGGGGTGCGGCGCCGCTATGCGCCGTTCGTGGATGCGGTGCTGGCCATCAGCCTCGACCTGGCCTTCGATGCGATCGCCATCCGGATGGGCCTGTGGACCTGGCGAGGGATCGGCCCCGACCAGGGCTGGTTCGGCGTGCCGGCCGGCAACTTCTACGCGTGGCTGTGGGTCACCCTGTCCTTCAGCCTGCTCACCCGCTGGCTGCGCGACGCGGCCGCCGGGCGACCGGTCCGCGAGCTGCTCCAGCTGCTCGTCCCCTTCCCCGCCTGGATCGTGCTGCTCGCGGGTCTGGTGCCCTTTGCGGTGCTGCGTCCGATCGTGGATCCGCACCTCGGCGGCGGGCTGTGGCTCTTCGGCGTGGCGCTGGCCGCGTTCGTGGGGGTGGCTGCCTGGGGTGTGTGGGGACCTGATCGCGGCACCCCCGACGGGGAGGGCGTCGCCATCCTTCACCTGCGGCTTGCTCTCCTCACCCGCGTGGCGATCCACGGCTTCTTCCTGTTCGGCCTGCTGGCCCTCGGGCTGGCATTCAAGCTGCCGGTCCTGCTGGCGGTGTCTCTGCTCCTGCTTGCCGCCGAGTGGCCGCTGGGCCAGGTCGTCCACGCTCGGCACGCGCAGGCCCGCGCCGAGCGACAGCGCACCGTCGCCGAGGCAACGGCGCGCACCGCTGAGGCCCCGGGCTAGAGCCGACAGGAGCCACGAGGAGCCCTTGGGCATGGGCCGATCGGCACTGGCCGATGGCGGGCGCCACCGGCACGATCATGACCGTGACTACCGCCGCCCCCGCCATCTCGACCGAGGGACTGACCAGGTTCTATGGTCCCCATCCCGGCATCGTGGACCTTGACCTGAGCGTCGCTCCCGGCGAGGTCTTCGGGTTCCTCGGTCCGAACGGCGCCGGCAAGACGACGACCATCAGGCTGCTGCTGGACTTCATCCGGCCCACGCGCGGCCGCGCCCGGGTGCTCGACCTGGACACCAGGGCCGACAGCCTGGCCATTCGCCGACGGGTTGGCTACCTGCCCGGCGAGCTGCGCCTCTACGACACGCTGAGCGGGCGCGAGCTGCTTGGATACTTCGGTCACCTGCGGGGCGGCGTCGACTGGTCCTGGGTCAACGAGCTCGCCGAGCGGCTCGACTGCGACCTCGGGCGCGAGGTCAAGGTGCTCTCCCACGGGAACCGGCAGAAGCTCGGCCTGATCCAGGCATTCATGAGCCGGCCGGACCTGCTCGTCCTCGATGAGCCGACGGCCGGCCTTGACCCGCTGGTCCAGCAGACGTTCTTCTCCCTGGTGGAGGAGGCGCGCGAGCGCGGTGCCACCGCCTTCGTCTCATCGCACGTGCTCCCCGAGGTGGAGCGCCTCTGCGACCGGGTTGCCATGATCGCCGAGGGGCGGATGCTCACCACCGAGCGGGTCAGCGACCTCAAGCGCCGCGCTCTGCGCAGCCTCGAGTTCACGTTTGCCCAGCCGGTCCCCGAGGCCGCCTTCGCCGGCCTGCCCGGCGTCCAGGAGCTGCGCGTGGACGGCAGCCGCCTGCGCTGCCGGGTGATGGGCTCGGTGGATGGCCTGCTCAAGGCGGCAAATCGGTACGAGGTGCTCAACGTGGTCAGCCAGGAGCCGAGCCTCGAGGAGATCTTCGTGTCGCTCTACGCGAGGGCGCGCGAGGAACGGGAGGCCCGCGAGAACGATGGTTCGTAGCCCGTGGCTCAAGGCGCTCCACGACCAGTGGCGGTCCTTGGCCGGCATCTCGGTGATGGCGGGGCTGCTGGGCGCCCTGTACGTGGCCTTCTACCCGTCCATCGGTGCGCTGGGCGACCTTCAGCGCTTCATCGAGCAGCTGCCCCCGGCGCTCATGGCGCTGTTCGCGGCCCAGGGGCTCGACCTGGGCAGCCCCGAAGGGTTCCTGAACATGGAGCTCTTCTCCTTCGTCGGGCCGCTCTTCGTCATGATCTTCGCGGCGAGCGTCGCCGCGGCCGCGACGGCGGGTGAGGAGGAGCGCGGCACCATGGACCTGCTGCTCGCCAACCCGATCCCCCGCTGGCGGGTGGTTGTCGAGAAGGCGTGGTCGATGACCATCGGCCTGGCGGTGATCTCGGCGGCCATGCTGGTGGGCATCGCCGCCGCGGCGTGGGCGGTTAACGTGGAGATGAACCTGTGGCGAGTGGCGGCGGCCCTCGCCTCCACCGGCCTCCTGGGACTCTCGCTGGGCGGCGTGGCCCTGCTGCTCGGCGCGCTGACCGGGCGCCGCATGGTGGCGCTCGGCGGGACGCTTGCCCTGGCGGTTGCCTCCTTCTTCGTCAACGGGCTCGCCCCGCTGGTCGACTGGCTGGAGAGCGTGCGTCCCTTCTCGGTCTTCTACCACTACGTCGGCTACGACCCTCTCAATCGCGGCCTTGATCCATTCCACGCCGGCGTCCTGCTGGCGATCGCCTTGGTTGGCACCGTCGCGGCGGCGGTCGCGTTCGAGCACCGGGACCTCGTCGCCTGACCTTCGGACGGTGACGCTGACCGCCTGCGCCATCCGGCGCCGGCCTGGCTGCGCTACCGTTCGACGATGACCGACTGGGACCGCGCCACCGACGAGTGCGTCGAGCACCTGCGAGCGCTGATCCGGATTCCGAGCGTCAATCCGCCCGGGTCGTCGGACGGGGCGGCCGGGCGCGACTCGGTCGGTGGCGAGACGGCTTCCGCCACCTACTGCGCGGAGGTCCTGGCGTCGGCGGGAATCCCCGCCGAGGTGCTTGAATCGGTACCTGGGCGCGGTTCGTGCTTTGCCAGGCTGCCCGCCACGGTGAACGACCCCGACCCGCCCCTGATCCTCCTGTCACACGTGGACGTCGTCCCGGTCGACCGCGAGGCATGGCAGCGCGACCCGTTCGGCGGAGAGCTGGTCGACGGCGTGGTCTGGGGGCGCGGCGCCGTCGACATGAAGGACATGGTCGCCATGGAGCTGAGCGTCATGCTCGCGCTCAAGCGGGCCGGCGGGCAGCGGCGACGCGACGTGATTCTCGCGGCGGTCGCGGACGAGGAGGCGGGCGGGGCCTACGGGGCAGCTCACTGGGTCGCGCACCGCCCGGATCTCTTCCGCGGGGCCGATGGGCGACCCGCAGCGGCCGCGCTCAACGAGGTCGGCGGCTACTCCATGACGATCGGCGGCCGGCGCGTCTACACCATCCAGGTCGCGGAGAAGGGAATCGTCTGGACCCGGATGCGGGCCAGCGGCACCCCCGGCCACGGGTCGATGCCGCACGCCGACAACCCGGCCATCAAGCTCGCCGAGTCGGTCAGCCTGCTGGCCGGGGCCCCCACGCCGGCCAGGCTCACGCCAATCACCCGCGACTTCCTCGTCGCACTGGGCCTGGACCGGGTGGTTGCCGCCCTGGACCGGGGAGATGAGGCCGTGGCGCTCGCCGCACTGGAAGCGGGCGTCGATGACCCGGTCGTGCGCCGCTCGCTGGCCGCCATGCTTCGCGACACGGTCACGCCAACGGTGATCCACGTCGGCAAGAAGATGAACGTGATCCCCGGCAGCGGCGACGCGGAGGTGGACATTCGCACGCTTCCGGGAACGAACCAGGAGGCGCTCCTTTCCCGCCTGCAGGACATGGTTGGCGATCGCGCCACGCTGGAATCGGTGATGACCCTTGCGCCGGTCGAGGCGCCGGTCGATACGGAGATCGTCCGCCTCATGACCGCAGCGCTCCTGGCGGCCGAGCCCGGCTGTGCGGTTGCGCCGATGATGATCACTCCCGGAACCGACGCGAAGTCACTCGCCACCCTGGGGATCCCAACGTATGGCTTCGCGCCGCTGCGCCTCGACCCGGAGACGCCGTTCCTTTCGCTCTTTCACGGCCACGACGAGCGCGTGCCGGTGAGCGCCATCCGCTTCGGGCTGCCGGTCCTTCACGAGGTCGTCAGCCGCTTCGTCGAGGCCAGCGCGGATTGAGGCATTCCGAGCGTGCTCGGCTATACTCGCGACCACTTCATCCACACCACGATACGGATGACCGACCAGACTGACCTAACCGATTCGCCCCCCGAACCGCGCGTGCATGCCTTCGTCTTCCCCGGCCAGGGCTCCCAGTACGTGGGGATGGGGACGGCCCTCCTCGAGCGCTCCCCGGCTGCTGCGGCCGTGATGGAGCGGGCCGATGCTGCCCTCGGCTTTCCGCTGTCGCGGCTGATCGCGGAGGGGCCGGCCGAGGAGCTGGACCTGACCGTCAACGCCCAGCCGGCGATCCTGGCCACCAGCATCGCGTACCTCGAGGCGATGCGCGAGGAGGCACGGGCCGCCGGCGTCGAGCTCAGCCCGCAGTCGGTGGCCGGTCACTCGGCAGGCCAGTACGCTGCCGCGGTGGCGGCCGATGCCATCGACTTCGAGACTGCCCTCGGACTGGTGCGCGAGCGGGGCCGGATCATGCAGGAGAAGGGGATCGAGGGCGGCATGGGCGCCGTCATCGGCCTCAGCGACGAGCAGGTCCACGACATCGTTGACCAGGCCCGCGAGCACGGCGAGATCGGCGTCGCGAACGCCAACGCACCGGGCCAGATCGTGCTGTCGGGGGTCATCCCCGCGCTTGCGTTCGCGCTGGAGATGAGCAAGACGGTTGGCGCCCGCAAGGCGGTGCGGCTCACCGTCAGCGTGGCCAGCCACTCTCCGCTCATGCGCCGCGCGAAGGATGAGTTCAGCAAGATCCTCGCCCGGGTGCCGTTCCGCGACCCCCGCGTGCCGATGCTCGGCAACGTCCACGCGACCATGATCCAGACCGCCGATGGGCTGCGCCGCGAGCTGGCCGAGCATCTCGTGCACGGCGTTCAGTGGACCGACACGATCCGGCGCATGGCCGCCAATGGCGTCACCGACTTCGTCGAGATCGGGCCCGGCCGGGTGCTGACCGGCCTGATCAAGCGGATCGTGCCCGACGCGCACGCGGTCGCCCTCGACGCGCCAGGTGACGGCGCCCTCTGGCTGCCGAACGCCGCGGACGCGCCGGCATGAGCGCGCGGCGCGCCGTTGTCACCGGGCTGGGAGTCGTCTCCCCCGTCGGCATCGGCGCCGGGGTGGCCTGGGACTCGCTGGTCAACGGCCGATCAGGAGTCGCCGATATCACGCTCTTCGATGCCAGCGACTACGAGATCCACATCGCCGGCGAGGTGAAGGGCTTCGACGCCACCCAGCACATGGACGGCAAGGATGCCCGCCGTCACGACCGCAACACCCATTTCGCGGTGGCAGCCACCGGCGAGGCATTGCGCCACGCCGGCCTGCTCGGCGCCGACGGGATGCTCGATCCCGTCCAGGCCGATGGTGACCGCTTCGGGATGGTGTTCGGCACCGCCATCGGCGGGATCGGCATGATCTCCGACGGCATCCAGACCCTGCTGGAGCGCGGGCCGAGCCGCATCTCCCCGTTCCTGCTGCCCCACATGATCCCCGACGCCGCTTCGGGGATGGTCGCCATCCAGTACGGGTTGCGCGGTCCCAACATGGCGGTGGTGAGCGCCTGCGCCACCGGCGGCCACGCCATCGGCGAGGCGATGGAGACGATCGTGCGCGGCCAGGCCGACCTGATGCTGGGCGCGGGGACCGAAGCGGTGATCGTTCCGCTGGCCTTTGCCGGGTTCGGGCAGATGCGCGCCCTCGGCTCGCCGATCGATCCTGATACCGGCGAGTACAACCCCGAGATCACCTCGCGTCCGTTCGACGCCACCCGCAACGGCTTCGTCGTGTCGGAGGGGTGCGCCGTGCTCGTGCTCGAGGAACTCGAGCATGCTAGAGCGCGCGGCGTGCGGCCGATCGCCGAGCTGGTCGGCTACGGCTCCTCGGCGGACGCCTTCCACATGGCCGCGCCGGCTGAGCGAGGCGAGGGGAGCCAGCGTTCGATGCGCGCCGCGCTCGCCCGCGCCGGCCTCGGTCCGGAAGCGGTTGACTACATCAATGCCCACGGCACCAGCACGCCGCTCAATGACCGCTACGAGACGAACGCGATCATGGAGGTCTTCGGCGAGCACGCGCGGCGCCTCGCGATCAGCTCCACCAAGAGCATGACCGGCCACATGATGGGAGCCGCCGGGGCATTCGAGGGCTTCGTCTGCGTCAAGGTCGTGGAGACCGGCTGCCTGCCGCCGACCATCAACTACCGGCACCCCGATCCGGAGCTGACCCTGGACTACGTCCCGAACGCCGCCCGCCAGACCGATTCAAAGGTGGCGCTCAGCAATTCGATGGGGCTTGGCGGCCACAACAGCACCATCATCGTGCAGCGCTTCGAGGAGTAGCGCCCACGTGAGCCGCAATCCGGGCCGCCGCGCCGTCGTCACCGGACTTGGCGCCATCACCCCGATCGGCAACGACCCGGACACCTTCTGGGCGAACCTCACCGCCGGGGTGAGTGGCGTCGCTCCGATCACCGCCTACGACGCCTCCGCGGAGGAGGTGCGCATTGCTGCCGAGGTCAAGGGCTTCGATCCGGCAACCTGGATCGAGTTCAAGCAGGCTCGCCGCATGAGCCGATTCAGCCAGCTCGCCGTCGCCGCGGCAGCCCAGGCGATCGCCGACTCGGGCCTGCAGGTGACCGATGCCAACCGCGACGACATCGCAGTGGTGGTCAACACTGGCGGCGGCGGGATCGGCGACGTGGCGACCGGGGAACGGATCTTCCTGGAACAGGGCGGCCGGCGGGTCAGCCCGTTCATGGTGCCGATGCTGTCGCCCTCGATGGCTGCCTGCCAGATCAGCATTCAGAACGGGTTCCGCGGCCCCGTCATCACCAGCGTGGCGGCGTGCGCCTCGGGGGTGCAGGCCTTCATCGAAGCGCAGCGGCTGATCGAGCACGGCGATTGCGACGTGGTCATCGCGGGTGGAACCGAGTCGGCCATCCTGCCGGTTGCCTTTGCCGCGCTGGCCAACATGGGCGCCCTGTCGAAGCGCAACGATGACCCGACCCGCGCCTCGCGGCCCTTCGACGCGGACCGCGATGGGTTCGTCTTCGGCGAGGGTGCCGGGGTGCTGGTGATCGAGTCGGCGGCGCATGCCGAGGCTCGCGGGGCCCAGATCGTGGCCGAGGTCGCCGGCGGCGCGATGACGGGCGACGCGTTCCACATCAGCGCCCCGGACCCGACCGGGTACGGCGCGACCCGGGCGATGCAGCGTGCCCTTCGCGACGCGGACCTGGCGCCAGAGCAGGTGGACTACGTGGCGGCGCATGGCACCAGCACGCCCCTCAACGACGTGACCGAGTCGAAGGCGATCCGCGCCGCGTTT
>Ga0153915_10004156_pt1 | contig 13316 bp, 13 predicted proteins | sample Opewatmetagenome_2_FD_107003 | JGI IMG/M metagenome (GOLD analysis project Ga0153915, IMG submission 107003) | Freshwater wetland microbial communities from Ohio, USA - Open water 3 Core 3 Depth 3 metaG | ecosystem: Environmental > Aquatic > Freshwater > Wetlands | place: USA: Ohio, Lake Erie... | reverse complement strand
TTGGTATGTGCGTCGTAACCGGCGCCGGTTCTGGAAGAGCGAGCGAGGAGCAGATAAGACTGCTGCATACCAAACGCTGTATGAAACGCTGATTGGAGTCCTGAAGATGGTGGCGCCGTTTGCCCCATTCATTGCTGAGGAGCTTTATCGTAATTTGAACTCTGTTACCGGCAAAGAAGAGAGCGAATCAGTCCACCTGACTACCCTCCCGGTGCCTGACGAAGCGATGATTGATCTTCCATTGGAACGACGGATGGCACGCGCGGAGAAGATTGTTATGCTCGTCCGTGCTATGCGCATGAAATCGAACCTAAAGGTGCGTCAGCCGCTCAAGCGAATTATTCTGCCGATCGCCGATGAGGAGGAGCGACGGGAAGTCCAGCGAATGGCTGATATTATACTCGAGGAGGTCAACGTTAAGTCGATCGAGTATGTCTCTGATGAGTCGGGGATCGTTAGAAAAAGGGCAAAGCCGAACTTCAAGTCGATCGGCCCAAAATTCGGCAAGAGTGTGCAAGCGGTAGCTGCCCGTATTAGAGAGCTGACTCCAACAGAGATTGCAGCACTTGAAAAAGATGGCAGCCTGCGGATTGGGGTCAACGGGCGACAAAGTATGATTGGGCGTGAAGATGTGGAGATCCTGCGCGAAGATATTCAGGGTTGGTTAGTAGAATCCGATGGTGATTTGACCGTGGCTCTGGACACCGAGCTGAATGATTCGTTAATTGCCGAAGGAAATGCCCGAGAATTTGTCAATCGTGTACAGAATATGCGGAAGGATGCAGGTTTTGAAGTGACGGACCGGATTGCCGTTACGTTCTCTGCGTCGCCGACTCTTCGGGATATGTTGATGTCAATGAAGACGTATATTGCCGGTGAGACGCTTGCGGTCGAACTTTCCCCGATGTTCAAACCGGGTGATCACCAGGCGACGGTTGAGCTTAGTGGAGAACAAATTCAGGTAAGTGTCAAACGGCACGCGCGTGCCTAGTGTACCGATAACCAGGAAGGGAATACTCATGGGAAAGAAAGCGGTAAGGCCGGCAGGGCGCACCGTGAAAAGCACGACGCAGTTTACGGCCAAGAAGACTAAGGCTCCCGCGAAGAAAGTGGCTCTGGCGCGGCCGATAAGGACTGTATCAAAGAAAGTATCTCTTTCGAAGGCTGAGGAAAAGAAGCTGCTGGGTCCAAAGGGATTCACCGATGCGGAGCTGAAGCGGTTTAAGGCTCTCATTCTCGAGAAACGGAGGGAGACGCTGGAGGAACTGGACACGTTGAAGGAAAGCATGATGGATGTTACCACTGGTGAGTACATCAGCGAAAGCTCCAATTACTCTCTCCACATGGAGCAAGGGACTGACGCGATGGAGCGGGAGAAGACGTTCCTTTTTGCGTCACGCGAAAGCAAATTCCTCAATCAGCTCGATGATGCACTCATGCGTATTGAAAACAAGAGCTATGGTGCATGCAAGGTCTGTGGCCTCTTGGTTCCCAGGGAGCGCCTAGAAGCAGTTCCGACCGCGACCACATGTGCCGAATACAAAAACACGAACCTGCCATGTGAACGCGGTCGGCTCGCCCTTGCTAAGAAGCGACAGCAGCAGACCAAGTAGCAGAAGAAGGAGCCATCCACTGTGCGGGTTCTGCTGTTGTCAATCGCGATTGTGGTCGTAGACCAGGTCACCAAACTATTTGTTCGCGGAGTGTCGATCCCGCTCCTCGGTATTCGATGGGAAGGAATATCACTGGGAACGAGTCGACCCATTCTTGGCGATTTTCTTCGCCTCACACATGTCGAGAATCCCGGGATGGCCTTCGGCATAGACGTCGGAGGCAAGCTATTCTTTTCAGTTTTCTCTCTCCTTGCCAGCATCGGGATAGTGTATTATCTCTACCGCGCACGCGGTGAACGGCTCGGGTTCCGCGTTTCGCTTGCCATGATTCTGGGAGGTGCCGCGGGGAACCTGATTGATCGCATTTTCTATGGTGTCCTCTTTCAGCATGCACCCCTTTTCTATGGCCGCGTAATAGACTTCCTGGATGTCGACTTCTTCGATGTTTCCATCTTTGGATTTCATATGTCCCGCTGGCCCGTGTTTAACGCTGCGGATGCATCCGTGACGGTCGGCGTGGTCCTCCTTCTGCTCTTTTACCGTGCAGCCCGCGAAAAGGAAACAACAGCTGCGAGCATGCAACCTGCCTCTTCTCAGCCGCCCCCCGTTCCGGGTGAGAACCCCTAACGTCCCCCACCGGTGGACAAATGCCATACGAATTTGAAATCGTCGTTCCGCCTGGCAAGAAGAAGGAGCGAATTGATCTCTTTCTCACTAACCATGTTCAAAATGCGACGCGCACCAAGGTTCAGCATGCCATACGCAGCGGGACAGTGCTCGTAAACGGGAAGAGAGTGCGCTCCAGTCACCAGGTCACCCCGGGTGAAGTTATTCACATTGTTCTTCCCAAAGCCCCCCCGCAGGATGTCCTTCCTGAGGACATCCCACTGGAAATCCCCTATGAGGACGACGCTCTCCTTGTTGTCAATAAACCGGCAGGCATGGTTGTGCACCCGGCCTATAGCAACTACACCGGCACGCTGGTGAATGCGCTCCTGTATCACTGCAACTCACTCTCTGCCTTGAATGACGCAACACGGCCAGGCATTGTTCATCGTCTTGACAAGGACACATCTGGGCTGTTGGTTGTCGCGAAAACCGATCAGGCCCACGCTCACCTCGCACGCCAATTTGCGCATCGTACCATCGACCGGGAATATCAAGCACTTGTCTGGGGGGTATTCAAGGAGCGGTCGGGCATCATTGAGGCGCAACTCGGACGAAGCAAGATGGATCGGAAGAAAATGGCGGTGGTGAAGGAGGGGAAAATGGCAGTTACTGAGTATGCACTTCTCGAACAGTTCCCATACCTCTCTCTTATCAAACTCAGACTACGCACGGGTCGGACGCACCAGATTCGCGTCCACCTCGCCCATATTCATCATCCTGTCTTTGGAGACCCAACGTACAGTGGGCGCCAGATTGCCTGGGGTCCAGGGACGCCGAAGCAGAAGGCTGAAGTGCAAAAGTTGCTCAAGGTCATTCCCCGCCAGGCTCTCCATGCGAAAACGATTGGTTTTATTCACCCCATGACTGGCAAACGTGTCACCTTTGATTCCTCCCTTCCAGAGGACATTGCCGAAGTACTCAGAGTCCTCCAGAAGGAGAGACAAAGTGGTTGACATTCCAGCGAATTCTCTTATCTTTCCGCCTCATGTGTCATCTATATCAATCCATCTGGATTTCCGAGCATATTGAGTTGACGCATATTACCTCATTCACCTAATCTCACCAGTTTGTGGAGGAGCGATGAAAACATCACGCCTTCTTGTTGCTGCACTCCTCACAAATTCGGTTTGCGCAATGCTGGCTCTGCTTCCTTCACTAGCCAATGCCCAAACTGAATTCGAAACGACTATTTACCAATTCTCGGGCGACGCAGTCAAAGGCTATCTCCAGCCCGCTGCAGATCTCTTTGGCGCAAATATGTTTGCCGGGCAGTTCCGCTCGGCCGAAATACCAACGACTGGCTTTAACATTGCGTTCGATATTGTCGGAATGGCGGCCTTAGTTGGTGACGATCAGAAGAACTACACAGCAACGACTCCAACCAACTTCACACCTAGAACCTTCAACACGGCAACAATTTTCGGTGGGACCGGAACAACTGTGGTGAATTCTTCAATCCCGGCTCTATCATACCGTGGGCCGGACGGTATCATCAACGCAAGCGTTGTCCCTCTCGCTGTTCCGCAGCTAAGAGTTGGGTCTTTGTATGGGACGGAAGCGTTCGTGCGATTTGTTAGGATACCCCAGAGCCTGACAGACAAGTTTCCGGATGTTACTCTGTTCGGTGCGGGGTTGCGTCACAGTCTCTCGCAATATTTCCCTGAAATTCCACTTGATGTCGCAGTAGGAGTGTTCTATACTACTTTCAAAACAGGAGATCTCGTCGATTTTAAGGGATACTCTTTTGGTCTGCAGGGAAGCAAGTCGTTTTCGCTCCTGACCGTGTACGGTGGGTTTGCCTACGAGTCTTGTACCATGAAGCTGCAGTATACTTCCACCGATCCAAATGTGCCAGGGCGGCTGGTCGATGTTAGTCTTGATGGACAGAATACGTTTCGTGCCACTGCGGGGGCAGCTCTATCCCTTGGAGTTTTCCACATTTTTGCTGATGTGAACCTGGGGAACGTGACAAACTTCTCCGGCGGCATCGGGGTTGGCTTCTAGGCCAAGAAGAATTTGAGTCACTTCATCATCGTCGGGAGAAAAGTCATGAAAGCAAGAATATTGTTGCTTGCCCTTCTGGCTGCAGTAATGACGTATGGGTCAAGCTGCATCAACGAAGGATTCCTCATTCCGGTGAACCTCAGTATCAACAATTGCTACTTGGTTACCTCAACAACTATAGGTCTTATTGACACGAGCCCGAAGTCGTTCGCATTGTCAACTCTTATTGACGAATCATTCCGAGATAACATCAAAGGAGCTCGGTACTACGATATTCGGGTGAGCAGCACAGGCAACTTCACAGGGAATATCGTCGGCACGGTGTCTGTCTCCTCACCGCAGTCACCTACCCAACAGGTTCTGCTGTATGTAGGAGGCGGGGCAAATAACACAAACCCTGTTCCCTGGTCAACATTTTCTACCCCACAGACATTGCTTGGTGCTTCCCCCTATGTCCGGACCTCCGCAGCGGGTGTGGGCGTGCTTGTGGCTGCATTAGATCGCATGGTGACCGATTCGAATACTTCAATTACCTTATATGTGACTGGACAAACATCCGGCGCAACATCGCTGCCATCAGGTCTCTCTGTCTGCGTTGAAATCCTGGGACAGGTGGATGCGCGGATTAATGGCGGTGATGGTAACTGAACTGTAGATACCGATGCAGCCACGGCCTCTCGGCATACGGGGGACCGTCACGGTTTTTGACCTTCCTCGATCTGCCGCCTTGATTGCCGGGCCTTCCTTTTGTAGATTTGTCTCAATGAATGAAACACAGCGCAACTTGCTCGGCTTAACTCGTGACGAGCTTGCCGAATTTGCTGAATCGAACGGCCAGCCGCGATATCGGGGGCGTCAGCTTTTTGGATGGCTTTATACGCGTGGGGCGACTTCGTTCAGCCAGATGACCGATCTGGGAAAAGCTTTTCGCGAGCAACTGGCCATGGGCGCATCGGTTAGTGGTATTGCGCTAGTAGCACAGCGGCAATCGGCGCGTGACAAGACAACTAAGTTCTTATTTGCCTTGCAGGATGGGTTGAGGATTGAGAGCGTTTTGATCCCGCCGGCTTCCGCTTTTCAGCCGGGCTATGACTTTCCCGAGGATGAACAGCGCCGGTTAACCCTTTGCGTATCCACGCAGGTTGGTTGTCCACTCGACTGCAAGTTCTGTGCGACTGGCACGGTGGGCTATCGACGGAATCTTACGGCAGGGGAAATCCTTGATCAGTTCCTGCAGGTGCGAAGAGTGGTCAAGAAGAAGATCACCAACGTTGTCTTTATGGGAATGGGTGAACCTCTCATGAACTATGACAACGTTATGAAGGCCGTTGATATTTTCTCGGCTGGCCTCGGCATTGGTGTGCGCCGGATTACAGTGTCCACGGCTGGGTGGGCTGAAAATATTCGCAGGATGGGAGAAGAGGGAAGGAAAACGAAACTTGCATTGTCATTGCACAGTGCTGTGGATGCGACGCGCACAACATTGATGCCGATTGCAAAGAAATTCAGCCTGAAACAGCTTCAAAATGCGCTGGAGTACTATTATCGAAAAACCAAGCAACAGGTGACGTACGAGCATATCTTCTTTGACGGCGTAAACGATACTGAAGCAGAAGTCCAGGCTCTCATCAGGTTCACGCGATTTATTCCCTGCAAGATCAATGTGATTCCGTTTCACTCGATATCCTTTACAGGCGTTGGTGGAGAGGGGGCGAACCTCAGTCCATCGCCCAGAATGTCCGAGATGGTTGAGCGCCTTCGAGCATCAAATATTACAGTCATGGTGCGCAGTAACTCGGGGGAAGACATTGAGGGTGCATGCGGACAGCTTGTGGCGATGGACGTGAAGCGTCGGCGGGTGGCAGGGCTGGGTTGATACGGGTTAACTGAGGATTGTACAATCAAGGAACCCATTATGCGACTACTCCTCTTTGGTCCCCCCGGGGTTGGGAAGGGAACGCAGGCGAAGCTTCTGTCGGAAGACTACCACATCCCTCATATCTCAACAGGAGATCTCCTTCGTGCAGCAGCCGATAAGAGGACGGAGCTAGGGAAAAGGGCGAAGGCAATCATGGAAGCTGGTCAGCTCGTGCCGGATGACGTTATGAATGGGATTGTGCGGGAGGCGCTGAGCTCAAAGAAGGTGGCGTCAGGTTTCCTGCTTGATGGCTTTCCACGCACACTTCCTCAGGCAAAAGCCCTCGCGAAGATTTTTGGCGACTTGAAAATTGTGAAGTATTGGGTGCTCAATCTTTCCTTGGATGATGAGGAAATCATTCGCCGCCTGGGCAATAGGGTGGTCTGCCGGAAGGAAGGACGAATCTTCAGCATGGAGGAGGATGGTGTGACATTTGCATCACCCTGCCCTGTGTGTGGCGGCGAGCTTTACCAGCGGGACGATGATAAGCCCGACACCGTTCGGAAGCGGCTGCAAGTATACGCGGTGCAGACAGCACCTGTGATTGAATTCTACAGAGGTGCTGGAGTAGTTGTTGATGTTGATGGAGCAAATTCGATCGACGTTGTCCACCGGGAGATCCGGCTCCTCCTCGGTGATCTTGATACCCGCTGATGCTGCTGATTGCACATAGGGGAAGCTCAGGCACAGCGCCTGAGAATACTATGGTAGCCTTCCTGCAGGCTGTGCGGGAGGGTGCGGTGATGGTGGAGCTTGACGTTCGGCTGAGCGCTGACAAAGAACTCGTAGTCATACACGATCGGCGTATGAACCGGACCACGGGAAGACGGGGTCGCGTCAGAGACCTTACCGTCGCGGAGCTGAAGGTGCTCGACGCTGGTTCATGGTTTAGCCCTACATACTCAGGAGAACGAATTCCACTCCTCAAGGAAGTCTTTCGTACCGTTCCCAGCCGCATTGGCCTCAATATTGAGGTGAAAACCGATGGGGATCGCCAGCGAAACGGCGAGATGAGTCGTTCTCTGGGAAAGCTCATAACGAAAGAAGCTCGCGGTAGAGAGCTCCTTGTCTCTTCGTTTGACCACCGTTTTCTGCAACGTTTTCATCGGATGTATCCTGCTGTTGCAGTGGGCGTACTCTACATGGCCGTTCGTGACTTTGGGCGTTCACCTGCAGCAATGGCGCGCAATGTCGGTGCGGGGACGTTCGTTACAAGTTGTGCACAGGTACGAAAGAGGTTGGTTGCTAACGCGCACCGCCATGGTCTGCGGTATTTTACCTATGGCGTGAATAGAATACCACAGCTGCGACGGCTGGCGCGCTTTGGCGTCGATGGCATCATCACCGACTTTCCCGCGCGATTACACCGTGTGCTCCACCAAAGGTAGAAATTCGCTATGCATCGATATTGTTGTATTCTCTTCATTCTGATAGTGCTTGCTGGGTGTGGCAAGGAACCTAGTCCCGAGCAGCTGGCAGCTGATCAAGCCCTGGCTGATGCGCGGGCAGCTTTGGGCAAGGGAGCCTATGAAGAAGCGCATAGGCTTTTCCATACAGCACTGGCTCTGGATAAAAAGCTTGAGCGCGCAGCTCCAATGGCTGAAGAATATAAGGCCCTGGGAGGTATCCATGCTGCGCGTGCCGACTATGATAGTGCATTTGCATTCTACACCGGTGCGGTTGAGCAGTATCATAGTCTTGCCGATCGTGAGTCGGTTCGGCGAATGACCATCAATATTGCCGGCCTGCACCGAACGAGAGGACAGGAACGTCTGGCCTACGCACAGTTGGAGGAGGCACTCAGGCTAGCGCGGGTTTTCGGTGACAGTGTCGGGGTGCGTGAGATCGAGATGGCGATTTTACCCTCCTGCCGTTTACTCGATATTCGAGATACAGAAGCAGATGCGGTTAACGACCTTCTCAAGGCCTATGCTGCACCATCCCAGAGCAGGAGCCTAGCCGCAGTGTATGACGAGGTGGGACAAACACAGCTCTTCCGACGAGAATATACTCGGGCTGCGGAGCATTTCCTGAGAGCCTTTGTACTTGCCGATCAGGCACACGATTCTCTGCATGCAACCGAGTCGCTCTTGCATGTTGGTGTAGCCTTCGAGGCCGCCGGGCGAACAGCAGAGGCATTTCGATCGTACAGCGATGCAATCAGACGAGCCGATCGTCTTCCCGGCGCGGCCTCCATCCGAAGCGAATTGCTTACACGAGTCGGGAATGCCTATCTCTGGAGCAAGCAACTTGATCAGGCGAAACGGTTTTTCAACGCTGCTCTCAGCTCTGCGTTGAAATCCGGTAATAAGCTTGCGGAGAGCTATATCGCCCTCCAACTCGCTCTCTGTGATCTAGACAGGAACCCAGATCAGGCAATCCGCAGCTGCCGGTCAATTACGGACTTCTTCACGGCATCCGGATATCCGCGTGGCCTTTCGTATGCATTGCTGTGTCTTGGGACGGCACTGGAAAGAGCAGGTAAAGTCACGGACGCCACCCAGGCATACCGAGCAGCAGTAGAGTATTTCGAGGGAACTCGGGCTCATACTGAGGAGGATCTCTATACCGAATGTGAACGAGCGTACTTCGGCCAGCATCGTGGAACGGCGTATGATGGCCTCTTGGACTTGTTGCTTAGAACCGGCCAATTTGAGCAGGCGTTTTTGATCGTTCAACGGAAGCACTCCTGGGAGCTCCGGCGGACTTACAGCATACAGGAGCTACGTAGAGTGCTATCTCCTGCGGCGAGTGGATGGCAGGAGTTGGAAGAAGCGATTGCTACTCGGGTGGGGGCTGAAAGGGAGATGGCGCGTCTCCTCGAACACGCTGCGCAAGACCGAATACGCGCCGGTGCCATTCGCGCTGTGCTTGAAAAGAGTGCTCAGATTGTCTCGGCATCCGCTGATGCCGTCGTTCGCGCGAATGCAATGTATGAACCGTACGTGCGGTTGCTAGCCTTTGGTTTCTCCGACGTTCAGAGACGACTCGGGACCGGCCGGACACTGGTCTGGTATGTTCCCGTCAAACGTTCGCTGTATGCCTATGTTATCTCCTCGTCGCGGGTGAGTGTACAACTTTCCGCATTCGAACGGGAAAGGCTCTTCTCGACCGCGGCTGAGTTCGATCTGGTACTTCGGCGAAGCGAAGCGCATGGTGACACGCTTAGTAAGGTATCCACACCTCTTGATTTCCGAAGCATCGAGTTGCTGCAGCGGTTGTACGAGGGGTTCATCCGGCCCATCGACGGGGATATTTCCACGGCAACCAGCCTCCTTCTGGTGATGCCCCCAGAACTGTCGGCCGTCCCGGTTCATGCCCTTCGCAGAACACCAATATCTGGCTCTCCCTTCTTGACAGCACAGAAAACTGTGAGCTATACTCCAGGCGTTGCGTGGATAGGTGATGCGGGACGTGGGGTGGCAGTAGTGAAGGATGTTGTAGGGCTTGGCTATGCAGGGACGACTTCATGGGATGTTGAATACGAACTGAGGGATATTAGGGCATTCTATAAAGAAGCTCGACTCTACTTCGGCCAGCAGGCTGCATTTTCATCGATTCAAAATGAAAAAGGGGATGTGCTCCATCTGGCCGTCGAAGCTCGCTATACAGACCAGGCACCGTGGAATGCGGGAGTACTCTTGTCGGATGGAAAATCCCTCACTTCGAGAACGATGGTGCCGCTCTGTAATCTGCTGCTCCTTCCAAGATTCCCGGTAGTGGTTCTCTCTAACCTTGCCGCAGATCAGCCACAGATTTCGGCAACAGCTGCGCCGCTTCTGTTGAGCAGCGGGGCACGCATGGTCGTGTGCAACACGTACACTCCTTCACGAAAGCTGAAGAAGTACTTCGGTGAAGTGTTCTATACAGCGCTGCTCGGTGGAACAACTCCGGAACAGGCCTTTCGGAAGGCCCAGCAAGATATGATGAGAAACCCCGAATTTTCGTCCCCTCTAGTCTGGAGTTCGTTCTTCCTCTGGGGACGATGAGGTTTGTCGGTCGAGATCGGCTGGTTGGTAAACTCCTACGAGCTCGCGGGCCGCTCCTTGCGGCGCATGGCTATCAAAATTGCCGCAAGTCCCACCACACATGCCCACTCCTCTGACAGTCGAATGAAGTCAATCCGGTAGGTGACTGGCGCGTTGCTCAAGAGACTGTCTGTTGGTTTCTGCGGATTGTGCAGCGCAAACGCATAGCCGATTGGGCGCTCGACGTTGTCCCGATCCGTCCGGATCCACGGAGGATAGAGCCCAAATAGGATGATCAGAAGAAATGCCAGGATGAGAATCACTATCTGATGTTTTTTCATACGGGGGCGTCCTCTCAATCGTCAAAGGTACGCCGAGTCAGGCAAAATCACAAATGATTTTTGTCACAACACAAGAAGTGTGGCGTTGAAATTCTAACGGTGATGAGGGATGAGGCTTAACGGCGGCGGATTTTGATGCTCCCGAGGCCGGAATCGATCCGGATATTCATTTTCCCGGTGGCATCCTGGTAATTGTCAGAGAGGTAATCGTTGGTGCCGGTCTCGTGAAAATCTTCATCGCAGTCAACTCGCGACATCCAACTCTTGTCGTACGATACTCGTGCACCGATACCGCGAGGAACATAGACAGTTAACACTCCAAGGCCGATCTCGATATCGACATCGACTTCATTGTTTGGCATGCCGCCGAAATCGAGTGAATAGGCACCCATTCCTCCCTGGAAGTGTAGATGCCTAAAATTGGCGTTTCCTAAATTGCGGCCGTCGAATTTTGTGACTCCCGATTCAATAGAAAGATTGTCAATGCGGGTTCGGTTGGGTTCGTCGAAGGCGAGAGTGACATTACTGGCGCCGGCAGATAACGTGAAGTCCTTTACCTGTAGCCCGGTCAGATTGAAGTCTCCCGATCCCACCCCAAGCTCAATATCAAAAGACACCGGCACAGCATCAGACAGCTTCAGATACCATTTCCCCTTGTTGAAATCTTTCAGATTGAAGGATCTTTTCTTCTCTTCGTTGTTCTTCCTCCGCTCTCCCAGTGTGATGTCGGCGTACCCGACGCGATTTCTAATGGCGTAGTCCAGGTAGGTCGGAACATCATCGCCAGCCTGCTCTGTTTCGATAACGAGCATTTTCTCCGGTTCGCCCCGAATCACAGTCACCGAGCCGAATGATGAACTCAGAACCACATTCAGTTCCCGTTCAGTAGTGCGTCCGATTTCCCGGGTGACGGTGCGCTCCTGTCCTTCCGCCGTAGTAGCAAGAACAGCGGCGCTTGACAGAAGCATAACTATGGTGCGAACCAGTTTCATGGCTTCATCCCCCCACCAGTGATACGGGGTGTAAGCCCTTAAGTTTCATTAGGTTCTGTCTTCTCAGGGCGCAGATGTCCGGCGGAATCCGCAAACCAGTTGTTTTTGGGGCCATATTTTGATGTTTCTGAAGAGAAGGGCTCAGTAGTGCCGAATGCGATGGCGCAACTGTTTGTAGAGCAATTCGCGGGCTCGGAAGATATGTGCCTTGACAGTACCGATAGGAAGGTCAAGCAGATCAGCGATCTCCTCGTAGCTCTTCTCTTCCACATGACGGAGGTGGATGACGCGCCGGTACTTCTCTGGCAACTCGCTGATCGCAGCACGGAGCATGGCAGCTCGTTGATCCGTGATCAGCCCTTGGTCTGCCTCGGAAGAATCATCCGGTAATTCAAATGTGAAATCGCTGTCCCTGGATTCGATCGGTTTGTCGATCGAATACATCTGCAGCTTTTTCTTGCGGATATGATCAATGCAATTATTCGTGGCGATCTTGTACAGCCAGGTGGAAAATGCGAACTCTTCGTTAAAATTCTTGAGGGAAGAAAACGCCTTGATGAATGCTTCCTGTGTGAGATCGTCGACCTGTTCTCGGTCATGCACCATCCGGGAAATGAAATTGTGGATGGCGTCATGGTATTTTGCCATCAACCGCTTGTACGCACGATCGTTGCCCTTAAGGGCTTCCTCGATGAGCCGGGAATCCTCTGCACGGGAATCAAGTCTGCGCTGTTCCTTGGAGGTGATAGGTGCCGACGGCGCTGTATGTGCCTGTCGCTTGCGGGGCATTGGTGTCGAAAAAAGTACAGAAAAGCCGATACAGTATCAAGGAGTGAACTGTTTGCTTCGCGGAGGGGAAATGTGTAATTTCCTTCATGTTCATCACGTTCGAGGGTCTCGATTTCTGTGGAAAGACCACACAGGCACAGCGTCTGGTGGAGAAGTTAAGCCTGAATTCACTTCCCGGGGATGATCGGATCCGACCTGTTCAACTGATCCGGGAACCCGGAGGGACCGCGATCTCCGAGCGGCTGCGAGAAATTCTTCTGGACCGCCGAAACCTTGAACTGAGCGACGTTGCAGAGCTACTCCTGTTCTCCGCAAGCCGGGCACAACTCGTTGAGCAGACCATCCGCCCGGCCCTCGGTCGGGGCGAGGTTGTTCTCTGTGATCGGTACTATGACTCAACAACTGCTTATCAAGGATACGGGCGGGGGCTGGAGTTGAGCTCAGTGCGACTGATCAATCGGTTTGCGACCTCCGGGCTTGTTCCTGACATTACCCTGCTTGTTGATATTACAGTGGATGAGATTGACCGACGAAAGCAGAAGTCGGGCGTTGTCTTCGACAGAATGGAAAACTCTGGCCGAGCATTCTATGAGCGTGTGCGCAATGGTTATCTGGAAATGGCTCACCTCGAACCGGATCGGTTTGCAGTCGTTAACGGCATGGCCCCCATAGAGGCAGTTGGAGATGAGATTTGGCGTGTTCTTACGGCGATTAGACGGAGGAAACAGTGAAGAAATCGGAGAAGATCACAATGCTCCCAAGGACGCTACTTGTAGCGGTTACCATGATACTCACCACTCTTGGCAGTGGTTTCGTGCCGTCTCCCGAGGATGAGTTTCTCTTTAAGATCAATAAGGGAATCGATCTCTTCGGACGGGTGTACAAAGAGGTTTCGACAAGCTACGTCGATGTCATTGATCCTGAGAAGTTCATGGAGGCTGGCATCGAGGGCATGCTCGGGACGCTCGATCCGTACACAGTCTACATTGGAAAAGAGGAAGGTGACGAAGTTGATCTGATGA
>Ga0153915_10004155_pt1 | contig 13316 bp, 10 predicted proteins | sample Opewatmetagenome_2_FD_107003 | JGI IMG/M metagenome (GOLD analysis project Ga0153915, IMG submission 107003) | Freshwater wetland microbial communities from Ohio, USA - Open water 3 Core 3 Depth 3 metaG | ecosystem: Environmental > Aquatic > Freshwater > Wetlands | place: USA: Ohio, Lake Erie... | reverse complement strand
GTCTGGCACACGGCCGAGGAGAAAGGGCTCATCGGCGCCTATTATTTCGTTCAGCACTGCCCTGTGCCGCCGGAGAGGATCAGCGCCAACCTCAACCTGGACATGATCTCCCGGAACGACCCCGGGCAAATCTATCTTATAGGCTCGAATAAGCTGAGCTCCGAGTTCGACAAAAGCATCAGGACGCAGAACGGGCGGGGCATCGGACTCCGGCTCGATTACAAATATGAAGACCCCGGACACCCCGACAACTTTTTCTTCCGGAGCGACCAGTATCCCTTTATCCGCTACGGCATCCCGGCCGTCTGGTTCTTCTGCGGCACGACCGACGACTACCACCAGGAAAGCGACATCGAAGAGAAGGCCGATTACGGGAAGATGGAGAAGGTGGCCAGGCTCGCGTACCTGGTGGCCATGGAGGTCGGGAATAAGCCGGGGCTATTGAAGCTTGACCTGAATCCCGAGATCACGACCCGCGGCCAGCAGAACATGGAGTTCGACTGGCGGAAGGCGGGACGCGAGAGGACGGAGCGGAAGCGGTGAAAAAGACGAAAACCGCGCTTAAAACGTTTCTCATTTTGGCCCTTGCCAGCGTCCAGGCGGCGTCTTGTTCCACGCAGGAAAGCCCCAGGAAAATGCGCCTCGTTTGGGCCGAGGAATTCGACTACAACGGCCTTCCCAGCCCCACAATTTGGGGATATGAGGTCGGCCTCATCCGGAACCAGGAGGCCCAGTACTACACGGAGGCGCGACTGGAGAACGCGCGCGTCGAAGGCGGGTGTTTGGTGATTGAAGCCCGAAAGGAGGACTTCGTCGGCGCGAAATATACTTCGGCCAGCGTGAACACCTTGGGGAAAAAGGAGTTCTTTCACGGGAGAATTGAGGTCAGGGCTAAGATCCCGACGGGCATCGGCTCGTGGCCTGCCATCTGGATGATGGGGACGGACATCCCGCGCGTGGGCTGGCCGGAGTGCGGCGAGATCGACATCATGGAGAACGTCGGCTACGAGCCCGACCGAATCTACGCGACGGTGCACACGCCGGGTTCAGTCAACCGGCCGGGATTAGTGACCAGAGGCGGGCACATTGATATTCCCGAGCCGTTTGCCGACTTTCATCTTTATGCGGTCGAATGGCGGGCGGACCGGCTGGATTTCTTTTTGGACGGCCAAAAATACTTTACCTACAAGAGGGACAGTAGGTATCCCGACTACTGGCGCTTTGATAAGCCGTTTTATGTGCTCCTCAATCTCGCGATTGGCGGCAGTTGGGGAGGGATGCACGGCATCGACGACAGCGTCTTTCCACTGAAGTACTATATTGACTATGTCAGATACTATCAGTGAGCAAAGGCAACGGTCACCAGGTTCGTTAAAAAAATGCTAAAGTCGCCTTTAATAGCTCAAGCCTGTTACTTAAGGCTAAGCATGGAACCGCGTCATGAATAATCAGAAGAAAGATATCGCCGAGGGGTTTTCAAAATCGAGTGATTTTTGGCAAAGGATTTATACATCGGATAAGGATGGCATCAGCAACTTCTATAGGCTCGATATGATCGACAGAAAGACCGCCGTTTTCGATCTCCTGGAGAAATACATGCGTCATGGGCCTCACCAGATCCTTGATGTTGGCTGCGGCCCGGGAGTTTTTTTAGAAGAGGCCGCTGCCCGCGGTCACCTGGCGGTTGGGATCGATATCTCAGAATCAATGGTAAGGAAAGCCGAGAAAATGCTCCATCAACGAGATCTTTCTGCGGCTTTTGTGCTACAAGGAGATGTCGAGAACTTGCCTTTTCGGGATAACATATTTGATGCAGTCTTATGTATTGGCGTTACATCTTATCTACCTCGTGATTCAGACGCCCTTCTTGAAATTAAACGAATTGTCAAGGAGGATGGCATCGTGATCATGGGATTGCCCAACCAGCTAAAACTCGCCGTAGTTCTCGATCCCTATTACTATTTCCACGGAATCCGGTTCCTTAAAAAAAGAAGGGATAGAGACCGAAAAAATGAGAGGTCATCACTCAGTATAGAGAATTATAGGCGTTATGTGTTTTGGCGATTCCGGCGTTTGTTCAGTCCGTTCAATCTGAGGATCTTAGAAACAGTTTCTATAGGATTCGGGCCGCTGACTTTTTGGCTGAAGGAAGTCATCAGGGAGACTTGGTCGCTGATGATCAGACATTCTCTTACAAAACTGGCGGCACGCGGTGTTCTACCCATCAAGACCTTCGCCAACCACTGGGTCATTTGCCTGAAAAAGAACGCCATCCGTCCCCGCTGGTTTTAGGCGCCAGGAGAGACAAAGCCCCGTGAGAGCCCAGGATATCACTGCAATTGGTGAGATTCCATGCTCAGCCGTATCACCTTTTGAGGTGATTGACTATTTGCTTAGATTTGGGCAAGATATGTTGCTGACGCTCAGGTCTACTAAGGGCCAAGGAGTCTTCTAGTGCAAGATTGAAGGCGCTGGTCAGCTGAGGATATCCTTCAAGCTTAAAAATAAGAGCTGCATGAACACGAAAAAGACAATTTACGTGGAAGGAGTGGGCTGTGATCGCAGGCTCCTCGAAAAGTCGAAGATCCTCGAATACTTGAAAGGGAATGACTACCAGATCACGCGTCGGCCTTCCAAGGCCGATTATATCCTCCTCTTCACGTGCGCTTTTAAGAAGGCGGAAGAGGATTATTCTGTGACCCGGCTTCGCGCCCTGCTGAACCACCGGGGACGTCTTCTCGTCTATGGCTGCCTGCCGGACATTGCCCCTCATCGGCTGGAGGGGTTAGCTGCAATCCATAAGCTCGCGCCCAAAGATCTTGACGAGATTGATAGCTTTTTTGATGGAATTCAGACAGAGTACGCGGATATCAAAAATTCACATACGATCTTGAATCCCACGAGAGCCAATCTTATCCAAACGGTCAGAAGAAATCTTGCTATGAATTATCATCTCATCCGCCGCCTCGGCTCTCTTCGTAACCGACGACAAAAACCAAAGAAGTGTTTTTATCTCATGGTCTGCCGAGGCTGCCTCGGTCATTGCAGCTACTGCGCCATCCCACGTGCTATCGGATCAATCAAGAGCAAGCCAACGGCAGCCATCATCGCTGAGTTCCGAGAGGGCCTGAAAGCCAAGTACCGGAATTTTGTTCTTCTTGGAGACGACCTGGGCTGCTATGGGCTGGACGGCGTGGGGACGTTGCCAGCCTTGATGGATTCCCTCTGCCATGAGGCCCGGAGCTTTAGCGGTGACGGACTCAAAGCCGCCAGTAAACATCCCATGGTCCAATTTCATCTGAAGGAAGTTCACCCAAAGCACTTGCTACTCTATGAAAAATCATTGCCTCAGCTTTTCGAATCCGCATATGTCAAAAGCCTGCTCTGTCCCATTCAGTCGGGAAGTCCCCGGATTCTGGCCCTCATGCGACGTGAGCACACGGTCGAAGACGTCAAGAGGATCATTCATAAGATCCGGGAGGTCAATCCGGGAATCGAGCTTTCCACACAGATCATCGTCGGCTTTCCAACGGAGACTGAAGAAGACTTCCAAGCCACGCTCGACCTGGTCTTAGAACTCGGGTTTCGATGGGTGGTTGTTTTTCCCTTTGACCCAAAAAGGGGCACTGTCGCCGCCGGCTTGGAAGGAAAGCTCTCAGAAGACGTGATTGAGAAGCGGGTCAATAAAGCCTTTAAGTACTTCAAGAATCACGGTATCAAGGCACTCCCCAATTGTCCCTGGTAGGCTGGGTTCACTAGAAATACAGCCGATACATGGACGATCAGCCCTTCGACAAGCCATTCTGTGCTCCGCTCACTTTCGCCATCGATGACAATTGAGGCGGCCCGCACGGAATCGAAGATCGCCTTTCACGTTGAAGTGCTCCATTGACTAATTCAGAGACTATCGGTGGGAATAACGGACACCAAATTCAAGACTCGACCTGGACCAAAGCTTCCCGCCGCTCCGCAAAATATGTCGACGGCAGAATAAGTGCGGGTCGTAAGAAACCGGACTGGATTCCGCTTATTGCTTGTCTTTTTTCCGCCTAGCGTACAGCCCAATGGAAACGAGACCAATTCCCAACAGCGCTAACGAGGCCGGTTCAGCAACAGGGTGCGTCCCCCCGCCGCCGTGGTGATGCCTCCGCGGTCCGGCATTGGCCAATGTCGCTAGGGACAACACGAGTAACAGCACTGCGGGAACGCTCAACTTCTTTAGGAGTTCCTTCATTTTTACCTCCCAGCTTCCTTTCAAACCTGACATCATGATACCTGGTATTTTGCGTTTGTCAAGAGGATTATTGGATTTTTTTCTGATGCCATTTTTCGGCTTAACCGGGCTCCTATAAGGCGCAAAATTGTCATGAAGTCAGCCTCATCATGAGCTGGTCAATTCGCTCGATCACCTGATGCAGGCGTGCGATACTTGAACAATTCCTGGTGTAACTTCAACATTCTCATGCGGCTCTGGTTGGTGCACACGGCATTTTGCTAAGGACTTCGTAATCTATTAAAATACGGGATGAACCATGCCAGAAACTCTCGAAAAAACTCGACATCCGGGTGACCGTTTGATGTCGCTCGATTTCTTTCGCGGCATCGTGATGTTCCTCTTGATTGCTGAAGCGACCGGCCTCTATGACCTCCTGGTCGCTCCTTCCCTCAGGGGAACGATAATCTACGCATTAGGAACGCAGTTCCAACATCATCCGTGGAATGGGCTGCATCTCTGGGACCTCGGCCAGCCCTTTTTCATGTTCATCAGTGGCGTAGCCATGGCGTTTTCATACGGGCGGCGGTGGAATCAGGGTGAAAGCTGGGGCACGACTTTCAGCCACGCTCTCCTTCGCTCCTTTTTGCTATTCCTGTTCGGTTGGGGGATCTATTTCATCGACCCAGCGGCAGTCAGCGCTCGGGGAGCATTTTTATACGATGTTCTTCCCCAGCTTGCGTTCGCCTGCCTCATCGCCTTCCTGATCATGCGCCGGCCGGTTGCAGCGCAGATTACGTTCGGCATGGGCCTGCTGGTCTTAACGGAACTTCTATATCGCCTTTGGGCGGTCCCAGGCTTTAACCAGCCCTTCATACCCGACCATAACTTCGGTTCATATGTCGACCGGCTCCTGCTGGGTAGGCTTTCAGGAGACCATTGGGTGGCCTTCAACGCCGTGCCGCTGGCAGCCGTTACAATTTGGGGAGTTGTGGCCGGTCAACTTCTCAGGAGTGAGAGAGTCCCTTCACGCAAGATTAAACCCCTGATATTTGTGGGGCTCATCGGGGTCGGCGTTGGCTTGGCGCTCAATCCCTTAACACCGATCATACGGAGGATTTCTACGAGTTCATTTATCATCTTATCCGGCGGCTTGTGCCTCATTGCCTTGGCTCTTTCGCACTGGCTCATCGATGTATTGAACCTCCGGAAATGGGCCAAGTTCTTTGCTATCGTCGGCATGAATCCCCTCTTTATCTATCTCTTCACCCAGACGGGAGGGGTAGAATGGCTTTGGCGGATCGTCAAGCCCTTCACTTTGGGCTCGCTGGCCTGGGCGGGTGAATGGCCGGCTCAGGCCGTTTCCAGCCTGGCCGTTCTGGCGCTGCTTTGGTTTCTCTGCTATTGGCTCTACAGGAGAAAAATCTTTATCCGGATTTGACAGCTAATTCCCAACGGGCGTTTTTGGACTCATCCCGACCTTATATCGCGTCCGGCCGACGGGCGTTCCTTCCGGCCTCTTCAGATCGTGGCCTTTCGGATCTCCTCAGAAGCCAAAGAAGAAATCCCATGAGAACAAGCCCAAGTCCGAAAAAAACGGAGCCGCCGAACCTGTGGTGAAAACTCCCCTCGATAAACCTCATGTCGATAAAATAGGAGAGCAAGTAAAGGCTGACAATTCTGACGCCGTTCTTGAAGACAGCAACCGGAAAAACGGCCAGGGCCAATATGGCTTTGTCCTGGAATTTTCCTAGAAAGAGGTGACCAGCCAAGATTGTCGTGATCAAGAGCGCCAGGCTGGAGCGAATTCCGCTACATTCTTGCGAGACCTCCAGGCTCAAATCGGGAAGATGAAAGACGGAGCCTTCCTGGAGGAAAGGTACACCGATCATTTTGAAGAGGAAATGGGTGACGCTTGTCGACGCCGCTACGAGGGCGGCGATGATCCGTTCCATCAATACAGAGGGAACAGGTATCGCGAAGATGAGAAATGCGAGTGCAAAATAGGCTCTTCTTAGGGCTTCTTTCCCGAAAAGAAAGATTAGCGAACCTGACTCAAAGATGAGCGCGGATAGGGCTGCGATCGAGGCGTAGTCATTGGCGTTTAATCGCCATACTCGGCCGATGAAAAAGAGCAGAGTTCCCGCCGCCATGATCGAAAGCCCGGGGAACCAAAAAGAATCTGACCTCAGGAAGATCTCTTTTCTTTTTCTGAAAATGAAATAAGCGCTGATCAAAGGAACTAGCGGGACATGGGAGTAATATTCCGGTTGTTTCGTATTTCGCAACAAGTCACGCAGCGGCGAATACGCCATCCATATCGCGACGGCAGAAAAAAGGATGAAGCAAAAGAGCTTCAGATCGCTGCGCTTCACGTTGCGACAATCATAATTTACGTCCGTGCGGGATGTCAATTTCTTGAGAGAATGTCGAGGAATCATAGCGCCGCGACCGATTTCCCCTTCCATTGAAGGAGGGCATCGATTTGACTTCATCGGGGTCGGCTTCCTATAATCGCTTCATAACGAAGTCGCGGTGAGCTGGGGAGACAAACAATCAAAAGCTCTTTCCTGGACGCGCTTGCTGAGCGGGTCTTGCTTGCTGACGGCGGCATGGGGACCATGCTCTACAGCAAGGGGGTCTATATCAATACTTGCTTCGACGAGCTCAACATGACCAATCCAGGGATCGTCCAAGAGATTCACCGCGAATATGTCCGGAGCGGCGCGGACATCATCGAAACCAACACCTTCGGGGCGAACCGATTCAAGCTCAGGAAGTACGGCCTCAACGACAAGGTCGCCGACATCAACCGCGCCGGGGTGCAAATAGCTCGCGAGGAGGCTACCTCCGGTACCTTCCTAGCAGGCTCGATGGGCCCCCTGGGAATCAACGTCGAGCCCTGGGGCCAGTTGCCCCGCACAGAAGCTCAGGCCGCGTTTGCCGAGCAGGCCCGTTCCCTTAGTGAAGGAGAGGTGGATCTTATTATTCTTGAGACATTCTCGGATTTCCACGAGCTCGAGCTGGCGGTAATCGGGATACGGAGTACGTGCCCTGATATTCCAATCATCGCCGAGATGACCATCGACGAGGACGGAAACAGCCTGTATGGCACACCGCCTGAAACCTTCACCAAGGATCTCGAGGGCCTCGGAGTTCAGGCGATCGGAGTCAATTGCAGCGTCGGTCCAGCACCCATGCTCCAATGCATCGAGCGCATGGCGAAGGTGACTTCCCTTCCTCTGTCGGCCATGCCTAACGCGGGCATGCCTAGGGAGGTCGACGGCCGGAATATCTATCTGTGCTCGCCTGATTATATGGCCGAATACGCCAAGCGATTCATCCTGTCTGGGGTGAGGATCGTCGGGGGCTGCTGTGGGACCACGCCGGCACACATCAAGGCCATGCGCGCTGCGATAAAAGCCCTTCAGCCGCCCAAGAGAGATTTTCAAGCATCGATCCAACTTGCCGAATCTCAGGGTTCGCAGGGAATTGCCATCCGCGAAAAATCCTCTTTCGGCAGAAAGCTCGCGGACGGCGTTTTCGTAACGAGTGTCGAGGTCGTTCCGCCCCGCGGTCACGACCCGGCCCCGGCCATCGAGGCCGTCCGGAAGCTCGAGAAACACCGTGTTGACGGGATCAATATTCCCGATGGACCGAGGGCAAGTGCTCGGATGAGTCCGATGGCCCTGGCTTCCATTCTGACGAACTCAACGAAGCTCGATATCATCCTCCATTACACCTGCCGCGACCGAAACCTCCTGGGGATGCAATCAGATTTTTTGGGTCTTCAAGCCAATCATATCCGGAACGTACTGATCATAACCGGTGACCCCCCGAAACTCGGAGATTACCCCGACGCTACGCCGGTCTTCGACGTCGACTCAATTGGCCTAACGGGCTTCGTCAGCTGCCTGAATCGCGGATTCGATATTGGCGGAAAAAAGATGGAAAAGCCCACCTCGTTTCTAATCGGTGTTGGCGTCAACCCTGGGGCCATCGACATCGAGAATGAATTAAGGCGATTTGAGCGCAAAGTTGAGGCCGGTGCAGAGTTTGCCATCACCCAGCCGGTTTTCGATATTTCCCTTCTCGAGCGATTCCTCGAGCGGACACGGACCTTAGGGATCCCGATCCTGGCGGGCTTATGGCCGTTATGGAGCCTCCGGAACGCCGAGTTCATGCATAACGAGGTGCCCGGCACGACAATCTCTCGGGAGATCATGGAACGGATGCGGCGCGCCCAAGATCAGAGCCCCGAGAGTGCCCGGCAGGAAGGCGTCCACATCGCGCGGGAAACACTGGCGCGGATCAAAGGTCTAGTCCAGGGTGTTCAGATCAGCCCGCCGCTGGGAAAGTATGAACTTGCCCTCGAAGTTCTAGAGGCCTTGTGACGCAGGTTTCTGGGCACGATGTCCTATCAAGGCTGAAAACTGAGCCAAGGGTTAGACCGAGTGCAGAGCAGCAGGTTTCTTGGCCTGCATTTTGTGCAACCGAGATGCGTATAAAAAGAAGGCTTCCAGTCCTAAAGTTCTTCGCTCGCGGCGAGACATGACTGGACTTCACCAATCACGGTAAGGCCAGGCTTTTCAGGCGGTTTGGACGGATCGAGCGAAAAGACAGCGGGCACTAGACAAGTTGGGTGACCGACCCCCCTAACGTCAGGACCTTGATAGCTTTTTACGGGCCGGGCACTTGGTGGGATCAGAATGATAGAAACAACCATTGCATGTCCGGCAAAGCACAATCGCTTCTGGCCTTCCTTCGATTGTCTTCCGTGCCCAACCAGGATCCGCAAGAATTCCTCTTCCCACAAAGATCATATCTGCCATTCCTTCTTTAAGGGCCTTTTCGGCAAGATCCGGATAAAAAACTCCTCCACCGCCAATCACCGGAATCGACAACTCCAATTTTGCCGCCCTAGCCAGATGCAGCCGGCCGGAAAAAGGACTTCCCTGGGGCCTGATATTGGAAGGCGTCCCGCTGCCGCTGGAGATGTCAAGAACCTCCGCTCCCTCCTTCTCCAATTCGGAGGCCGTAGACAGTCCTTCTGACAGCGGAAGGCCTCTGCGGTGCCCGTCTGCCACACCAAGCCTGCAGGTTACCAGAGCCTTGCCAGCCACTTCCGAGCGAATATCCCGGAACACCTCAAAGAGAAGTCTCCTGCGGTTTTCAATTTTGCCACCGTATCCATCGATTCGCCAGTTTTTCAAAGGAGAAAGGAATTGGCTAAAAAGATATCCGTGAGCAGCGTGAATTTCAATAATATCAAAGCCTGCCTCGACAGCCCTGCGAGAGGCAGCCTTGAACGCCTCCCGGATCCGCCCAAGGTTGGAAACCATAAGCTGTTGCCGGCACCAGCGCAGAATTGCTAGCATGAGGCGCTTGGATCGGCTTCCCTTTTTTTCAATATAAGCGAGGGCCCCGGCATGATGAATCTGGATGGCCGCGATAGCCCCGTTCTCGTGGATGATCTTGGAGAGCTGGCCAAGCCCTTCAATATGACGCTCGCTGTAGATCCCAAGCTGGCGTCGGCTGATTCTTCCTTCGGGCAGAACGGCCGTCCCCTCCACAATCACTAACCCAGGCCCGGCGCAGCGTTTGTAGTGCTCAATATGCTTTTCGGTGACGAGTCCGTCATCCCCGGCCTGGTAAATAACCATGGGAGGCATGACGATCCGATTCGCCGCGGTCAGGTCGCCAATTTTGATTGGGGATAAGAGAAATTGATATGTCGTCATCATTTTCCTATTAGGTACTTCCTGCCACCTCCACTAAATCGAAGTACATTCTACAATACAAGATTTCACTCAGCCAGGAATAATATTCACCCGGGAGCGCGAACTCAACCGGTGTTCAAAAAGGAGGATGAGAATTCTGAGGCAAGCCTCGCCTTAGTTTCAGAATTGGATTTCCGTTGGGCCGTCGTTTCCCGCCATGTCCGAGAAATGAACACCCGTGCTGCAAACCTGGAGAGGCAGGTTTCACCCGATGTGATTCCCGAGCGGGTTAATAAAGCGCTCAGTATTTCGGGAAACAGGGCGTCAAAACCCTGAGAAAGTGCCCCTGGCAAGACTTGATTTTCATGTGAAAGGCCGCCTATGGCAACAAGTCAATGAAGGTCAGGGCTCCCGGCTGGCTAAGTGAAGCTTGACATTCCCTTAAGCAGCCCATATAATCAGCCCCCAAGGCGGAAAAGGAAGGAGGACAGGAGTTACGGAAGGAAGGGTCGCTTTTCAAATTATTGACACGCTCGTCTTAATGTTGTGAGGAAAGACAATCGGTATCCCGCTGTTAACAAGTTTTGGCCGATATCTTTGATCCCTAGCCAACGCGGCATTCATAGACACGGGGAGTCAGGGGATAATCTTTCGGGGCTATTTGCTCCGGACAGTAATGACCACCCTAACTATCCTTTTCGGCTGAAAGGTACCAAATGAGAACTGATGCAAAAAAGCTCGAGGAAAACCGGCTTTCCGGCTTGACACTTGAAAATTACCCTTTTGTCCATGAACGTCATCGGATTTTCCCCGAAGTATTCGAGGACCGAGGGCACAGAAAGATCATGGATATCTCTGCAGGTATCGGAGTCGTTGCGAAACTCGTAACAGATCGGTATCCGTGCGATATGCACTGCAATGAAGTCGATGAAACCTGCCTTCGAGAGCTGAAAAAACTAAACGTTCGTCTCACGAGTTTTGATTTGGATACTGGAAAACCGCTCCCCATAGAGACAAAGACCTACGATGCGATCATTTGTCTGGCAACCATCGAGCACCTGATCAATGTCGATGAATTTATCAACGACCTCAATCGTATATTGAAAGACGACGGCAGGCTCTATTTGTCAACCCCTAATGCCGCCGGATTCCTGTCGACCATAACGCTGTTGAGAGGCAGAACATTCAACAATCCCTTGGACGAGCGATCGCGTTATGAGTTCTATGCACACGTTCGGTATTTCACTTACCGAACGTTGATCGAATATATGGAGCACTTCGGTTTCATCCCCGACACCGTATATCTCCCCCTTCCCAAACAGAGCACTCGATTTCAACGGATCCGAAACCGTTCAAGACTCCTTTCCTCTCTCATCAGGTCAGCCTGCCGCTTCCTCTACATGACATCTGCCAGGTGGCACCAAGAACCCGTCGTTTGTTTCGCCAAGCAGGAGACAGGAGTAAAAAAGAAAAAACGAGTCCTTTGATTATGATAGCTCAATGAACAATCAAAATAGAACCGTAATCGTTGTTTTCTCACATACTGCAGGGTTGGCTGTCATCCGCGCATTGGGACAGAAGGGAATTCCCATAGTTGTCCTCCATTACAGACCAGTCGAATTTGGATATCTCTCGAAATACGTTAAGAACCATTTCCCTATAACGGATCCGGATATTAACGAAGAATCCTTTGTCACCGATATCCTCTCTTTGGCTGACCGTTATCCTGGAGCCCTGCTGGTGCCAACCGACGACTTCTCGGTTGTGGCAGTGTCAAAGAACAAAAACCGGCTAGAGTCATACTTTCTTGTCGCCGTCCAGGACTGGAGCTTAGTCCAGCGTCTTATCGAAAAGCAATATACGTATGAGCTTGCGGAACAGCTGAAAATCCCCTATCCCCGGACTGAGTTTTGCGAGACCTTGGATGATATCAACCAAAGAACGCGCAATCTGCAATTCCCATGCCTTCTCAAGCCTTGCCAGGGGCATCAATTTTTCGATCTTTTCCGCAAGAAGGTTATCGTTGTCCAAGACGGCGCCGAGCTCCGCGAACGATTTCTCAAACTTCAATCCCTAAAAATCAAGGTCATGGTCCAGGAAATCATCCCCGGCGAGGCTTGTGAGGGAGTCAATTATAACTCTTACATTGCAGACGGGACGCCCATCGCCGAATTCACCGCAGAAAAAGTCCGGATTGACCCTCCCTTCTTCGGTTCTCCCCGGGTGATCGTTAGCAAGAAGATCCCCCAGATTATCGAGCCGGGCCGGAAGCTGCTGAGAGCGTTAGGTTACCAGGGATTCTCCTGCATGGAGTTTAAACGTGACGTCCGAGATGGAGTTTACAAACTATTGGAAGTCAATCCGCGCCATAACCTTTCCGGCTCTTTGGCGGTCGCTAGTGGTATTAATTTTCCGTGGATCATGTACCGCGACCTCGTGGATAAGAAGAAGGAATTCCGAACTGATTTTCAGGAAAACTTATACTGGATTGATTTAACGAAGGACGTGATGCGGTTCTTTATCTCCAGGAAAGAGGAAGGCTATTCGATCAGAGAGTACATTAAGCCTTATTTAAGCAAGAAGGTTTATGCGATTCTCGCCGTTCGAGATCCTCTGCCCTTCTTAAAACGCTGTCTCTATCCTTTGAGCAAGCCCGGTAGAACTTAATGCCGCGCTTCTATGTATCATGACCTTGGCCAACCACTGGGTCATCTGATTGAAAAAGAGCGCCGTCCGACCTCTCCATTTTTGAGCGGACGGAAAGATCACACTCCCCTTGATTTTGTGATATCGCTACACGTGATGAGACCATCTGCCTAACCATATCACCCCTAAGGGTGATTGACCAAGGACTCGGGGCCAAGCAGAATACTCCCCTGAACGTAGTCTCAAGGCGCGGCCCTATTGCCAAAGTAAAAATGGAACGACAAATGCCTGTACGCACATGGGAAAACGACGAATTCAATAGTCATATGAGCCAACCGTGGCAAACATACCTCGACCGAATTGAAAAACGGCTGATTCATGGCTTCATTACCAACGGGGAATGGTTTGTTGACCTCGGGGGAGGTAACGGACGGCTCTTAGATCTTTACAAAAATGCGTATCGAAACATCGTAATCCTTGACTACTCGATGTCGATGCTGCGGGATGCGAATCAGCGCCTGTTGCGGGGTAGAGTTCAAAACGTTTCTCTGATCGCGGCCGATGTCCATCACCTTCCCTTTGTTCGCAACGTATTTGATGCGGCCATGATGGTGCGCCTGGTTCACCACGTTGAGGATCCGGCCTCCATAATTTATGAAACCCATAGGGTGCTGAAGCCCCGCGCAGCTTTCCTTTTTGAATACCAAAATAAACGCAATATCAATTATCTTTTCAAG
>Ga0153915_10004154_pt1 | contig 13317 bp, 8 predicted proteins | sample Opewatmetagenome_2_FD_107003 | JGI IMG/M metagenome (GOLD analysis project Ga0153915, IMG submission 107003) | Freshwater wetland microbial communities from Ohio, USA - Open water 3 Core 3 Depth 3 metaG | ecosystem: Environmental > Aquatic > Freshwater > Wetlands | place: USA: Ohio, Lake Erie... | reverse complement strand
GAAATCCAGCGACGTAGCTGGCGGGTAGATAGGATTTCCGTTGCTATCCACAGTTAGTACAACTTCAAAATTTGAACCGGCAACTGTTTTCAATTCCCCTAATATATCGTCATCCCAGCGATCGTCAGGTGCTCCACTGATAAACCAATTTCCGCCATTATCGGCTACTATCATCCCATACTGCTTCAGGGCATGCAGAATTACCTGCACCGGTTCGGAAAAAGAACTGATATCAAAATTCTCTTTCAGTCGCAATCGTAAACCCATGGGGGGAAGATTGGAATTGGTGTCTGCACTAGCAAAATGTCTGGCCGGGTAAATATATTTTCGCTGGGTATATTCAACAGTGAAGCGGACAGCATGCGAAATCTGTTTGTGAATATATACTTCCTCGTACCGAATCAGACCCGGGAAAATGGGCAAACCAGCGGCATCCGCTGATGTCCATCCCTCCGGCCGGAGTTCGTTGCTGGTCAAATCATACTTTGCCCCTGATGCTGCTTCCCAACTGCCGATCACAGGAAAAGCACGGTATAATTCATATAACATGGCATGAACAATATCCACGGCAATCACATGACGGTCTCCATCAGATGTACTTCCCCCTTCAATAGGTGCAGACAGAGGAATAGGGAAAGGTCCAGGATCACTTTCATCGCCATAGTCTGTATACACAATCGGTATGAATGGTTGATCGTTACCCACCACTATATAGGGGATACCATTCGGTGCGCCGTTCCACACAGTTCCAAAATCGGGATGCAGGCAGATATCGCTGCCTATGCTTGCTATAAAATTATTTGAATTTGCGTCCACAGCATATGCGCTGATATCCCAGTTCCAGGCGTTATTGGCAGGAAATACCTTTAAATCACCAATACTGGGCGATTCAGAACCCATGGTTTCCGTTAAAAATAAAATAAAAATCAGCAGGATAAAAAAAATTATGCGCATCATTTTTTTATTGAACAGATATCACGTGATTAACCAGTATACCTGTTACTTCTTTATATCGATGACCAAAAATATCATCTTAACAAAATTAATTTTCGGGATTGCTGGAATTTAGTCTCTCCATCACTGACTGTCATTTGATATAAATAGGTTCCGCTGGCCACTGGTCTCCCTAAATTGTCCTGACCCCGCCAATCGGCTTTGTAACTACCGATAGGTTTCCAACTGTCGACCAGCGTGTAAATTTTCCGGCCCTGCAGGTTGTATATTTCCAGGGTTATCTTAGCTGCGAAAGAAATTTTATAAGGAATTTGAGTACCGGCATTAAAAGGATTGGGATAATTTTGTTTCAATTCACACTGCGTTGGTGGTTCGTCATCACCGGACCCGTCAAGACTCTCCGGATTACACACACCATTAAGAATGGAATAGGGACGCACCGATGTATTTTTTATACTATTTGGATCAGTAACCGCAACTTCCAGTCCCCAATCATATAATCCCGTATAAGTTCCATTGCTGCTCATATCCCAGAACGGATTACAATTCCCAAACCACGACCAGGCAATATAGCCGATTTCGTGGGCCTGGCACTGGGAGATAATGGTCAGATAAGCGATCGAATTGTTGGCCGTAATGACGTCGTCCGTGCACTGACCATGCATCTGGGAAAACTCACCGACAATTAAAGGAAGACCAATATTGACCGATTGAGCAATTTCCGTAACGATATCCTGTTCGGTGTATCCATACATTTTCGGCCACCACATATGAACAGAAAACAACAAATTATGGTCCGGATCAGCCGTAATAAGATTCGGACCCTCTGCCTGAAGTATATTGATATTTTGCCCCCATCCACTGCCATCGATCACCAGTGGTACATGGATACCGGCCTCGCGAATTTGAGTAATAGCGGAAGTGTAACCGTTTCTAAAAGTAGTATTGGAGACGGACCCATCACCGCACTCATTGGCAATATTTAAAAGAAAGAATTGTTCATAGGTCCAGATTACCTGCACAATATCTTCGCGTATCCAATAATCGACACACTGTTGTAATTTACTCCAATCACCGGTGGCATCGTGCAATTCGACCATGGGGATCATATGCTTTTGAATACAGTTGGAGACCGCCGCATTGAGATCGGTAGATGAACCAGAAGTACTCCAGACAATCCGCACTACATTTGCACCCGTTTTTTCTATTTCTGTATACCGGGGCAAACCGTTTCTTTCGAACCAGATATTCGGATTGGCCACTCCCCGCAAAATCACCTTTTCTCCACAGTAGTCATAAAGATATCGCCCGATGACACGAAAACCCGGATATTCCTGAGCCTGAACAAGCGTGCAGAACAATATGATTATAATCAAATGATACTTTAATCCACGCATTTGAATCCTTCAGCTGATTAGCGTAGTAATACCATTTTTTTAGTTTTTGAAAGCTGATTATTCACCTGCAATCTATAAAAATAAATCCCGCTGGACATTTCAGCAGCGTTAATAGTAATATAATGATAAGCGGCAGTCTGATTTGGTCGCGACAGCGTCTTTACCTCCCGTCCCAGTAGATCATAAATTTTAAGAACAATCTGACCTGGTTTGTGGAGAGTATAACTAATTGTCGTAGAGAGATTAAAGGGATTGGGATAGTTCTGGTTAAGAATGAATACGAGATCGGCATCTGGCCCCTCTTCATTTACATCAGTGATGCCGTATTTATAAGGGTACAAAGGATTATAATCGTTGTCGCCCCAGTTGATAGGAATCTGAGCCATGCTGGATGGCCAGGAATGAGTCAGCAGCCCGGACGGGAGGTAATCACCAAATAATATGTCAGCCACACCTTCTCCTTCTGTACCGGGCAGCCAGGCTGCGATCAGAACATCGGTATAAGGAAGAATCTGATCCAGGATCATCGGACGACCGGAGACAAGAATCACGATGGTTAGAGTACCCGCTTGTTTGATACGGCTTACTGTTTGAATATCGCTTGCAGATAGATTGAGGTTATCCCGGTCTCCATAGCCTTCTGCATAAGGGCGTTCACCGATTACCACCACTCCAACATCCGCAGGGGTACCGGTGCTGCCATCCTCAGAAAAAATGACCGTTGCTCCATTAACGGCTTTTTGAATAGCTGCCAGAATGGTTGTGCCCGGTGTGATATTGCCGTTTCCACCCTGCCAGGAGATGGTCCAACCGCCGCATTGATTACCTATATTATTGGCATTTGAACCTGCAACTAAGATGGTCCCATCTGTCTTATTGAGGGGCAGGACACCAACTTTATTTTTTAATAAAACAAGCGATTCGCGCACACATTGCCTGGCAATCGAGCGATGTTCCTGGCTCCCAACCTGAGCAGTTAGACTGCGATCAGTAAATGGTCTTTCAAATAATCCTAATTTAAATTTAATCCGCAGTATTCGCGAAACAGCATCATCAATACGCGATATGGATACCTCCTGAGCAGACACCAGTTGTTTAAGAGTGGAAATAAAACTGATATAAGTATCAGGAGCCATGGCCATGTCTATTCCAGCATTTACGGCCTTTTTCACGTTTTCGCTATAACTGCCTTCCATCTGATTAATGCCATTCCAGTCTGAAACAATAAAGCCGTTGAAACCCAGTTCAGTTTTTAACACATCAGTCAGTAGGTATTTATTACCATGCATGGGTTCACCATTCCAACTGCTGAATGAAACCATAATAGTTCCTACCCCCGCCTCCAGCGCTGCAATGTATCCCGGCAGATGAACAGCCCGCAAAGTACTCTCATCTATTTCTGTATTGCCAGCATTTATACCACCCGTGGTACCACCATCCCCAACATAATGTTTCGCACAGGCCACAATGGAACCGCGGTAAGCTAGCGAATCGCCCTGAAAACCAGCAACCGCAGCCGCGGACATCATGGCCGTAATTTCAGCGGTTTCACCGAAGCCCTCATAGGTCCGACCCCACCGCTCATCACGGGGCACAGCGATACAAGGCCCGAAAGTCCAGTCAATACCGGTACCCGCTACTTCCAGAGCAGTAATCCGCGCTGCCTGGCGAATAAGATCCGGATTCCAGGTGCAGCCCATGCCAATATTATGTGGGAAAATTACTGCGCCATATACATTATTATGCCCATGTACCGCATCAATACCATAAATGATAGGGATCTTTAAACGGGTTTCCAGCGCTTTGTTTTGAAAACCATCATACATGTCGGCCCAGCCTGTTGGTGAATTATTAGCGGGGGCCGATCCCCCACCTGACAAAACCGAACCAAGAAAATACGTCCTGATATCCTCGGCAGAACTCAAATAACCACGGTCCGCCTGGGTCATCTGTCCGATTTTTTCATCCAGGGTCATACGCGAGAGCAGGTCTTCGACACGGGCTTCAACACTGGTGGTAGAATCAAGATACACCTGTGCGCTTGCCTTGGTAGTTGGAATCAGCAGGATAAGAGTGAATATAAAAAAGTGACGAATAAGAAATCTGCCTGTAGGTTTTCTTTTAGTGTTCATCATACTGAGAAACAGTGTATAAATTACTGTCAGCAGGAACCTGATTGCCTGCATCCCAATTTTAATTCTGGTTCTACGGCTATTTGACCGGGTTTAATTTAACCAGGACAACATCATGGGATTCGATGTGTGGATTAAAATTTTTATCAGTCAGACCAAGATCCTTTTTATCCCACAGATTCCTGATTTTATAGGTACCGTTTAAAAAAGAGAGATGATCCCAGTTTACACGAACAGTCAAGGCCTTATCACCACTATTAAAGAAACATACCGCCCAGGCACCGTTTGACAATTCCTTAACCCAGATTTCCTTTCCCGGGTGCTGCATAAAGCGATACCCCTGTTTACCCAAAAGATCCTGGTCGATAGCAATGACTTCTTCATTGGTTATAATCGCACGAATCTCTTCCGGCATTTTTCGTATATCATTCCCGGCCATTAAGGGAGCAGCCAGAATACACCATAAACTGAATTGAGCACGGGATTCAGCCAGGGATAGTCCGGTATTCCCCACTTCCAGCATGTCGGGATCATTCCAGTGATCAGGACCGGCATATTTTTCCAGACCATCCTGCGTATCTAAAATATATTTCCAACCCAGTGCATAGACATCCTGACAATCATAACAATCGGTGACATCTCCTGTGGTTCGCCACAGATGCCCGATCTCCGATCCCCACAGCCAGGGTTTATTATTTCCCCATTCACACAGGCTAAAAACAACCGGTCGACCGGCTGCAAACAGGGCATCCCGCATAGTTTTGTAAGTTTCTTCTGCGTTGGCTGTGCCATGATAACACCAGTCATATTTCAGATAATCTACTCCCCAGGAAGCATAATTCCGGGCATCCTGAAATTCATGTCCCCGGCCACCGGGATAACCGGAACAGGTTTTGGTTCCGGCACAGTTATGGATACCAAATTTGAATCCCTTACTATGTAAATAATCGCCCAGAGATTTAAGACCACTGGGAAAACGTCGTGGATCCGCAACCAGATTGCCATTACCATCTCTCTCCTTCGCTTCCCAGCCGTCATCAAGAACGATATAGGTGTATCCCGCATTCTGCATCCCGCTGCTGATCATTACGGCAGCGGTTTCTTTGATTAATTGTTCATCGATATTTACCTGAAAGGTATTCCAACTGTTCCAGCCCATTGGCGGTGTCAAAGCCAGACCAGTAAATTTCTGGGCGGACAGAGACGTCATTAGCAAGCACAAAAGTATCAATACTTTTTTCATTGAATACTCTCACATTCTTCAGTTATTATATGTTACGCCGGATAATATTTACCTGATAGATTATAACAAATATGACTGGTTAATCCAATGCTGGAATACCATTTATGATTATATTGAATAGTAAATCATATCATAAATAAATGCAATAAAAATATATTACTCTGGCAGGGCCGAGGGGCATAAAAAAAGGCAGCGAAGATGAGGTCATCGCTGCCTTTGGTATTCAGATTGAGAATCAGAATGATACTTATTTATCTTTCTTTGCCGGTTCTGATTCAGGTTTTTTTACTCCTTCTTTCTTCATTATCGCCGGTGGACTTGGTTTAATTCCCAGTTTAACTCTGGTTTCTTTGTCAGGCGTACCTGTCACTTTCAGATTATTAGCTTTCTGGTATTCTTCCAGCGCTTTCTTTGTATTATCATCCAGTTTACCCGTAGCTTTTTCTTTCAGGTAACCGGCGCTAATGAGAGCGTTTTGAACTTCAGTAATTTGTTTTTCGTTTAATTTCATATGCATTTTTTCTGATTTACCTTTTTCAGTCACAGCCTCTTTATGCGCCTTTTTCACCGGATTTTTTGCGGAATCAGGCTTTTGTTCCTGAGCATATGACATAGCGGCAAATGCAAAAATGACCAGTACAATAAATGATAAAAACACTAATCTCTTCATCTTAATTTTCCTCCTATTAAAATATTTATAGTAAATTAAATGAACTTAAGATTAATAAGCTATATCCGCTGGTCACCTCCTTTAACTTGATAAACACAGAACCTGTTTATGAATTAGATAGATCCAACTGATGGATCACATATAGAATTATGTGTATAAAAAAGTCTTAACATTACAGCCCCATTCTAAATGTTTGATATAACCAGCAAATCAAAATTTAGTTCCCTGTTTTGTAAGATTTTATTTAAACATTTCTGACCTGCCTGGTTGCCGGACAAATACAACCCAGTAAATTGTCTTAATAAAACAATTAAGAATTCATTCCAGAAAAAAATACAATTCTTTTATCAGCCGTTGCTCAGATGAGAATAGGCTAAACAGTAAGATTAGATCATACTGATCCGAACAGAATAGATTCAACTGTACTCAAAAGAAGATATCCAATTATCTGAGTAAAATCATTTTCTTGACAGATTTAAATTCGCCTGCCTGCAGACAATAAAAATAAATTCCGCTGGCCAGACTTCCCGCATTAAAATTAATGGAGTATATTCCTGCCGCTTTTTTTTCAGCGATTAAAACCGCTACCTGTTCACCTGTTATGTTATAGATGACCAGTCGAACCACCGCCGCCTTGGGCAGACCAAATTGAAAATGGGTAAGCGGATTAAATGGATTAGGATAATTCTGGGCTAAAAAGTAATGAGCGGGAATATGATCCAATATAAAATTATTAAAACCGGTCCCATCACTATGACGGATTTCCAGAGCGCTTAATTTTGCATTATCAGTGATAGTTATAAATCCAATATTCAGGGATGCGTCACCTAAATTTACCGGAATGACGACGTCATAAGCCCGGTCATTTCCGCAGCGAAAAAAAATATCCAGATTTTGTATTACCCGCTCCCCTTCAACCTGCACATCAAACAGACGGCCTTTAGGACTATCCCAGTAAATTTCGGCAAATTTAAGCACCAGATCGTAGGAACCATTGGCTAATGGTATGGCGTAATTGAAATTACCGTAGCGTTCAGATTGGTACAGTATATCATCCACCGTACCAGCAATCGTATCAGTAGTACTATAGGCAGCTCCGCCTGAAACCCACCCGCTGGAGGCATCACCGACATACTGAATTCCACTTGTGGAATTAAAAGTACTTCCTCCGGCATTGAGTGCAGCGACCACTTCCCCGGTTCCACCACCGGCAGTGGATGCTTCAATTTCAATACTGGGCTGGGATGTATTCAATGCATTATAGGACTTAACTCTATAAGTATAAGTTGTGGAAGGACGGAGACCTGTATCCTGAAAGAAGGTGTCCACCGAGGTTGTTCTATAAAGCGTTTTAAAAGTTGAGCCCATCTTCGTTTCAATTATATAGCCATTAATTTCCCCAACCGCGGAACGATTCCAGCATAAATCGATCCGACTGGGACTCACCACACTGGCCTGTAATCCTTCGGGAGCAGACGGTATGACTATACTCTGCTTGGCAATCCCCTCAATCTGAATTTCCAGACCACCGCCCGAAATAATTCCGCTCCAGTTCAGTTCCAGGTGAGTTTGATCGCCGTTGCCTGTTCGTAAAAAATCAGTATCAATACCGTTTACTTTTACCAATTGAATTGAGTTCACTGAGTCAGCATATAAATCACGTACATAGAGAGCGGAGACTTCCAGCGGAGAGTCTGTTTGAAAAGTAATTTCCTGATTCTGATACTGATCGCCGTACATCTGACAACTCAGCGTGGCATAGCCGTCAGGGGTGAAAAGCAGTGCCTGCTGCAATTGATGCTGCAGGGAATCAAAAAGCACCGGTTCCAGCCATAATTCATCGGAATATTCATTGCGGTGATAACCGATCATGGTGTAATAGTTACGCCAGATCATGGGGATACTGATATATTGATTATATCCGGAATTACTGGTGGCAATCCAATGCGGAATATTCACTTTAGCCGGGATCCCGAGTTGTTGATTGAACACCAGATTCCGGTCATTATAATTACGCTCATACATATCCTTTTGCAGCGCGAACCAAATATCAGGCCGGTTTATTTGCAGGGAATATCCTCCCAAATGTCCGATCAGATAGGGCTGCCATTCAGAGTAGGATCCACCCAACAGACCCATACCCATGTTGAGCGGATCATAATAATTAGTAATGGACAAGTAGAGATTATCCAATTTTTCCTTTGGCCAGAAAGAATCAATCTTCAAAAAGTTGGCAATCCAGGGACCCCCCAGCACACTTTCGCAATAATTCGCCAGCGGGTAGGCTGAGTTCAGCCATCTGTTCTCAAAACCGGAGACCGCATTTTGCCAGGCATCCTGATAAACGGTTTCAGTATCCTGTTCCCCCATGATTTGTGACAGATAAATCATCAACTGGTAGACCGCGATCGAAAGACCGGTATTGTATGCCTGCGAATTACCCCCGGCATCATAGGTACTCAGTGATGAGGAGAAAGTATAAGGATATTGAGTATCTCCGTAACTATCTACCTGATCGAGAATTCTTTGTGCTGCTTTTTTCACATAGGGCCAGAAATAGGATAATTTATCCTGATCGGCAGTAGCGATAAACGCTTCATAAACGGAAATAATAAGTCCGCAATTTAAATCCACCCATTCATAAATCGACCGGTAATCTGCGTGTTCGGTTGCATCCCAGCCGACATAATTAAAACTCTCGCCAAAATCATGATGGATCTGGCCTGAATAATTTTGGACATGCTGGGTTCGTGCCCACCATTCCAATTCCTGCCAGGCCAGGTCGGGATTGATCATGGTATAGATTTGCCGGGACTGCCACATCTGGTCCATGGTGCCTTCCGGAGTCCACTGACCTTCCGTATGACAATACCGCCCATCCTGAAAATAGACGCTATTGTTTACCAGATTCACCAGAGAATTAAGGGTTTGATCGATCAGCCAGGCCGGTAGATTTGAAGCCCGCATCCGGTTCACCAGTTCCTGACCATTTTCTTTAAAATTATCAAAATTGTTCATGGCCGACACAGCCACCGCTTTAGCGTTGTTCCAGTAATTGGTATAGTAAAAATGATCCAATTCATCCGGCCTGTACCAGGATAAAACAAATCGTACATTCCTGGTTTCAGCCGGATTCAGCGATACACGCAGTGCCAGCCGGTTGGTCGTGCCGGAAAGTTGATTATTGCATAATCCATTCGAGAAAAAACCGGCATCGTTGCCATATGTCATGTCACCTGATCCACCAACGAAAGAGCCCAACAAACAAAGTTGCCGTGAAGAAGTATTGGCTACCCACCCCGAATCGGATATGGCCACTGGCACCGCCGGTGTATTAAGTTGAAAAGCAACAGCTGCGCTAACTGCCGTATTCTGCAAATTGGTGAATGTAAATTCAAACATGGCACAGGGGTGACTCATAACTTGAACGGACTGAGGATCAAAAGGCAGATACGCAGTCAGGGTTACCGTCACATCATTCCAGTTACCAAAATTTACGAAATGTACCGGGAAGACAGCATCATCATCTACCCGGCCATTATTTTGAAATGCGACCATCTTTTGCGACGTCACTATAGCGGTATTTCTTAAGGTAAAGATTTGAAATTGAGTGTCGGTCAGCGGTTGATAATCACCATTGCGGGTTGGTGTATTAAAACTGGCAGCAAATGTCCCGGCAGTGGCATTGAATTTTACAGCACCGGTTCCAATACCTCCCAAAGGCAGACCCGTAGTTCCATCCACTTTACCAAAAAGTTGTACGCTGAGCGGTAAAATCAGAAGCAGGAAAATATTCAATCGTTTCATAATGATTTCTTTCTGTCACTTCGATGATCCAGTTTAAGAAATTAGTCAGATTAATCCCATACCAAAAGACATTTTATTACTTTATACAATCCATAAAAGGACCAAGATTAATCGGCAAAAATAACAACTGCCGCGATTCATTGTAATCAGGGGTGAGTGGAATTTAAATTGATCGATGGACCTTGTGCGCACATCTGTCTAAAAACAGAAGTACCATCAGTAAAATATATAGAATTAAAGATATAGGATTTCTTCACTAAAAATTTTCTGCCGGTCTATTTGGTTTTTTTTAAGGGCACGCGAAAACCCAGACCGAAAGTGTAATATCCGAAATCACCATGTTCATTTTTTAAATAATTCCATTCTGGAAATATTAAATTATCTTCAAAAGGAATGGCTATCCCAAAACAAACAATTGTATAATCGGAACTATAATCAGGATTATTTTCCGGCTGATAATTTTTGTATAAATAGTAGCTGATATAAGGTTGCCATCTGAAAATCTCTTTGCTGATAGTAAAACCAAATTTAAAGTTAGCAGAGGAAATTTTTTTATATTCATCAGCGAAATATATTCCCGAATGAAAATTAAAACTTATATCAAACCATTGAAATGACCGCGGATTCAATTGATGACGCAGATTCGCTTCCAGTGTATACGGTAAATAAAACCGCATGCCTGTTTCCAACCTCCAGGGCAGGCCGGTAGCAAAGCCCACACTAGGTGTAAAATACAAGTGCTTTTCTACTATTCCACCCTCATCCAGAATCAAGAATAAATTATCCAATCCGGACACCATAACCGTTTCCCCTTTGTTCAGGGTACGGGCTGTATAGTAGTTAGTGGTAATGCAGGCTGACTTCCACAATATTAAAATTAAAAAAATTAAAATTCCCGATTTATGAAATTTCATTTTGAAAGATTCTTTTCGGCCGCTTCCACCGCCTGGGCAATCAGGGTGGCAATAGTCATCGGCCCCACTCCTCCAGGCACAGGGGTATAAGCATAACATCTTTCTTTGATGGATCCCAGTTCAATATCACCAATCTTGCCCGGATGGTAACCGGCATCTACGACCACGGCGCCGTCCCTGATCCAGGCACCTTTGATAAATTCCGGTTTACCTACTGCGCCGACCACCAGATCGGCTTGTTTAACTATTTCCTCTATATTTCTGGTTTTGGAATGACAAATCGTCACAGTAGCATTGGCGTTTAAAAGCATCATGGCAATCGGCTTTCCCAGTATCGGGCTGCGTCCGACCACTACCGCATTTCTTCCCTCCAGCGCAATATTATAATGGTGGAGGAGGCGCATGATTCCGGCGGGTGTGGCTGAACCATAGGCAGGTTCATTCATCGCCAGGCGGCCAAATCCAAGTACGGTGACGCCATCCACATCTTTTTCAATGTTGATTTGATCAAAACATCTTCTTTCATTTATATGTTTGGGAACAGGATGCTGCAACAGAATTCCATGTACGTTTGGATCTGCATTCAACTTGTTGATCTCGGTAAGCAGTTCTTCGGTGGTTGTAGATTGAGGGAGTAAGACACGCAGTGATTCCATGCCTATCCGTTTGCAGGCGTTCCCTTTCATTCTGACGTAGGTGGCCGAGGCAGGATCATCACCGACCAGTATGGTTGCCAGAATCGGCGTTTGACCGTCTGATTTTTCTTTAATTTTCTGCACCCGCAGGGTCAGATCGCTTTCAATTTGCTGGGCCAGAGTTTGACCATCCAGTACAATTCCACTCATTTCTTGGTATCCTTTTGTTTTGTCCGGGTCGGACCTGACTTTTAACTTTTATATTAATTATTAACGATTTAAGTCCCAAAAATAAGTATTTTTTGGTGTATAAAACATCTCTTCTTTATCTAAAAACACATTATAGGTAGAATCCGGTTCTTTTAGAATACATGAACTCTCCTTATAGATAATCTGTCTATATCTAACCTTTTTACCTAATTTTTCTGTAACTTCATCTATAAATAATTGACTCCCAACTGCAATACTATGTGACCACTTAGTATCATGATGAATCCCACCATTTTGTAAGTAATATTCAAGCCATTGATTGTAATGGATTCTTAATTCTGCAATCGATTTAAAATTAAATAGCTGCAGCAAAGTCTGCAAATCCAGTATTTTGCACTTATTAATTCTTTGCTGTAGTTCATTATAACCACAGGGAATCCATTTTTTAGGGTGGTTCACGACACCAGCACGTACCATGTTTAGATCGATATACAGCATGCATTGAATCAGATGATTATCATCCGAAATCGCCGTGGCATGATAGCGGTCTTCCCAAAATGCCCCTCTCCTATTATTTTTTTGATTATATTCTTGCCCAGTTCTACCTGCAATTAATTGCATCGACTTTGCGATAACTGATTCACCACCCTTATCATATATAAGTAAATGTATATGATTTGAGGTTACTAAGTAATTAAGTACTACCAGATTAAAGCGCTGCTTCGCTTCATGTAGCCAGTAAATCCAACTTTTTCTATCTCTTAATAATTCAAATAAATATTCTTTTTTATGACATCGATGTGTTATGTGCCATATATAACCAGGTAAGAAGTACCGATTTGCTCTGGGCATTAAGTGTCATCCATTATTTATCTCAAATTTTACCGCAAAAAACGTGCCGATATTGGTATTTTTTATTTTTATTCTTGGATAACTTCAATAAAAACAACAAAATCCTTAGGTCCGACCCGGTTTTTCGATCAGAAACCATTTCTACCGTTACCATTTAAATAAAAATGCCAGAGCATGCGGGCAGCAACCGCGCGCCAGGGTTGCCAGCGTAAACTTATTTCTGAAAGTTCCGGTACCAACGGTTTAGCCGGCATTTTCTTTATCCGCTGAACGGCAAGAGCTATCGCCATATCACCGCTGGGCCAGATGTCGGGCCTACGCATTGCCAACAGCATATAGATATCCGCTGTCCAGGAACCGATACCTTTTATGCTCATCAATTTATCTTTGACTTCAGAATCATCGAGGCGCTGTAATCTGGACAAATCCAGGTTTCCCTGTAAAATGGAGTCAGCCAGTATCCGCCCATATTGTGCTTTCTGCCTGCTGAATCCGATAGTCTT
>Ga0153915_10004153_pt1 | contig 13322 bp, 10 predicted proteins | sample Opewatmetagenome_2_FD_107003 | JGI IMG/M metagenome (GOLD analysis project Ga0153915, IMG submission 107003) | Freshwater wetland microbial communities from Ohio, USA - Open water 3 Core 3 Depth 3 metaG | ecosystem: Environmental > Aquatic > Freshwater > Wetlands | place: USA: Ohio, Lake Erie... | reverse complement strand
TGCGGCAGCATCTCGATTTGGCGGTAGCGGAAATAGGACTCTCCACCCGCCTGGATCGCTTGATTCACCTTCTGAATGCTCTCAGCGGTCGCGTCGGCGATTCTGCGAATGCGAATCGCCTCGGCGTCGGCCGCGGCCTCGGCCGCGAGACGGACCTTGGCCGCGTCGGCTTTTGCCTGGGCGATCTGTGTCGCGTCCAACTCGGCGGTGCGCTGAAGACCAGCCGCCTCCTGGCGCTTCGCTTCCGCCTGGGCGACCAATGCGGCGTTCGACGCCTTGGTCTGCTCGAGCTCGCGCTGCTTGTCGGAAATCGCGCGCTCGGCTTCGAGTTGTGCCTCCTTGGCTCGACGCGATTGGTTCGCCGCGACGATGTCGGCGTTCGCCTGCGCCTCGGCGGCCGACTGCCGCCGCCGCGCCTCGGCAACCTCCGACTGCACGACCTTGATGTTGAGTGAGTTGAAGATCAATCCGAGGTCCGTGAGCTCGCGCGAGCACGCCTTGCGAATGATCACCGCGAGCGGATCGTCTTCGTCCTCGAGCGCAGTCGACTCGGCCGGAACGATCGCGGTGGGCTCGTGCTGAATTCGCGCCGGTAGCGTGCCGCCCGTGCCCGCGGGCAACAACGCGCGCGACGCACCCGGCGACGCCTTCGCCGAGAAGAGTTGGTCGTGCGTGAGCAGGTTCATGGCACGGCGACCGGAACTGGAGAGCAGGTCAGTGAGCGTGCTGAGTTGATCCGCGTCGCTCTTTGAGAAGAAGCGATTCGCCGCCGTCTTGATCAGCGCGTCCGATTCGCCGACCGAGACGATCGCGCTGGCGAGCACGCGGACTTTGATCGGCCGCGGCGTGCCATTCTCGTCGATGTCCGCCGTCTGATCGGTGATGTCGAGATCGATGTTGATGACTTTGCTCGAGATCGTCGTGCCCGTCGTGAGCAGCGGGATCTCCTTCGACTTGCCCGGCCCGCGATAGATGACCGTACCGCCGGCCAACCAGCTCACGAGACGGATCGTGCCCGCCTCGACGTTGCGCAGAAAGCTGGCGACGATCATCGGCACGACGATGATGACGAAACCGACCACGAGCGCGATCAAGACGCCGCCCGAAAACATGCTCGACATACAACACTCCTGAAGGGAGAAGGGGCCCAGCACCAACAGTTAGATGAGTGAGACCGTGCAACGATTCTTCGCGGCGTCGACGTCTTCGATGCGAACGCGTTGTCCCGCGCGCACACGAGCCGTGCCAAGCGCGCGATCGTCCGGTCGCAGCGTGGCGAGGATCTGAACGACCTGTCCATCCACTTCGAGCGAGACGATGCCTTGTCCGTTTGCGTCGAACGACGTCACAGCCGTCGCCTCATCCGATACCGAGCTTTCGAGCGTGACGGCGGGGGCCGATGCAAACCGCATGGCGAAATTCCAGAGCGGCGAAACGAGTATCCGCTCGAACAACACGCCTCCGGCGACCGCCGCCGCAATCAGCAACGGGCCGCCGAGTACGGGGCGCAGCAGCTCGCCGGCGGTGCCGAAGCCAAGCACAAAGCTGAAAAGGAAGCGCGGCGACGTGATCGTCCACAACGTATTGCTCATTGCGTCGCGCGCGGTCGACGCGTGCCCGGCGCTCGCGGCGTGTCCGGGATGTCTGACACCGTGCGCGTGACCGCCCGCGCTCCCGTGACCGGCCGCATGACCGTGCCCGCGCGCGGCACTCCCTGCGTGTCCCCGATGTCCGAGACCGCCGAGTGCCATGACGCCGAGGCCGGCGGCACCAAGCAAGAGGCTCGAACTGTAGAGATCCATCGGAGGAGAGAGGTTTAGAGATCAGGCAACCACAGGCACATACAACGGGTCGCCGCCCATTGAAGTTACAACAGGGCGCATCGTAAGGGGCTACTTCGAGTTACGCGACCGGCGTCAGGCCGGCAGGCTCGCGGCGGCGGGCTCGACGACGGGCTGTTCCGGCCGCTGCCTGGCCGGACGGAATAACAATGCAAAGAGAATGAAGACGCCGAGCGCGCCCGTCGCCGGCACGATCCAGATCGCGTGCCAGTCGTGCGTCACCTGGACGCATTCGTGGGCCGCCGCGGCCGCGGTCGTGCACGCCGAATTCGTGGTGGCGTATTGATTGACGACCCGCCCTGACACCGCCGCCCCAACGAGATATCCAACACCGTTCGTGACGAAGTTGATGAATCCTTGCGCCGCCGCGCGAATCTTTTCGCCCGCGCGCTGGTCGGTGTAGATCTGGCCACTCACGAAGAAGAAATCGTAACAGACGCCGTGCAGCAAGATACCTGCGTACAAGAGCCACATGCCCGAACCGATGTTGCCGTTGCCGAACGCGAAGTAACGCAATGACCAGGCGAGCATGCCGACGAGCATGATGATCTTGATGCCGAAGCGCCGCAGGAAGAACGGCAGCAGCAGCATGAAGAAGATCTCGGACATCTGCCCGAACGTTTGGATGAACGCCGGCTCGGGCGCCTTGATCTCGTTCAGGAAGAGATTCGTGAACGTGTAGTAGAACTGGAGCGGAATGCAAAGGAGGAACGATCCGAGCACGAAGATGAGAAAATCCTTGTTCTTGAGGAGGCTGAGCGAATCGAGCCCGAGCGCGTCGCGCGCGCTGAACGGTTGACCGGCCGCTTTGGGTGGCGTGTGCGGTAGCGCGAGGGAATAGAGCCCGAGAACGATCGACGCGCCGGCCGCGAGTCGCATCGGCAGCGCGAGCGCGTCCGCGTGCAGGATCTTGCCGACGATGATGCCGGCGACGATCCAGCCGATCGTGCCAAGCACCCGAATGATCGGGAAGTCGCGCGCCGGATCCTCGACGTTATGGAAGGAGATCGAGTTGGTCAGCGACAGCGTCGGCATGTAGCAGAGCGCATACAGAAGCAAGAGCGGATAGAACGTGGCCCAGTCGCTTTGCGCCGACACGAACCACATCACGATTCCACCGACGATGTGCAGCACCGCGAGCAGCTTCTCGCTGGCGAAGAACCGGTCGGCCACTATCCCTAGGAAGAACGGCGTCACGATCGCCGCGATCGCCATCGCGCCGTACGCGGCGCCGATCTGCGGATCGGTGAAGTGCAGCGTCTGTCCGAGATACGTTCCCATCGTCACGAACCACACGCCCCACACGAAATACTGCAGGAACATCATCGCCGACAGCTTCGTGCGCACACCGATCATGGCAGCTCCCGAATGCGGATGTTGCGAAGGGACAACGTTCCAGGGTGATCGCCTTGAATTCCGATGTAGCCCTTCTTCGCCATCCCATAGTTCGGATACGCCGAGAACTTGCTCGCCGCCACCTTCGCCTTCCAATCCGAACTCCAGAGTTCATACTCGACGACCTTCTGGCCGTTGAGCCAATGCTCGACGTGCGCGCCATTGACGATGATGCGCGTCGTGTTCCACTCGTCGAATGGCTTGACGACGCCGGCCGGCGGCGCGTACAGCCCGTACGCCGACGCCGCCGACGTCAGCCGATTCTTCCCGTCCGGCGCGTTCGCGTCATCGAGCAACTGGTACTCCGGCCCGCTCCAGTAGATGTGATCGTACTCCTCGGTGCCGTGGTAGAAGATCCCGCTGTTGCCGCCCTTGGCGAGCTTCCAATCGAGGTCGAGCTCGAAGTTCGCGAACTGGTCGCGTGTCATGATGTCGTCGGCGCCCTTCTCTTTGACGATCACTCCGTCGACGACACGCCAACCGGAGGGAACGTCCTGCGCCTTGTAGCCGCGCCACGCACTCATCGTCTTGCCATCGAACAGCGTGCGCCATTCGCCCGTTGCGGCGGTCGATGCCGCGCCGACGCTGATGACCGACGTCGTCGTCGAGCTGGTTCGATGCACGCAGCCAATCGCGAGCAACATCATCGCGACGAGCGCGTGCGGGAATCGTATGCTCAAATCGCCCATCCTGCGCGAAAGTCGCGCGTGAGAAACTGGTTCGCCTCCGGCACGTTCGTGATCTGCATCTTCTCGCCGTCGTACAGAACTTTCTTCCCCTGTCCGGCGCGCAGGGCGACGACGCCAAGCAACATCGTCTCCGTCAACTGTGCGGCATACTCGAGCGGCGAGCTCGCCGTCGCTTCGCCTTTGATGGCTTTTGCCCAATTCTGCTCGTGGCTCCATGTGATGCGAGGCATCGACTTTGGCACCTGCATCGCCTGCTGCTGCAGCGACTCGGGATAGACGCGTGGATTGCTCCCATAGGTGTCGTTGATCAGAATCCCTTTCTCGCCGACGAAGATCACACCGCCTTCCGACGTGAGAACCGCGTCCGGCCCCGTGTCGGGCAGTACGTCGGGACGTGGCGGGAAGAGACCGCCGTCATACCACGTCAGCTTGACCGGCGGCTGATTTCCGCGCGCGCCAAACTGATAGTGCACCGTCGACGCGAGCGGATACGAGACGGGCCGGCTCCGATTGCGACGCGCCGGCGATCCCTGGGGCGCGCTCGGATCGCCCGGCACCGTCATCGTGCCGAACGGCGACGACGTCGCCTCGATGCTCGTGGGATACGTGAGGCCAAGGGCCCAGAACGGATGATCGATCAGGTGCGCGCCCATGTCGCCGAGCGCACCCATGCCGAAGTCGATCCACCCGCGCCAGTTGAACGGGTGATAGATCGGATGATAGGGAATGTCTTCCGCGACGGGACCGAGATAGAGATCCCAATGCAACCCCGGCGGAACTGGGACTTCGCCCATCGAGCGGGCAAGCGTCCCGTTCACCACGTTTTGTCCCCATGTCGATCCGAATCCGTTGAGCGCGCCCGGCGCGGGCAACGCGACGGTCGCCCCGGGGCGCGGCACGAACTGCGGCCAATATCCGGCCGGACGATTCGTCCACACATGCACCTCGTGCACGGGGCCGATCACGCCGGCGGCGATCCATTCGTTGATCAGCCGCGCGCCATCGCTCGAGTGACCCTGATTCCCCATCTGTGTGACGAGCTTCTTGTTGTTGAGCGCGGTCTGGCGGAGCACCCGCGCTTCGTGCACAGACCACGTGAGCGGCTTCTGCACATACACATGCTTCCCCAAATCCATCGCCGCCTTGGCGACCACGGCGTGCAGATGGTCGGGCGTGGCGACGACGACCCCGTCGATTCCCTTCTCTTTCTGCAACATCTCGCGGAAGTCCGCGTACTTGGCTGCCTTGCCGAATTGATCGTTGACGCGAACGGCCTGCGGACGTACTTGCTCGTTGCGGTCGGGCCGGAGCTTGTCCTTGGCGTTCTTCTCGGCGAACGCCTGATCGACGTCGCACACGGCGACGAGCATCTCCGTCGCCGCGAGCTCCGTGGCGTTCACCGATCCCTGCCCGCCAAATCCCACGACGGCGAAATTCACCGTGTCGCTCGGCGCCTGATAGCCCACGCCCCCAAGCACGTGGCGCGGCACGATCATCGGCACGTGCGGCGCCACCATCGCGCCGAGCGCGAGCTTGCCGGCGTCCGTGACGAAATCCCGACGAGTGATCTCTTTTTTGTCAGCCATTGCGAGTCTCCAAGAAGAAGGCCCTGCCGATCACCTCGACACCGTCGCCGGCTTCCACGTCCCCCGGGCGACGGCGGGAACGAACTTGTCTAGCCCTCGCGGCGGGAACGCGAGCGTCTTGCCTTGCTCCGCGCTCTGATACGCCGTCATGAGTATTTTCACAACTTCGAGACCGTCGCGGAACGTGAGCTTCGGCTGTTCCTTGCCGAGGAACACGCGCACGAAATGGCGATCCTCGTTTTCGTAGCCGTACGCGGCCGCCTCGTTGGCGACGACCGGCATCAGACCCACCTCGGCGTTTTGCTTCTCCACGAGATCCTCGCCCGCCTTGCCGCGCACCGCGCGTGAGAAGAAGAGCTTGAGCCCACTGTCGAGCGTGTTCCACGACATCGAATACTCGGGACCGAGCAGCTCGGCCGACAACCGCAGTCCCGCGCCGACGAAGCTCCACGACGTCGACGCTTCGCCGATCACGGTGTGTCCGTCGTCGGTCTCGAACTCGATCGTCGTGCTCGCGAAATCTTCCGACGGGCTCGTCGCGTAGTCGACTTCGCTGCCCATCATCTTCGCGAGATGCTTGGCGTAGCTCGGGCGCGTCCACTTGAGACTCGCGATGTGCGCCGTCACGCGCACCGGTCTCACCGACGACAATGGCGCACCAGGCTTGGTGAGCAAATGGCGAACGACGAGGGCCGAGTGACACATCATGTCGTTGAGTACGCCGCCGCCTTGCAGCTCGCCGCGCCAGAACCACGGCATGTGCGGCCCGCTGTGCTCTTCGGCGGCTCGCGCAAGGTATGGGCGGCCCGTCGTCGCGGCGCCGCGCGCCCAGAGAAGCTCGCGGCCGGTTTCGACCTGCGGCGCGAAGACTTGGTTCTCGAGGTACCCGTTCGCGAGCCCAACACGCTCGACGAGCTCGACGACACGCTTCGCTTCGGCGACGTTGCGGGCCAGCGGTTTCTCGCAGGCGATTCCCCTGAGCGTTCCCACGCCGCGCTCGAGGGCGCCGACGATCTCTTCGACGTTCTCGATGCGCGCGTGATTGGGCCCGGTCAGCCAGATCGCGTCGATCGCCGGATCGGCGACCATGTCGGCAATCGACGAATACGCCTCCGCCGCGCCGACGTCGAGCTGTCGTGCCAGTTGCGCCGCCGACGCCGCGTTCTTCTTGTTCGGACTCCACACACCGAGAACGTCGGCGTCGCGGACGCCGCGAAAGCCCTGCATGTGGAAGCGCGCATTGAATCCGCTTCCGATGAAGCCAACGCCGAGGCGATGACCGTTTTGGGGTTTTCCGTTGCCGTTCATTTCTCCTGCGGGGCGACTCGTGTTTGCATCAGGTCGTAGCTCACTCCGAGCTTTTCCAACGCGGCGGGCGGACAACCGTCGTAGCCCGGGTTGAACACGCTGCCCTGGTACTGCACGTCCTTCCACCCGATGGCGCTCGAGAAGAATCCGGACGCGGTCATGTCGCGAAAGCGATTGAAGAAGGTGACGCCGTACCTCATCTCGGGCGTCGCTTTGGCGGGATAGGCGATGTCGTCGAGGATCTGACGCCGCTGTGCGTCCGCCGCGTCGACGAATGTCTTACCGAAACGCTTCCGCGACTCGTTGTCGAGCCACGCGAGACCGCCGTGCATCGCGATCTGCGTGTTGACGTTGGCGTCCTTCTCCGAGAGAAGAAAGTCGATGTACTCCGGGACCTTCGCGTCGGTCGCGCTGCCGGAGCGCTCGTCGCGCGGAATGATGTAATCGGCCAGCAACGCGACCGTCTTCCATTCGTGACGATTGAAGAAGCGCGGGCCGGCGGCGGCGCCGGGAGTCTGGCCGGGCTTGGTCGGAACCTGCGACGTGACGCCCGGCGTCAGCGGTGCCTGTGGAGTCGTTGGTGGTTGCCCGATCGCCGCCGCGACGGGCACGGCGCCGAGCACCTGAAGCGCTCGGCGTCGCGTCATGATGGGCGAGACCGGAGCCTGCTCCTTCACGTCCGTGTCATCGGCATCGCTCATATCGCACCCGCCTTCCGTTGCTGCGTGATGTAGTCGCTCGTGCGCCACGACAACGCGAGGATCGTCCACGTCGGGTTCTTGTCCGCCTGCGACACGAATGGACTGCCGTCGGCGACGAACAAGTTCTTCACGTCGTGGGCCTGGCAGTTCGCGTCGACGACGGACGTCTTGGGATCGTTTCCCATGCGCGCGCCACCGAGCTCGTGGATGATCGTGCCGCCCGCGGCAAGGTTGTAGTTCTGCTCGCGCGTCGGCATCTGCGAGAAGATCGTCGCGCCCATCTCGGTGAGTAGGGCGCGAAACGTCTCCTGCATGTGCTTGGCCTGATTGTACTCGTAATCGGCGAACTTCCAGTGGAACCGGAGCACAGGAATGCCGAACTTGTCGACCGTTGTCGGATCGAGCTCGCAGTACGAGTCCTCATTCGGGATCATCTCGCCGCGGCCGTCGAACCCGATCGTCGCGCCGTAGTACTTGCGATAGTCGGCTTTGAGCTGCTTGCCGTAGCCGCCGCCGTTGTAGCGCTGGATTCCGCCGCCGAACCCGGCCGACGGCTCGCCGGCCCCGCCGTACACTTCTATATGGTAGCCGCGCGGGAAATCGAGCTTCTTGTTGTCGAGCCACCACGGCATGTAGACGTGCATTCCGCCGACGCCGTCGTGATTGTGCGGAATGTGGTCGACCATCGACGGAATGAATCCCGAGACCCCTGTGCCGGTGGTATCGGTCAAGTACTTCCCGACGGTGCCGCTGGAGTTCGCTAAGCCGTTCGGAAACTGGCTCGATTTAGAGTTCAGTAATAGGCGTGCCGTCTCGCACGCGCTCGCCGCCATGACGACGACGCGGGCCCGCACATGCTCGTCGGCGCCCGTGTTCTTGTCGATGTACGACACGCCGGTGGCCAAACCGTTCGGCCCGACCGTGACTTCGCGCGCCATCGCGTTCGTGATGAGCGTGAGCTTTCCCGTCGCCAGCGCCGGCGCAATGAGCACATCGGGGCTCGAGAAATTCGCCTTCACCGTGCAGCCGCGGTTGCACTGACCGCAGTAGTGGCACGCTGGACGTCCGTTGAGCGGCTTCGTGATGATCGACAGCCGCGCGGGGATGCAGGTGATGTTGAGCTTGTCCGACGCCTTCTTCACCAACAGCTCGTGGCACCGCGGCTTGGGCGGCGGCTGGAAGATTCCATCGGGGTGGTTGCGGAGACCCTCGTTGCTGCCATACAGCCCGATGAAGCGATCGATGTTGTCGTAGTACGGCTTCACGTCGTCGTAGCTGATCGGCCAATCGTCGCCCAATCCGTCGATGCTCTTGCCGCGAAAGTCGTCCGGACCAAAGCGCAGCGAGATGCGGCCCCAGTGATTCGTGCGGCCGCCGAGCATGCGGGCGCGCCACCAGCTGAACTGCGTGCCTGGCGCGCGCGTATACGGCTCGCCGTCGATCTCCCAGCCGCCGTCACACGCGTCGAACTCGCCGAACGGACGCCCGTGAATCGATGCACCGCGGTGTGGCGTCGCATAGGCCGGTATGAGCATCTTCGAATCACGAGACGCGAACCACTTCGGTCCGGCCTCGAGCATCACGACGCGCGCGCCGGCCTTCGTAAGCGCGTACGCGGCCATTCCGCCACCCGCTCCGGACCCGATGATCGCGACATCATATGTTGCACGCTGCATTTGGTTGCTGGTTGCTGGTGCTGGTTGCTTGGTGCTGGTTGCCGCCGTTGCCAGCACGCAGCCACCAGCACCCGTTCAGTATTCCAACTTCGATAAATACAAATAACTCGCCGCCACATCGGTGAACGAGTCGGGCGGGCTGTCGTGTTCCACGAAGTAGTGCTCGACGCCTCTGGCGTGCGCGAGGACCGCCTTGAAGTCGATCGTGCCGCTGCCCACGTCCGCCATCTTGTGGTCTGGGGGGCCCATGCTGTCCTTCAAATGCATGAGTCGAAACCGACCGGGATATCGCGTCAAGAGGTCGACCGGATCGCCGCCGCCGTAGACCACCCAATAGACGTCCATCTCGTAGGAGACCAATGACGGGTCGGTCTCCTTCATGAGGACGTCGATCGGCGTCACGTCGCCGATCTTCTTGAACACCTCGTTGTGATTGTGAAACCCGAACCGAAAGCCGGCCGCCTTCACCTGCGTCGCCGTCGCGTTGAATTGCGCGGCGACGCGTTTCCAGTCGTCCACCGTGTCGCGCTTGCCGGACGGGAGCGACGGCACGACGATCCACTCGTGGCCGATCGTTCTCGCGTCGTCGAACGTCTTATCGGGCGTGTTTTGGATCGCGTTGATGTCGATGTGCGCCGCCGGTGCGGTCAAGCCGTTCTGCTTGAGTAGGTCGCGGACTTCGCTCGCCGCGTGGTTGTGGTAGCCGGCAAACTCGACCTCCTTGTACCCAATCGTCGCGACCCGCGCGAGCGTGCCCGCGAGATCCGCCGCCGCTTCGCGCCGCAACGTGTAGAGCTCGAGGCCGACGCGAGACAGCGTCGTCCGTGCGCCGGCGAGGGCACCGAGCGCGCGACGACCGGTCGCCAGACCAAGGGTCGCCGCGCCGAGCGTCGCGAGAAACGTGCGTCGAGTCTCTGACATGTCCTGTGGGTCGAAGGCGCGGGAAACATGGCGCCCGCTCACAGAGGCGGCAACCGACGCTTCCGCTATTCGTCTCTGAGCGCCGTGGTCGGATCGATCCGGGCTGCCCGACGCGCCGGAATGAACGTCGCCAGCGCACCGGCGATCGCCAGTACGGCCGCAGTTGCGCCGAACACAACCGGATCGAATGGCGTCGCCCCGAAGAGCTCACTTTGGAGGAGCCGGGATACACCGACTGCGGCTGCAAACCCCGTGATGATTCCGGCGCCGATGGAACGAGCACTGTCACGCAGCATCAACGTGATCACTTGCGTCGACGACGCCCCCAGCGCCGTTCGAATACCGATCTCGCGCGTTCGCTGCTGGACGACGTACGCGAAAACGCCGAAGACGCCGACCGAGGCCAGCACGAGGGCGATGAGTCCGAGCACACCGGCGAGCGCCGCGATCATTCCCAAGTCCCCGAGTTGGCGATCGACGTTCGCCGCCACCGAATCGACGCGCACATGCACCCGCGAATCGAGTCGCTCGGCGACCGCCGCCACCGATTGGATGATCGCCGGCGACGCGCCGCGAACCAGCATCACCGGTACGCCGCGAGCGCCAACCGGCCGGAGCATCAGATGATCGATCCGATCGATGTGAACCAGGTTGGCGTCTCTGACGACGCCGACAACGCGGCGCTCGACGGTATCGATCAGTGTCTTTCCCAGGGGACTCTCGCCGGGCCAGACGTCGCGCGCCATCGACTCGTTCACGAGGACGGCGTTATCACCGTCCGACTCGATGAGATCGCGGCCGGCGACGATCGGAATCGCGAGCAGGTCGAGAAATTCCTTCGAGATGTCGAGTGTCGCCGTTACATGGCTTGCTTTCGCCGATTCGCTAGGCAGTCGGAATCGAGCATACTGCGCTCGATCGAGGGGCGCGCTGCCGGCGTACGCGATCGTCGTGCCGCTTGTGGATCGACTGTCCATCATCAGCTGCCGCGTAAACGACCGGATCCGGGACGGAACGTCCGAGGCCGGCAGATCGAACGCGAGGACGGTGACACCCCGCGAGCGGAAGCCGAGGTCACTCTCCCGTCCCCGTTGAATGCCGCGGACGAGAACCGCGGCATTCACGAGCAGGAGTAAACTGATCGCGATCTGAATCGCGAGAAGGCTCCCTCGCAACGATGGGCGCGACGACGATCGACTCATTGGCGCCGCGCCGGACTTGAGCGCCGCAGACACTCCGGCCCGGGTCGCATGCAGCGCGGGTGCCAGGCCGAATGCCAGGCAGGAGAGCGTCACGAGCGCCAGCGCGATGCTGATCACCAGCGCGTCCGGAGTGAACCGCAGTGACAGCGGACCGTTGATTTGCGTCATCAACGCCCCAGGCAGAACGAGCGCGATGAACAGGCCGATCAGCCCGCCCATCGCGGCCAAGAGCAGACTCTCGGCGAGCAGCTGACGGACCACGCGGCCGCGGCTTGCGCCCATCGCTAATCGGACGGCGATCTCCCGCCGACGCGCCGCAGCTCGCGCAAGCAGGAGGTTTCCGACATTGGCGCATGCAAGCATCAGCACCAAGACGACTGCCGTGACCATCAACGCGAACTCCGCCTTTGCTGTCCGGAGCTTGGCGGGATTCGGGAACAGCGTCGCCGTCGTCAGGCTGACGTCGCGGTCGTCGAGTGCATTCTCCGAGCGGAAGCGCCGATTGAGCGTCCTGATCTCGGATTCAGCGCGAGCGATCGTGACTCCTGGCGCAAGCCGTGCAGCGATCGAGGCGTCGCTGTGGTCGGATGACGGATCGGTGAGCTGGTCGCGAACATCCTGCCGGCCGGGACGCAACAGCATCATCGCCGAGAGTGGAAGCCACACGTCCTCGCGTTCCATCCTCGTTCCGGCGAATCCGCTCTTCGCCACACCGACGACGGTGAACGGCACGTCATCGATTCGAACCCGACGACCGATGATGGTGCTATCTGCGCCGTATCGGCTTCTCCAGGCCGCGTCGCTGAGCACCACAACGGCGCGCGGCGCGGTGAGTTCATCATCGTCGGACGACAGCCCTCGCCCCAACTCCATTCCGACGCCGAGCGCGGTGAAGTAGTTGCCGCTCACGAAGTCGGCGCGTACCGGGCCGTCTTCGAGCCCGAGTTGGCACTCGTCGTTCGCGCCGGCCAGGCACCGAACGATCACCAGCCCGCTCAGCGTGGTCGAGTGAGCCGCGACGTACCGCGCTTCCGCCGGCGAGAGGCCCGGGCCGCGGCGTCCGACGATCGTGACGACTCGCGTCGGGTCCGCCACCGGCCAACGCTGGTCCAGCACCGCATGCGACGCCGTCACCACGCTCGTCGTCAAGCCGATGCCGATGCCCAGCGTCGTAATCGCGACGATCGCGTACGACGGCGAACCGCGCAGCACTCGCCACGCATATCCAAGATCGCGAATCAGGGACTCGACGACTGACTCCCAGCCCCACGAGCGAATGTCTTCCTTGGCGGCCTCGACGCCGCCGAATTCGACGCGAGCGGCGCGCCTCGCCGCCTCGGGCGACAGGCCGGCGCGAATGTGCTCGTGCGTGGCTATCTCGATGTATTGCGCGATCTCGTCGTCGAGATCACGCTCGACGGCATCCTTCCGAAACAGTCCGCGCAGTCCGCTCCGGATTGCATTGAGCGACATCGTGCACTCCGCCGGCCTGAAGTTATGCCTCGAGGAGGCGCGCGATGGCTGCCGCGCGCCGCGACCATTCCTGCGTCTCCGCCTTGAGCTGGCGCCGTCCTTTCTCGGTCAGTCGATAAAACTTGCCTCGCCGGTTGTGCTCCGTCGTTAGCCAGTCCGACGCGATCAGGCTTGCGCGTTCCATCCGCTTGAACGCGAGCATCAGCGAACCGGGGTTGACCTTGAACACGCCCTTGCTGATTTGCTCGATGCGCCGCGCGATCCCAAAGCCGTGCATCGGTTCGAGGCTCAGGCTCTTGAGGATCAGCATGTCCAACGTGCCTTGGATGACGTCGGTCGATACGTCGCTCACGATGGTGTCGCCTGTTCCATGTGGCCGCCAACTGGAAGGTGGCATACAATGCCCCCTTTCATGTTGGTTGTCAAGATGAGCGGGCTCGGAGCCCGCGCGACGATCAGCGTGCGGTCATTCCCCGCCCAGCTTTCGCAGCTGCGACGGCGCGATCGACCAGCACAGCCGCACGCTACCC
>Ga0153915_10004152_pt1 | contig 13323 bp, 13 predicted proteins | sample Opewatmetagenome_2_FD_107003 | JGI IMG/M metagenome (GOLD analysis project Ga0153915, IMG submission 107003) | Freshwater wetland microbial communities from Ohio, USA - Open water 3 Core 3 Depth 3 metaG | ecosystem: Environmental > Aquatic > Freshwater > Wetlands | place: USA: Ohio, Lake Erie... | reverse complement strand
GCGAAGGACTCATTGCCATCCGCGATGCGGTCGGTCATGGCCTGGACCAGACGACCGGCGGCCTCGTTGTCCGCGGCCTCCGCCAGCCAGATCATGCCGCCGTTCTCATAGCGGGCGATCCATCCCGTCACGATATCGATCTCCTGGCCGTGGAGCCTCTGCATCGAGGCGACGGCCGCTGGGCCCGAGAGCGTCCCCTGCAAGCGATAGCCTGCGATGTCCTGGGGCGCATCGGTCGCCGTCTCTTCGCTGGCAACCGCTGTCCACAGACCCCAGGCCACCGCCACCACCAAGGACAGCCCCAAGACCGTCGACGCAGCGAAGACGAGGCTGCGCCTCCGCTCCGCGGCGACCGGCAGCGCTCGGGTTGAAGCCTGGACCCTCACGGCGAGCCCCCAAATGGCGGCAGCCGCGGTGCGCGGCCGCACTGAGAGCAGAAGCGAGTCTCCCGCGAGAGCCTCGTGCCGCAGTGACCGCAGAAGACCGTCGCCGGCGACGCTGTGTGCGGGGTCGCAGGGGCTTCATCCTGACCTCGAGCGCGTGGCGTAGCGGCCACCTCAACGCTCGCGAGTCGGCGCCGTCCCGAGACGGAGGCGAACACTATCGCCGCCAGGATCAAGCCGCCCACCACGCCCAGGACCATGCCGATCTTCTTGTGGTCCCAGCCGCCCAGTTCCTTCGTAGCTCTGGGCGGCTCGCTGGGCTGAACCGAGGGCTCGTCTGTGGCGCGGGCGTAGGTCAACTGGAGGCTGACGGGCTGATCCGCGGGCACATCCTGGAAGGTGTAGCCGTACTGGCGGGAGCCGTTGCCCTCGACCGTCTTGGTAGTGGACGGCGAAAGCGTGAAGTCGGTGGCATCCGCTGGCTGCTGGACCCAGAGCTCTAGTGAGTCCACGGGGAAGGGTGGCCAGAGGGCGAAGTCGAACGCGCGGTTCCCGGCACCCTGCACCGAACCGTAGTGGTATTCCACGTAGAAGTTGGGGAAAGGTGTCTCATAGTTCAGCACGAGAGAGTCTCCCTCGGTCTGGGTAGTGAACGGCTGACAGACGTGAGAGTCGTCGGGTGGCTCGAGGGCACAGGCGTGGCCGATCTCCGCGTCGGCCGGCAGGCGCACGCTAAGCTGCTGGGGCACGGTCGCCCCCTCCAGTTGTCCCTGCAGCGAGACCAGCACGCGCGGCTGGTCGTATTCCGGCATGACGGAAACAGACATGGTGCTGACGTGGGGGGTATTCCCGGCGGTGCCGCCGGGGGCGAGGGCAAACCAGGCCAAGGCCGCAGCGAGGCCAACAGTGAACAGCAGAAGGCGGTGGGCATATCTTCCTATCGCACCCACGGAATCCTCCCCCGTTTCTTGCCTTTCGCCCGGCCCGATCAGTTGGCCCGACGAGGCCTGGCCCTCTTGACAATCCTTTACACGCAGAGCTATGATTGTGAAAATCGTTACGTTAACAACCTAAGTGCTGTTAACTTTCTTCACAATGCCACGAGGGCTCTATTCTTTTTGGATTTGCGTGCCAAGGGTGGATAGCCTGCTCAGGCCCCCCAGCTCTCCAGGACACTAGGCCGACGTGTCAGATCGGGATGGCACGGAGGTATCAGAAGAAAGTTGACAATTTGTTCACAATTGGCCGCGAGGCCGAGGATTCGATGCTGAAGTGGCCCGGGCCGCGGTACACCTCGACTAGCGGGCGGCCGAGCGATCGGGAGAGGTGACAGCCTTGTCGATCCGTGTGAGGCTCATCCTGGGCTTCAACCTCTTCCTGGCTGCTCTCGCCCTGCTGGGCTTCTTCAGTTTGCGCGATGCGTTCCGAGCCCACGACCTTTCCGGACACATCGGTTCCGTTTCCCTGGGCCAGCTCGTGCAGGCAGGTCATTTCGTTGAGCAGACAGCACAGCTGAGATCCATGGAGCTAAGCTACTTGCTGGCCGACCAACCCGAAGCGAGGGTCGGAGCCCAGCACAGGATGGATACAAGCATTCAGACCCTCGACAGCTCCCTCAGCGACTATGAGGCGTCCCAGGGCGACGTCACGCCGCCCGCTGTCCTTCTTTCCTATACAGACAGCTACCGCCACTACCTGAGGACTCACGCAGATCTCATGGCCCTGGCCGATAGAGGCCAGCTAGACGACGCCCTGGCCCTCTATAATGAGTCGGCGGCCCAGTATTCCGGGTTGGCGGCTCAGGCGGAGACTCTCTTCAGCGCAGAGCAGGCGTCACTTGACGCCGAACTGGCCGAACAGCACTCCATCAGCGATCGCAGTCGAGTTGTACTCATCGGCGGGTTGGTGGGCGTGGCGCTGGTCATCTTCGCTGTGGGCAACGCGCTGGTGGCCTATATCCACCGCCGGCTCAGGGTTTTGACGGAGGGGACGCAGCGGGTCAGCCGAGGCGACTTCAGCCGGCCGGTTGCGGTCCTCGGAGGCGGCGAGTTCGGCGTTCTGGCGAGGGACTTCAACGGCATGATAAACTCTCTTCGCGCCGCGCGCGAGAAAGTGTCCGAGCTCCACGCCGAGGCATTGCAGATGCGGGAGGAACGTATCGCCTTACTACGGGAGGGCCTGACCCGCGAAGTGAAGGCTCAGGAGAGCGAGCGGCAACGGGTGGCCCGGGAGTTGCACGACGAGGCCGGCCAGGCCCTGACGGCGCTCCAACTGGGCCTCAGCCGCGTCGAGCAGAGCGCAGCTTCGTCCGAGACCCGGGAGATGGCAGCGTCCTTGCGCACCATGGCCGTGGACACGATGGAGATGATCCGCAGCCTGGCCCTGGACCTGCGGCCCGCTGCTCTGGATGAGCTGGGCCTGGTGTCAGCCCTGCGTCAATACGTCAAGTCATTTTCCGAGCGAGTGGGCCTGCCTATCACGTTTGAGGCCGCCGTGGAGAGGAACCTGTCTGAGGAGACGAAGATCACCCTGTTTCGCATCGCCCAGGAGGCCCTCACCAACATCGCGAAGCACGCTGGTGCCAGCCGCGCGTGGGTGGCGCTGCGCAGCGAGGCGGATCAGTTCAAACTGCTCGTCGCCGACGACGGCAGGGGCTTCGACGCCGACGGCGCGCTGCGCCGCTCGGACCACAAGAGCCTCGGCCTCCTGGGTATCCAGGAACGTTGTCACTTATTGGGCGGTCACCTGGACATCGTCTCGCTCCTCGGCGACGGCTCTCGCCTCCGCGTGACGATTCCCCTGGCCGCGCCCGCTCCCAACGGGTCGGATCCCTCGCCGGTCGTGGATACGAAGGAGCAGGCATGACCGACACCGACGTTATCCGGGTTCTCCTCGCCGAGGATCACTCCGTAGTCCGCACGGGCCTGCGGCTCATCATAAGCAGCGAGGAGGATATGACGGTGGTAGGCGAGGCTGAGGATGGCCTGCAAGCCATCCAGAAAGCGCAGGAGCTGCGGCCCGACGTCATCGTCATGGATATGACCATGCCTGGCCTGGGTGGCCTCGAGGCCACCCGCCAGATTAAGCGGGATCTGTCAAACACCCACATCATCTTCCTGACCATTCACGACAACGAGGAATATTTCTTTCAGGCGGTACAAGCCGGCGCCGACGGCTACGTGACTAAGTCCTCTCCGGCCTGGGAGGTGCTGACCGCCATCCGCACAGTCCACCAGGGCGACTGCTATTTGAACCCCACCGTGACCAAGATGCTGGTGGGTGACTACTTGGAGCGGGTGAAGCGGGGCGGAAAGCGCGATCCCATCGAATCTCTCAGTGACCGGGAGCGGGAGATCCTGCACCTCATTGCCACCGGCCGCTCCAACCGCGAGATCGGGGAGGTGCTGAACATTAGCGAACACACGGTTCACAATCACCGCGCCCGCCTGATGGAGAAGCTCGGCGTCCACGACCGCCTCGAACTCCTCAAGTACGCTATCCGTCGCGGCATTATCAGCGTGGATCACTAGGCGCCTCGCGGCGTTCCCACGCCCTCGGTGGCCGATTGTAGACAAAGTGTGGACATTCCCTTCGTCTCATTGACACTGGTCGTCTTGCGCGCCTAGAATCTGTCTAGAATCTGTGCTGTATCATGCGCGGCGCCGAAGGATTCATGAGCTTTAGCAAGATATGATGGGTTATTGGCCCGGTCGCATGATGGGTGGACGGCCGGAACGCCGATGATCCTTTTGAAGTGCTTGGTTCCTTTGGGGGGATTTGCATGAAGAAACTCCTCGCGCTGCTACTGCTGGGGGCGGCACTGATCCTGGTGGCCGCCGCCTGTGAGGAGGAGGAGGGGGAGAACCAGGGCACTCTGAAGGACATGATGGGCCGCAGTGTGACCATCCCCGCCAAGCCCCAGCGGGTGGTAGCCACCAGCCCCACCGCGGTGGAGATGGTCTACGCGGTTGGGGGCACGCTGGTGGCCCACGACGCCAGCTCCAACTACCCGCCGGACGTGGCTGACCTGCCTACGGTAGGACGTGCCTACGCGCCGGACTTCGAGGGCATCGTCGCTCAGAGGCCGGACCTGGTTGTCGCCGACAGCATCAACCAAGCACGGTTCGTCGGCCAGTTCGAGACCCTGCAAGTGCCCATCCTGATGGTAGGGGCTGCCAGCTTCGACGACGTAGAGACCGGCCTGCGGCTGGTGGGTCAGGCTCTGGGGCTCTCGACGGAGGCCGACGTAGCCATCACTAAGATGGACAAAGACCGCGACGATCTTATTGCGCAAGTGCCGCAGGAGACGGTCAAGGTCCTCATTCTGATCATGGACGCCGACCAGCGCATCTACGCCGCCAAGCCCGATACCTACGTCGGTTCCCTAGCCCAAGCGCTGAAGGCGGAGAACCCAGCCACCGGCCTCTCCGGGGCGGCGGGCCCCTATCCCGGCTACGTCCTCCTCAGCGCCGAGCAGGCTGTCACGGAGAACCCTGACGTCATCCTCACGATCAGCCCGGCTCCGTCGCCGGCCCCAATGCTTTCGAATGTTCTCAAAGGCGTCCCCGGTTACTCGGGCCTGGATGCCGTTAAGGCAGGCAAGGTGCACGAGCTGGATGTGGATCTCTTTCTGCAGGCGCCCGGCCCGCGAGTGGTGGAGGCTATGAGGGAGATGTTCTCGCTCCTGTACGGGACGACGCCGGTGGTTCCCGGGGGGTAGACCACAACGAGCGCTGCGACCAGCCAAGGCATGCTCTTCGACCTGACGGCCCGCCGGGCCTGGATGCTGGCGGGCGCGACGTTGGTGCTGCTGGCGCTGATGGCGGTGGGGGTGAGCCTGGGATCGGAGAGGCTTAGCCTGACCGAGGTCTGGGACGGCCTGACCAATCCCGCTCACACCAGCGAGAGGGTCATCGTTTGGGACCTGCGACTGCCGCGCGTACTCCTGGCGGTGGTGGTCGGCGCCAACCTGGCGGTGGCCGGGGCGCTGCTTCAGGGCGTGACCCGCAACCCCCTGGCCGACCCGCATCTGCTGGGCATCTCCGCCGGCAGCGGCGTCGTCGGCGCTCTGCTCCTGGTGCGGGGCGTGGACATTGGGCTGGAGGCCAAGGTGGCCCTGTCCATCCTCGGCGGCCTGGCCGGTGGCGCCTTCATCTACGCCATGGCCTGGCGAGGCGGTGTATCCCCGACCCGTCTCACCCTGGCGGGGGTAGCCGTGTCCTTCTTGCTCATCTCTATGACGACAGCCATCCTGGCCAGCTCTCGACTGTTCGCGCAGCAGTCGCTGAACTTCGTGGGCGGCAGCCTCTTCGCGCGGGGTTGGGACGACCTGAGGGCGGTCTGGCCGTACACGGTAGTCGGCCTCGTTCTGGCGCTGGGCGCCTCCGCCTCGCTCAACATCATGGCCCTGGGTGAGGATGCGGCTGCCGAGTTGGGCGTGCGTACCGATTGGGTGCGCGCCATCGTCGTGGTGCTGGCGGTGGTGCTCAGCGGCGCGGCAGTGAGCGTGGCCGGGCTCATGGGCTTCGTGGGGCTGATCATCCCTCACGTCGCTCGTGCCCTCGTGGGCCAGGACTACCGCTACGTGCTGGTCGCCTCGGCGCTCCTGGGGGCTATCCTCCTGGTGGGCTCCGATACGCTGGCCCGCAACATTCTGGGTGAGACCGAGCTGCCGGCCGGCGTGGTCACCGCGGGCGTGGGCGCCCCGTTCTTTCTCTATCTGCTGAGGCAGGTGCGATGAAGCTGCGGGCCCAGGAGCTGGGTCTGGCCTACGGGCCGCTGGAGGTCATCAACGACCTCAGCCTGGACATCGATGCCGCCGAAATGGTGGCGGTCATCGGTCCCAACGGCTGCGGCAAGTCGACCCTCCTGCGGGGCCTGGGCCGCCTGCTCCACCCGCGCACGGGCGTGGTGCTGCTGGACAACCGCGATATCCACCGCACCAGCACCAAGAAGGTTGCCCGTACCCTGGCCGTGCTCACTCAGAGCTCTGAAGGGGCGCCCGACCTGACGGTGGAGGAACTCGTGTGGCGCGGCCGCTATCCCCATCAGACCTGGCTTCAGGGCGCCACCCGTCGCGACGGCGAGGTGGTAGAACGCTCCATCGAGCAGTGCGACCTGCGTGACCTGCGGGGTCGCCGGCTGGCGGAGCTGTCGGGCGGGGAGCTACAGCGGGCCTGGCTGGCCATGGCCCTGGCCCAGGAGCCGCAGGTGCTCCTCCTGGACGAGCCCACCAGCTTCCTGGACTACTACCATCAGCTCGAGGTGATGGACCTCCTGGCCGACCTCAACCGCTGCGGTCTGACCATTGTCATGACCATGCACGACCTGAACCAGGTGGCCCGCTACGGCCGCCGGGTCATCGGCCTGCGCGACGGCCGCATCTTCCGCGACGGCACACCGGCCGAGGTGCTCACGCCGGAGGTGCTGCGCCAGGTCTTCGGCGTGGACGCCTACGTCTTCACCGACGAAGCCACCGGCCAGTTGGTCTGCCTCCCCTACGCCCGCAGCGACGGGCACGTCCCCCCCAACAACCAGAGCAGCCGCAAGAACCACACTAACCACGGGCGGTAGCTGCGCCTCGCCTGCCTGCGTCCAGGTGCCCCTTCGACAACCCGTCTGATCCTCAGGCGGGCCGAGGGAACTCGGGCTCCACCATGTTCAGTTCTAGCTGGATTCCGCTGGACTCAACGGGCGCCTCCCGCCAGGGAGGGATGAAGTACGTGATAAGGGCGAAGAGTTCGAAAGGTAAGGCCATGAGGAGCAGGGCCGCCAGGATGCCCTCGCGGCCGCCGATCTCCGGCGTGTAGCTGAGGAAGCCTCGCAGGCTCTTGGAGAGAATCTGGCCGCCGATGACTACGTTCCAGCGCATCGCGAACACGCCCACCAGCGTCAGCAGCGCGCCGGCGGAGGAAAGGAGGGTCGCTGCCCTTTGGGGCAAGCGGACGAGAGCGACCACCCACAGGGCCAGCAGGGGCAGGGCCGAGCCCAGGACGAGCTGGATCCCCAGATAGCTCACAGCCAGCCGCTCCGTGATGAGTGAACGGACGGTGTCCCAGCTTTCCTCTTGCATGTACATCATGGTTGCTACTTCCAGCGCTTCGATGGTCACGTTCACCGCCAGAAAGCCAGCCAGCCAGCTCGCCAGCGAGCGCAGGGCGTCGTGGTTGAGCGGCTTGCGCTGCACCCCCATGGCGGCAACGTACAGGATGATGAGGAGGGCCATCCCGGAGACCACGGCTGAGAACAGGAAGATGATGGGCATCAGGGGCGTCGACCACCAGGGGTTGGCCTTGACCGAACCGAAGATGAAGCCTGAGTAGCCGTGGAACAGGATCCAGGCCGAGGGAATGCCGATCGCGCCCAAGACCTTCACGAGCCGCCGGTCGATGGCCAGGGACTTGGCCGACACATCGTATACGCCCAGGGCCATGGCGGAGTAGATGCGCCGCTTGAGGCCGGTGGCAGTGATCGCGTAGGTCACGATGTCCTTTCGGAACACCAGCCACGTCTGGATCATGAGGATGGCCATGTAGAAGAGCCAGATGTAGCCGAACATGGCCATCGCCGAGGTGAAGTGCGGCGTCACGAATATCTCAACCGCCCGTTCCGGCTGGCCCAAGTGTACCAGGAGCGGCAGCGGGGCCACTATGACGAAGGCCAGTGCGGTCACCAGCGAGAAGCGGGCCAGCGGTCGCAGGCTCTCGACGTTGAACACGTAGTACAGGGCCGAGACGATGAAGGCGCCGGCGATGAGACCGGTGGTAAAGGGGTAGAGCACCACGATGAGGCCCCAGCCGATCTGAACTTCGTTCGGGTAGGCGAAGCCGTCCATGGTTAGCGCACCCCCTCCTCCAGCCCCACGTAGTAGCACTTGGGCTTGGTTCCCAGGTCCGGCTTCAGCACTGCCACCCGCGTTTCGCGCATGATCTTGCGCACGGGGCTCTCGGGGTCATTGAGGTCGCCGAAGACCCTGGCTCCGACCGGGCAAGCCTCCACACAGGCCGGCAGCCGGCCCTTTGTTATGCGGTGATAGCACCAGGTGCACTTGTCGGCCACACTCGTGTTGCCGGTGGGGGACCGGTCGGCGTCGGCCGGGACCAGGTAGCGGGCGCCGTAGGGACAGGTCATTATGCAGTAGCGACAGCCGATGCAGCGTTCCTGGTCCACCAGGATAATCCCGTCCTTCGTCTTGTAGGTGGCCGAAACGGGACAGACTTGAATACAGGGCGCGTTGTCGCACTGGTTGCACAGCTTGGGAACAAAGAAGGCCTTGTCGATGATGGGCTCCGGTTCGCCCGGCTTCAGGTACGGTTTGCCCACAAACCCGTTGATGCCCGACTGGGGCGAGTCCACCAACACCCGGCCGTCTTCGGTGAGGTGGTAGCGCTCGATCCACGTGCGGTTGCAGTCGTCCCGCTGGGGGACCCGGTTCTCCTGCTTGCAGGCCACGACGCACTTTCCACAGCCGATGCAGTTATGCGAATTGACCACGAATCCCCAGTAGTGCTCATTGGGGTCGTAGTCGCCCGCAGCCTGTCCTGAGGCGATGTCCAGGACGGCGGTGCCCTTCACATTGATAAGGACCGCGTAGACACCGGCGCTGCCCAGGATGCCGCCCGCCAGCTTCAAGAAGCTTCGCCTGTCGAGGCCGGTCCCCTTCCCCTCATCCCCTGCCATGTCTCGCCTACTGCTTCTCCCCTTCGTGGCAGAACAGGCACTGATCGTTGGTGCGTCCGGCGTGGTTGATGGGCACGGGCTTGGCCGGTCGTGCGTTAGTAGCGCTGTGGCACTGGAGGCAATCTCCTTCGGGGGCATGAGTGATGGTGGCGGCCGGCCCGGGTCGGTGTGGCAGGTGACAGGAGAGGCAGGGAGACTCGGGATAGTGCTGGCTGGGCTCGACTTGGGGGAACGCCGAAGGTCTGGCCGCCAGCTGGGCGTGGCAAGTTTCGCACAGTTGCGGTGAGGTGTCGCTGGACACCTTGGCGACTGGGTTCTCCACGTGCGCCTCGGCTGGACCGTGGCAGTTCTCGCAGGCGACGGTGCCGTGCGCCGACCTGGTCCAGGCCTCGTAGATGTCGCTGTGGCAGTCGGCGCTGCCGCAACTGGAGGAATCACCGTAGACGGCGGGCAAGCTCATCCATTCCCGCTGGTTGGCCTCCGGGTTCGGCGGCCGCAGGGCGAATTCATCCAAGGTGAAGGCGCCCTGGAGGATGGCCGCCCGCAACAGGACGAAGGCGACCACTGCGGCCGCCAAGATCAGACCAGCCCGCGTCAGATGTTTCACACGATTCCTCGAGTTCGTCAATCGTGACTTTCTTCACTTTTGCACCTCGCCATCTACCCTACAAGGGGCCGCGGGTTCCATATTCCCCAACCGATCGTGCCAACGGGCTCTGGGCTGTGCAGGCCAGGAGGCCAGGAATTCCGCCCGCCACTGTCTTCGCCTCCCCCGCGGCCGGCGCATCGTGCCTTCCCCATCACAGTGGAGCCAAAGGTGAACAAGTATTCACATGATCCAGCTTGGCATTTTATGACTTATTGACCGTCGACGGGGTATCTTGTTTGTGAAAGCAGGCGCAATGACTAAATTCGCAATGACTAAATTTCGCTGGCCGGACAGGGGGTTTGGGCCATGTTCAAGAGACTAGCAGTTTTCGCGGCAATCTTGGGGGTCCTGGGAGGGGCTCTGGCGGTGGGGGTGAGCTACGCCGGCCCGGGCGATATCTACGGCTCGGCACACGACCTGGGCTCGCCCGGCAACCCCACTTGCCAGCAGTGCCACATTCCGCACGATGCCCAGGGACCCTACCTGTGGGCCCGGACACCCAAGCCGGCCGCACCGGGGTACCAGCTCCTTTCGGACGCGCCGACCGCGCCGCTGTGCTTTAGCTGCCATGACGGAACGGTCGCGCTGGACTCGATGTACATCGCAGCGGACACCACCGTGAACCACCGCATGGGGCCGGCCACCCATCTCTCGACCTACGGCGATGGCTACTGCTCCGCCTGTCACGACGCCCACGACGGGGACTGGCGCTTCACCAAGGACCTGATGAAGGCAGGGAAGCCGCCCAACCCGGACAACGCCCAGGTCTGTCTTGCCTGCCACACCCGGGCCCCCTTTGACACACCGGACAAGAACCACCCGTGGGCGACCGCCGGGATGACCGCGCCCAATTTGCCCACGGACCAGACTTTCGACCCGAGGAGTGGCGATTCATCCGGAACGCGGCTGTGGGACAGTGCCACACTCAAGGAGCCCGTGCTGGCGGGCAGCTCCGGCAACGTTACCTGCCTGACCTGCCATGGTGTACATGGGGCGCAATCCGACAATGCCACGCTCAACGCGATGGCTTACACCGACGGCACGAGTCACGAGCCCATCTGCGAGAACTGTCACCAGTAGATCGCGAGAACGAAGAGACCAGGTGGCCCTGCTCCCTATTGAGCCGAGAGCAGGGCCACCTGCCATTTGGGGGCCAGAGATTCTGTGCAGGAGGCGCGCGATGATACACTGGATGTGCTCCAACTGCGGTTACTACCTCCAAGCGCCGAGCCCGCCGGGGCGCTGCCCCAGCTGCGAACGGGCTTGCGCCTTCAACAACGTGACCTGCTATCGCCCTGAGTGCGGCGGCGAGGAAAACGTGGACCCCCTGCTGGTGGGTGCTACTCTGCGAGCAAGGACGGCAGTGCGTACACCAGTTGCAACCAGGCCCGCGCGGGAGATGGAGGTCTTGCCACAGGTGTACATGGAAGCTTTGCTCCCACCGCACGTCTTCCGCAGCCTCACCGAAGAGCAAAGGCAGCAACTCAGGAGCCTGGGACGGATAGAGACTTACGAGGCCAATGCCGTCATCTGCAGCCAGGGCTCTGAGGCTCGCAAGCTGTATCTGGTGGAAGACGGGCAGGTAGCCGTGGAGTACGAGCCCCCAGGCGGAACACGCATCCCCATCACAATCATCTCATCCGGCGGCGCCTTCGGGTGGTCAGCGCTTGTACGGCCCTACCTACTCACCGCTAGCGTGGTGGCATTGTCCAGGACAAGGGTTCTCGGGATCGAGCGGGATGCGCTCCTGGCGCTGATGCGGGCCGACCCCAGCATGGGCATTGCAGTGATGGAGGATGTCGCGAGCGTCGCGGCCTCCCGGCTCCGGAGCCTGGAACTGGACATGATTGGTCTTGTCCAGGCTAACCACCGGGAAAAGGTGAGATCGTAAGGCCTACCGTAGCAGGCCGCCGCGAGACCGAAGGCTCAGGGGACGCGTAGGCGCCGACACCCCGAGTCGAACTCCGTGCTCGACCCCCTCAGTTCACCCTCGTGGCAAGGACGTATCTACGGCGCTTAGCCAGCGCTGAGCGCGATGGCGTTCTCAGGGCATATCTCTTCGCAGATCTGGCACCCAGTGCAGAGGCTGAGAAAGAGGGGTGCTACGCACCAGTTCTCGGTCAGCTCGCCCGGCTTTCGACCGTCCCGGGGATAGGTCATGAACACCCCTTGTGGGCAGGCATCAAGGCACTTGCGGCACTGGCGGGGAGAGGTGCATCTGTTGCTGTCCCACGTTATCTGGATCATGGCATCACCACTCGTTTTTGAGCGCGGGAACCGCGTTCCGGTCCCGCAGGGTGATGGCATCTCGCATGCATTCAGACCGGCACACGCCACAGCCGTAGCACTGGAGCTGATTGATGGAGCACTTGTCGACATAGGCTGAGTAGCTGATGGCCCCGAAGTTGCACACCTTCATGCAATCCCGGCAGCCTGAGCAGGTCTCCCAGTCGATGGTGGCTACGTATTCCGCCTTAAAGAACGTTGGAAAACCGAGTCGCGTCCGGGTCTTTAGCGCCAGGCATTCGTTGACGGTGCAGTTGCAGATGCCACCGATAAACGGTGTCAGGAAAGTCCACACCGTGTGAACGAGGCCATTTCGGTCCAGCTTCTGGATGGCCTTCTTGGCCTCTTCCTTGTTCAGCACTTCCAAGTCGGTGGAGTAGTCTGGATATTGCCGGAACACCGACGCCCGCGGGTCCTTCAGGCCGGAGGTTACGCCAAAGCAGTACCTGGCGTCGCGAATGCCGCGAAGAGTGCTCCGACAGACGCAAGGTACTCTTACTACTGCGACGCTGTTGTCGAGGATTTGCTCAATTTCTTCTAGAGGAACGACCTGTCCCCAGTGCTCCTTCTTTTGCTGTTCCACTAGCTGAGGGAAGACACCTTTGGCGCCCGAAGGGTCAGCAGCCATGAGCTTGTCCAGCCCGCCGAGCCTGTCGCTCACCATCCGCTCAACGTTCTCGAAGAAGTCGGCCATGAAGCGCTTTCGCTCTTCATTGACGAGCTCCAGGCTGTAGTTCTTGGCCTGGAGATACCATTTCTTCCCTTCGCCGTGCTCGACGCAGAACTGGCACATGGTTGAGACCTCCGAAGACTCCGCATGTTCAAGCGGCTTCCTTGTAGCATCCCCCGAAGAGAAAGTCAACCGGCGATTCGGCTCGATCCGGTCAGTTCTAGCGACGAAGGGTGGTCGATAGGGGACTGGGCAGGAGATGAGCACCGTTCGCTCGGGGGTGCGCAGCCGAGATGCGGGGGATCGCTGCCAGGGGAACGAGGACGGAGCTAGATCCGGTGCTCCTCGCGCACCAGCCCTCGCGCGCCACCGCCGTGCCAGCTGGTCCGCCAGTCCTTTGGCGGGACGATGTGCTGCAGTCTGTCCAGCTGACCGAGGGCCTTCAGGCGGCGGTAGATGAGCTGCCAGCCGCAGGGTCGATCAGGGGCGACCTCACACCGCTCTCCCGTCGAGCCGCCACAGGGGCCATTGAGCAGGCTCTTGGCGCAGCGGGTGATAGGGCAGATGCCGCCGAAATCCGATAGCACGCACGACCCGCATCCCAGGCACTTCTCCGTCCAGACCGCCTGCTCTTCCAGGATGCCGAGAAACTGCGT
>Ga0153915_10004151_pt1 | contig 13326 bp, 9 predicted proteins | sample Opewatmetagenome_2_FD_107003 | JGI IMG/M metagenome (GOLD analysis project Ga0153915, IMG submission 107003) | Freshwater wetland microbial communities from Ohio, USA - Open water 3 Core 3 Depth 3 metaG | ecosystem: Environmental > Aquatic > Freshwater > Wetlands | place: USA: Ohio, Lake Erie... | reverse complement strand
AGAGCCAAGATTTCAGGAATTTCATAGCTGTGCAGCTCTTTAACCCTTGCTATCAGGCCGTCGAGCATCTCGTCGGAGGTTTTTACCAGCAGGAGCGCCTCACTGGCGCGCACAACCTTACCCTTCCACCTGTACGTCGAACTGATCTTGGGTAGAACATTCACGCATGCAGCAAGCTTTTCCTCGACGAGTTGCTTTGCGATTCGCTCGGCCTCTGCAACATCCTTAGCGGTGATAAGCACGACGTGAAACATAAACACCCATCGGGTTTAAGCCCATTTATATTATAAAATTGCGGGATGCACATGAGCATTATTTACTTGGCTTTGCTGGCCATAGCACTGTTTTGGATCATCGTAATTTATCTCAGCCGAACCTTCGATCTTAAAAAACATGGTGTTGCGTTCGAATCCGGCATGCTGATATGGCGCACCAAGCGCGGACTGAGGTTCATCGATAGAGTTGGAAAGAGATTTAGGAGATTCTGGATTGGATTTGGGAACGCAGCAGCAGGAATCGGTTTCATCCTGATGATATTCGTGTTCGTCAGTCTCCTCCTGTATGTGATTTTACTTCTTCACAACCCGGGCAACGCTGTTCCTGGGGCAAAATTGATTATACCAGGAATCACCATCCCACTTGTCGAGGGCCTCATCGCGCTTTTCAGCGTGCTCCTCGTGCACGAGTCATCGCACGGGTATGTGATGCGGGCTCAAGATCTTAGGACCAAGTCCACCGGGCTGCTCCTGTGGATAGTGATCCCTGGAGCGTTCGTTGAGCAGGACGATAAACAATTGCAGCGGGCCCCTCTCGTGAAAAGATTGCGAGTTTATGCCGCTGGCTCGTTCGCGAACGTGGTTTTTGCCCTGCTGTGTTTTGGCCTTATCTTGGCGCTGATCTCACCAAAGCCAGGCGTATACGTGTACGGGGTAGAACAGGGCAGCCCTGTTGAGAACAAAATTTTTCTTGGCGCGCAATTGAAGCTGATCATCGATAATGAGAACGTACATTATCAGATCAATAACGCTCATGATTGGAATACATTTGTTGATAGTGGAATCCCGCCAGGGGAAAATCTGTGGATCGAGATCGACAACGAGAACGTCCAGATCACGACTGCCGAGAATTACCGCGACAACATCGGGTTCCTTCTGATACGTGCATTGAACCGCATCGAGTACGCGAACCCGTTGAACTTGCTTCTGGCGACGGCTGGAGATCTCGTCAACGCTCCGGTCATCCATCAATACGTCTACAGCTCGGTGATCCCATGGGAGGGCATAGTGATACTGAAGTGGATTTTCATGCTAAATTTCGGCATCGGGCTCGTGAACCTGCTGCCGGCGGTGCCGCTCGACGGGGGCTACATCTTGCGTGGTTTGCTTGAAAGAAAAATGAAAAAGAAAACAGCCAAACGGATAAGTTATGCCATCGCGATATTCACACTGGCGATGATCATCATTAACTTCCTCCCAGTGGTGTTGTCGAGATGAAAACTATCGCGGTTTCGGTCAGGGTTTTTCCGGGTAGAAAAAAACAGCTCATTAAACTGCCGGCTCGATCGAAGGTGGCAGGCCTGCTAAAGACACTCGACTTAAACCCCCAAACGGTCGTCGTCAGGTGCAACGGCAAGATCGTCGTCGAAGAGGAGCGCCTCAAGAGTGGGGACATGGTGGAGATTATTCACATCGTCACGGGCGGTTGAATGCTCAAGTGCAGCTTTTGCGGGCGCAGGGCCGTGTACGACCGTAGGTACGCGGGGGCGGCTTTGTGCGACAGGTGCCTGATAAAAAGCGTCGAGAAGAGATTCCGCAGGGCGATTGCCGAACACAAGCTCGTCTCGCCCGGCGAACGGATTGTTGCCGCGGTCTCCGGGGGCAAGGACAGCGTCGCATGTTTGCATTTGCTCGCGGGGTACTGTTCACAGCGGAAAAGCGAGGTCGTTGCACTCACCATCGATGAAGGGGTAAAGGGCTATCGCGACCACAGCCTGCCGATAGTGGAGGAAAACGCGGAACTGTTGGGGGTGGAACATTTCGTGGTGAGCTTCAAACAGGCCTTCGGTGCCTCGCTCGACCGGATCGTTCGCCTTGCGAGAACTCGAAAAACTGGCCTGAACTCGTGCACTTATTGCGGCGTGATGCGCAGATCACTGCTCAATCAGGCTGCGCGGGAGTTGAGGGCCGATAAACTGGCGACGGCACACAACCTCGACGACGAAGTGCAGGCCATCATGCTGAACTACGTTCGGTCTGACCTCTCCAGGCTGCATCGTCTTGGGCCGATCTATCCATCGAGGGAAGGATTTGTCCCGAGGATAAAACCGATGCGCGAGATCCCCGAGAAGGAATCCGCGCTCTACGCCATACTCAAGGAGCTGAACATCCATCTCGCGGTCTGCCCTTACGCCGGAGGCATCCACATCGAGATACGCGACTTCTTGAACAGCCTCGAGGAAAACCATCCGAACTCGAAGTTCATGATTCTCAGGATGTTCGAACGGCTGAAACCCAAAATATCTCAAACCATTCCGGAGTTCGAGATGCGGAGCTGCGCGGAGTGCGGCGAGCCGACATCCGCGGAGATCTGCAAGACGTGCGAGCTTCTCGGTCAGCTCGGGCTGGCAAAACAGGGAAAAACGCTTATTTAATGGCGCCGAGTTTTAGTTGGCGGCGGGCATGTCGGGCGGCCACCCCTCGCCTGTGACTACAAATGGGGTTTACGGTAGGACTAGCCCGAGGGCGGCGTTCGGAACTTCACGTCGACCTGGCTTTCGACGAAGAAGTCCTGTCTCGCAGGGTCGGCGATGGCGGAGCCTCGGTCGTAGGATCGGGGTAACCGGCTTCACCTGTCGAACCCCCCAGGGGCGGAAGTCAGCAAGGGTAGGCAGGGCGTGCGGCGCTTGCGAATAACGGGATGGAGATCGGGGCCAGCAATTGATGTGCGGGGAAGGCGTCCACCTCGTGCGCGCTCGCCGCCATGCCGGGGTGGCCCAGCCAGGTAAGGCGACAGGTTGCTAACCTGTTAGCGCGTAAGCGCTGCCAGGGTTCAAATCCCTGCCCCGGCGCCATCACCCAAGGTATGGCACTTTTGCGCGCCGCCCGTGGAGGCTGACGGACTAAGCGCGTTGATAGGTCAAAATTTTGGGTTGTAAACTGGTACTTGCGTTTTTTATCGATGGCGTATTCGACTATCCCAAAACTTATTAATTACAACCGTTTCCATTTTCGAAGGGAGCGTAAAAAATTTTTTAGAACCAAAAGAAGATATTCGAAAAATAATCTAGCGTGGGTTTGATCGAATGATGGACAAAATAGCGAGAGTGTGCGAACGAAGACCTCGAACAGTTATCCTCATCGCGATTCTACTGACGTTTTTCATGGCGTATGGGGTCACTAAAGTATCGGTGACAACAGACTTCAAGGCATTTCTTCCGGAGAGTTATCCCTCAGTTAAAACAACGCTAGAACTGGAAAATAGTTTTGGCGGCACATCGTATGAGATGATTCTGCTAAAAGCAGACAACTTCACAAACGCAGAAATTATTCGGGATGTGCTCTCACTTGAAAATAGCTTGATATCAAATCCGCGACTTGACAACTACGCCGAGACGTACCTTTCGTATGCGGATTACGTGGTCCAGTATATCCCTAACTATGAGATGTTGCCAGATAATCTACTCGAAGTAAGCGTTGAATCTCTGCTTGAAAGTTTTTTAACAAACCCCCAGACTTCAACAAGTATAACCAGACTTATAACTGCGGACAAAAAAGCTGCCGTGATTTATGTTTACGTCAATACCAAGCTCGATAGATCTGAGCTATCGGACAAGACAACAATCCTCGGGGAATATGTTGAGAATTTTGAGAAAACTCACTCCGAACTTACCGCGAGTGTTGGTGGCTCCTATTCTAGTAACAACGACATAATGGCGATAATGAACCGGGACAATCGCGTTCTTATTCCCGCTGCCATAATATTGGTGGCGATCATCTTATTCTTGACTTTCAGGCGCTTTTCGGACATACTACTGTGTTTCATGGTGGTTGGCCTAGGGAGCATGTGGGCAATTGGTGCAATGGGACACCTGGGATTAGAGTTTACTATGGTTCACATCGCGTTAGTCCCTCTTCTAATTGGAATGGGCGTTGGTTACTCGATTTACATCCTCAATAGATACTACGAGGGGCGTGGCAAAGGTCTGCGCGCGGAGAAAGCAGTCCGGGTTTCGGTCAGCACAGTTGGAGTTGCGGTTCTAATGTGTATGGCCACTACAGTGATTGGGTTCGCCTCTTTCTCTATCTCAGACATTCCCCCTATACAGACCCTCGGCATTCTCGCCGGATTGGGGATTTTCTTCTCATTTATTCTCGCAACCACTCTGTTACCCTCATTTGTTATTTTAAGGGACAGGGGAAAGGTCGGGAAAGTAAAGGCAATTGTGGCCAAAAGAGGGAAAAATATTGACCGAGCGTTGTCGACCGCAGCAACTGGAGCTGAACGTCGTAGGAGACTTGTGGTTCTAGTGGTTGCGGGAATTGTGATACTGTGCACGGTTTCAGCTTTTGGGATCGGCACGACAATGTCATTCGAAACATTCCTACCTTCTAATGTGGAGTCCATTAAAACTCAAAATGAGGTAGCGAAGCTGTTTGGCGGACAATCACAGCTATTTGTTTTGGCTAGAGGGGATATACTGAACCCCGACAGTTTAATGACAATATACCGATTCGAAAACACCGTCATTTATGACAAAAATAATCAGGGACAACTCATCACGGGGTCGTTGAGCTTAGCCAATATGGTTTATGAACGGGCACTGGCCATGGGAGAAAACGTGCTTCAACTGACCGAGCCAGAAATCGCAGCTATAGTTGAAAATTTGAGAACCACATCATCAACTCAGACATACATGGACATGCTTTTGACGAAGGATAACAAAGAGTCTGTCATACTTTTCTACATAAACGCAAATACTGACAAAGAGATGAGACAAGCAACGGAGATAGTAAGGGGCCATGTGCCGGAGTTCACCGATGAACTTCTAAATCTCAACACAAACGGGGACCCGGCTGTCGGCGGTGAGCCTGCGATAATAGGCGACATTTTAGGAAGCATTTCATCTGGTATGATAAAAACAACAGTGGTAGCGATTATCGTCTGTTTTGTAGTCATTTCAATAATTTTTGGGTCATTATGGCTAGGCGCCATGTGTATCCTGCCTGTGGTTTTGGTAGTAACATGGGAGCTTGGAACATTGAGGCTCCTCGGTTGGTCGCTCGACGTTCTTACCATGGGTATATCCTCGCTCGTCATAGGTGCTGGGATAGACTACAGCATTCAGATGACCTATCGATTCAGAGAGGAGTGGAGAAACCGCGGCAGGAAGCCACTAGAGGCTATCAGGACAACAGCGATGACAACTGGTGCTTCTATTTTGGCAGCAATGGTCACGACCGCTGGAGTTTTTGCTGTGCTGGCGCTTTCAAGGATGCCCGCACTCGGCAGGTTTGGAGGCCTGACAGCGATTGTGATCATCTACTCATTTGTAGCAGCATTCTTTGTTTTACCGAGTATAATCATGATTTACGCTATCCGCAAGAAAAAATCACACGCAACTGGCAGTCATTAGCATAAATTAAATTTCCCAGATGTTTAATTTAAAAAATACTTTTCCGATATTGTTTGGCTAATATGGCGCTCTGCGTCGGATTTCAAAACTTTTAATTAAAAATGGAGGTTTTGAATTTTGAAATTTGCTGTGGTTAAATGTTTTAATCTTTTGCTAGCAAACAATTAATTACTTTTTATTTATTTTAAAATCCATGAATATATAAAAATCCTGTAGGAGCGGCATGATCCTATGCGCGCCGCCTCAGGAAGATTCCAAGCTAAATAGGAGGCAGCGCGCGGCCCATCGCGACCGTTAGAGGGTCGGTCAGACGGGTTGTTTTATCGTCGGTATGTTGCCAGATAAGCCTTGTTCTGTAAATGTGTTTAACACAAAAGCAAAAACAGCCCTTTGCGCGCCGCCCGCGAGGCAAAGAGTGAGATTCAAACAATCGGGAGACTGGCACGCGCTCCAGCAAGAATTGGTTTAAAGTAATCCAAAGTTCGTTTATAAAAAGAGATACCGGTTCTAATCGTGGTGCGATATGAAAATCAAAATCGTAAAGGCAAGGTCGAAAGATGCGGGGTGCATTGAAGAACTGGACAGGTTCGGCAATTTTCAGCCGAGGGCCATTGAAAAATATCTATCCCCAGTAGACCAGACCAAAATCGGAAAATATTTCATCTTTTTGGCAAAGGTGGGCGGCAGACCGATAGGCAAAGTGGAAATGGTGGTAGGCATGCGTAGCGAGGGTACCATCGCATACATCCGCCGCCTCGTGGTACACCCGGACTATAGGAGGAAGGGCATTGCAGTTCTCCTGATGAAAAGGGCGATGGCTCAAGCGAGGAGAGATAAAGTGAGATCTATTGAGTTGCATGCCCTGGAAGACGAAATCCCGGCGAAAAAGCTTTACGAGAAGCTGGGTTTCGAGGTAAAGCATAAAGAAGTTCACTACAGGAAAAAGTAAAATTTGCACAAGCCCTTTGCGCGCTGCCAATGAATTTTGGAAGTTAACCCGGTGGTGGGCACCGCTCCGGCGCCAATTTTAAGTCATCGTGGCCAGAGAGCTATTCGGGATCAGAATGCCCGAGCCAACCGAAAAAAAGCCATCGCTGACCGGGCGGGTTGTATTTCAATACTTCTACGATGTCGGCGGGGACATAGAGCTCGACCGGGTGCCCCGCGAGAAGCTCAACATCATAGAGCGCCAGAGGCCTCGCGGGACCAGGATCCTCGGCCCCAAGTACGAGGAGGTGGGACTCCAGCCAATCGAGGTCGACCTGGGCGCGAGAAAGATAGACGGGCACAAGGCAACACTCGAGGGGCACATCTTCTCGATAGGCGTCATAGGCATCTACACGAGCATCGAGTTTCGGAACGCGAGCCTCGAGAGCGTGATAAGGCTCGTCGGGCTCGATGAGCGCAAAGTAAAAATTTCCGGCAATGAGGTCGCGTTCGAGGAGTTGCCCAAGGAGCTGTTCAGGGAAGTGGAAAAAACCGTGAAGCCCGCGGTGGTGTCACCGTACACTCCATTCGAGCACCCGGAGGTGTACACGCTGATCCTGATAGCGGATTCGGAGCCGAGGCTCTCCGCGCAGGATTTTCTCACCAAGTTCTCGAAGGAGACGGCCGGCCTACTCCGAGGAGAGAAGGACTGGCGGTCGTTGAGCGACAAGGAAACAGAGGATGCCTTGAAATTCTACCTCAGCTACTCCGATGACGACATCGTGTTCGTCGACTGGTACTCGGCGCTGATAAGCGGCGCGGTCGAGTACACGGATGAGCTCGTCCGGATGATCGAGTTCGCGAAGATCCAGCTGCTCGAGCTCAAGACCTACGACAAGCTGCTCGATCGGAGGGTTGCGCGGGCGTACGACTCACTTCGCGCGGCCTTCTCCAGGCCCAGGATAGGCATAACCTGGGGGAGCCGCCAGTACAGCGAGCTTTCCAAGACCGCGAGCGACATCGCGGAGCTGAGGGTCGAGGTGATCGATCTTGTTGATGACCTTCGGAACATCCTAAAGTTCACCGGCGAGTGGTACCTTGGCAAGCTCTACAGGATCTCCTCCGAGCGGTTCCGCATCGCAGACTGGCTCGCGCTCGTCGACAAGAAGCTCGATCGGCTCCAGGAGCTCTACTCGATGGCCATGGAGCGGGTCGACGTCCATCGCGCGACCACGCTGGAATTCCTGATGATGCTGCTCATCGTCACACTGGTGGTGCTCGAGGTAATCTATGTGGTCAAGAGCATCTGACGGGCCACGCTTTTTTATGATTTGAGCCAGAAGTAAAACTTGGGCCCGTAGTCTAGTGGTTATGACGCCACCCTTACACGGTGGAGATCCGGGGTTCGAATCCCTGCGGGCCCACTGATTTTGATCTTTTGATATACGACCATTTACGCGCCGCCCGTGGAGACCGAGGAAAATGCGCGCTTAATGGAGCCACGAGGATAGGCGAGGGTTCAAATCCCACCTACTGCACAGGATATTTTCTATACCTGCCATCCATACAATTCTAATTCTTTTGTTTTGACAAAGACATAGCGTTTACTATCCACTCAAACATATCTCTTGGATGTCTGTATGGTTCACCTACAACTTTACTTATTTCAATCGTACACATCATGTGACATTTATGGCAACCCCTTACCTTTTTTCTCAGTTCTTGAGTCTCTTTAGAGAGCCAAACATCCTTTAAATTATTTTCAAGAAGGCTGACAAACTTTGTATTTCCAGAATCATAGCATGGAATTGCTGCTTCACCTTTATGATTTACGGTAACCCACAGATATGGTCTACATCTGAAAGGAACTTGTGGGTCCATCAAAGTATTGAGATAACTGCTCGATGTCAATATAGGATAACCTTGTTTTTTCAATTCTTTAATTTGTTGTATCGCTCGAACGTGTTTGTCCCAACAAAGTTTAGAATCCATTGTTTTATCGACAGATGCCCAATTTTCAGGCAAAGTTACTTGATCAAACAACATTCCATGAATACCAAGTTCGTCGTCCGCGAATCTAACTATATCCGGTATTTCATCTAGGTTGGGAGAGCAGATGACAGTATTTGTTATCACAGCACAGCCATTCCCTTGCGCATGTTTTAATGCAGCTTTTAATCCTCTCACAACTTGTGGCAATGCATCCACACCTCTTATTGCCTTATATTTTTCTCTGTCGATAGTGTCTAATGATACCATAATACAATCTACACTAGATACAAGTTCCTCGGCTTGTTTTTCAAGTAGGATTCCATTAGTGCACAATTGCGACATTATCTCTTTCTTCCTGAGATATCTGCCTATGTCTGGTGTATCGGACCGAAGTGTATTTTCAGCACCTAAAAATGAATATCCACAAATACCAATTTCATGAAATTGATCTATTATGTGATAAACTTGCTCCGTGGTTAATTCTGAGTAGTCTGTAAAATCGTAATGACTATATGGGCAGAACCCACATCTTGAATTACACCTAGCTGTAGTCTCGATTGTACCAAAGTAAGGATAAATAGGGGATCGGGAAAGAAAATTTTTACTCATAACTTTGAGTAGCTTAGCTAATGGTGCGGGATATGCTTTCATAGGTTATCCTTTTGGTTTAACTATTATTTGTACTCTCAATCTCCGAATAAATTTCCTTGTGAATACTTAACGATATAAAATTAATAAAAAGCACTTTGCGCACCGCCGGGGGAGATCGGAAAACGAAATGAGTCGTCAACAGCGGCGGCGCGGGGTAATCAACGTAGCTAAATAAATTTAATGAACCTTTAAGGCTAAACTTACATTCTCTATAAGAGGCTTAGCCGCTTGTAGGAGATACTTCTTCGGCGGTTGAGCGGAAACAAAAAATGGAGGTGGTTTAATGGCTACGCCATCGACTCCCTCGATAAAGGCATACATCGACGAGTTTGTTGAGATTTTGGAAGGACTCAAGAACTGGGCGCTTAAAGTAATGCCCCAAGCAGCAGAAACCGGTTTGCTAAAAGACGAGAAATTACACGCCGATGCCAGGACAATCCTAGAGCAGCGTGCTGCCGATCGTAGGCAACTGATGATAGAATCTCGAGTGAGTAGGAAGCTGCAACGGGATCTACGAGCAAGGCAAGCATGAGCAAGGAAGTGAATTGGCTTTAAAATTGAACCTGCAAATAAAGCACGATTTTACTATTCATTATTCGGCAAATCACCTGCCGTGTTGCTCGCCGAACGCTTCATAGTTCTTTTCTATATAGTCGGTTATCGAGGGTTTGATCTTTTGCTTAGCATCTATGAAGTACTTCATCTGCACCTCCTTGCTCTTCTTGTCCTTGCGCAGCACGAGCATCGCAGCCTCCCGACAGAGCCCGGTGATATCCGATCCGGCATAGCCCTCGGTCTCGGCGGCAAGTGCTTCGAGATCGACATCCTTCGCTAGCGGCATCCCCTTAGTATGGATCTTGAATATCTCTAGCCTCGCCTTTTTATCGGGCGCTGGAACTAGCACGAGCCTATCGAACCGCCCAGGCCTCAGGAGCGCGGAATCTATGAGATCGGGCCTATTTGTGGCAGCTATTACCACGACGTTCTCGAGCTTCTCAAGCCCATCGAGCTCGGTCAGGAGTTGGCTTATAACTCGCTCGGTGACATGGGAGTCACCTATGCCAGAGCCTCGCATTGGTACAACTGCATCTATCTCATCGAAGAAGATGATCGCCGGGGCCACCATTCGGGCTTTCCTGAACGTTTCGCGCACAGCCCGCTCGCTCTCCCCCACCCACTTCGACAACATTTCGGGTCCCTTGACTGCGATGAAGTTCGCCTCGCTCTCCGTCGCCACCGCTCGAGCCAGTAGCGTCTTACCAGTGCCTGGCGGGCCGTATAAGAGGATGCCCCGGGGCGGCTCTATTCCCATGCGCTTAAACAATTCGGGTTGCTTTATGGGCCACTCGACCGCCTCTTGTAGTTCCTGCTTGACTTCCTCCAAACCACCTATGTCACTCCAATGCACATTGGGCACCTCGACCAGCACCTCCCTCATGGCGGATGGCTCGACCATCTTAAGGGCATTATCGAAATCCTCCTTAGTGACCTGAAGCTTCTCGAGCACCTCGGAAGGGATGACTTTTTCCTCGAGCTTGATCTCGGGCAGAATTCTTCGGAGCGTGCTCATGGCGGCCTCCTTGCATATCGCCTCCAAGTCAGCTCCCACGAATCCATGCGTGACGTTCGCGAGCGCGTCCAGATCGACTTCCTTCGCCAAAGGCATGCCCCGCGTGTGGATCTGAAGAACCTCCTTGCGGCCATCCCGATCTGGTACACCTATGACTATCTCGCGGTCAAATCGGCCAGGGCGGCGAAGGGCTGGGTCTAGCGCCTGGGGCCTATTGGTGGCACCAATGACGACCACCTTACCCCTGGCCTTGAGTCCGTCCATCAGCGAGAGCAGCTGCGCCACTACCCGGCGCTCCACTTCGCCTGCGACCTCTTCCCGCTTGGGTGCGATCGCATCCAACTCATCGATGAACACTATTGAGGGGGCATTCTTCTCAGCATCCTCGAATACCTCTCGGAGGCGGGCCTCGCTTTCACCGTAGAACTTCGACATGATTTCTGGCCCCGCGATTGGTATGAAATAAGCATCCGCCTCATTTGCAACTGCTTTGGCGATCAACGTCTTCCCTGTGCCAGGAGGTCCATGGAGCAATACCCCCTTGGGCGGCTCTATACCCAGGCGGTCGAAGATCTCAGGATGCTTAAGCGGGAGCTCTATCATCTCCCGAACGCGCTGGAGTTCGCCCTTCAATCCGCCGATGTCCTCATATGTCACGACTGGAACCTTGACTTCCTTGATTTCAACTGCCTCGGGCAGCACTTCAACGTCGGTCAGCTCGGTCACAAGCACTATCCCTGAGGGGGAGGTGTTGGTCACGATGAACTTCATCTCGCCTAACCCAACAAAACCTCCGAAAAATTCCTCGAAGATATCAGCACCCACTGGAGCGGAGGTGGTTATCAGGTCACCCTTGAGCAAAGGTCTGCCAAGAAGGTTACGCTTGATGACTCCCCCAGATGCGATGAATCTAACCCCCGACTCGGCGGGTGCGATAACAACCTTCTTCGCCTCCTTGACTTCGACTTTTCTGATGGTGACCTTTTCACCTATCGATGTGCCTGCGTTTCGGCGCATGAATCCGTCGATGCGAGCGATGTGGAGCCCTCGATCTTCGGGATAACCCTCAAGTGCTATCGCTCCAGTGGGCTTTGAGCCGATCACTTCGACCACATCACCCTCCTCGATGACGAGCTTTTTTATCACATCATCGTCCAGCCGCACGAGGCCCCGGCCAACATCAACCTGCCTCTTGGCCTCGGCGACCGCGAGCTTCAACTCCTTCTCCGCCATCCAAACCATCTCCTAGATCTCCATCTCAAACATGCACCAGACCAAGTGTTTGTTGAACTCTTTGAATATTTCTTTAACCATCTTTGCGTACTTCGGTTACCCCTTCACCGTTTTTTCCGCTGCCAGATATCTATCACAATTCATCACGATTCCCGTGTGAACCCTCCCCGGAGGATAACACTCGTCGTGGCGCTTGCACATCGGACATAGCCTGCTGGGGCACCAATGTTTCATTTTTTCCAATCGCTTCCCCCCTTTATCACATAAATAGTCTTTTCCTATTTTATATGCGAGGCTTCACCCACTAAAAATTCCGCATCCGGGCTGAAAATGAAATAATTCAAGATTTTTTTCTCTACTGGCGTAATAAAGCCATTTGCGCGCCGCCTCAATATCCTGCTGGCTGAACTACTAATCTTTCGCTTCCATCCATATGGGTAAGGGCGGCTTGTCCCAGTACCCCGACTTGCAGCTCGGGCAGGCAGTCGGGCGTCCTTTGCCCCGCGGAGTCCATTTGTGGTAACAACGCTTGCACTCATACCTTGTAGGTTTGGCCATTTTCGTCCCGCTATGTGTTTGATGTTCTCCCGCATATGCTAATTTCTTAACATATTTTCTTCGGGACGCCACTTTGGGCACGCCCTTTCTTCGGTCCAAATTGAAAATGTTTCGCCGCATTCTTTGCATCTAAGAAAGGTACTGTCTCCAGCAAAACTACTTTCCCATTTATGACTGACGCACATCATCCGCTCACCCCTCTTATGTTTAGCAAAAAGTGGCGAGACTTGACCATTCCGCTACTATTCCGGCGAACTTCGGAATTTCGACCAGTTCCGTCTTCCGTCGTTTTTTCACGTTGGGATCTTTCCTCTCAATCATCGCCTCGCACCCTGCTCCCGGATGCTTTTCCGCGACCTTCCTGGTTTTTCGCCCGAGTTTTTCGCGGCTCCCCGTTGCCCGTAGGCTCCGGTTTGGCTTTCTATGTGGGCTTTCATCCCGCCATTACTACTACAGTAGCTTCTCCTATATAGAGTATATGGGTTTAACAAATTTACAAATAATATAAGCCCTTTGCGCGCCACCCGAGTAGGCCGAGGAAAATGCGCGTTTGGCAATAGCCGCGTTTCCACTATTTCACAATTTTTACTGGTGGGACACTAATGTCGAGAGAGGATTTTGTTTATATTTTGTGCTGCTCTGTTTACATCTCTCATGCTCTTCGCCCCGGCGCATACGCCCTTGCCCGATACAAAGAGCAATATTACCACCTTAGGATCGTCGAGCCTGAACACGAGGCCCGGAAATGTCTCTGGCTCGTATT
>Ga0153915_10004150_pt1 | contig 13329 bp, 14 predicted proteins | sample Opewatmetagenome_2_FD_107003 | JGI IMG/M metagenome (GOLD analysis project Ga0153915, IMG submission 107003) | Freshwater wetland microbial communities from Ohio, USA - Open water 3 Core 3 Depth 3 metaG | ecosystem: Environmental > Aquatic > Freshwater > Wetlands | place: USA: Ohio, Lake Erie... | reverse complement strand
TCGCTCTCGGGCCTCGAGCACTACGACCTGGCCATCCGCCTCTCTGCGCACCCGGCCGTCCGCCTCTTCGTCAACGACCGCCTCGACGTCGCCCTCGCCGCCCGCGCGGCGGGCGTGCAGCTCACCGGTGACAGCCTCCCGCCGGCGGCGGCCCGCCGCCTGGACGCCGACTGGTGGATCGGCCGATCGGTGCATTCCCTGGAAGAGGCGCGATCCGCGTGCGCCGAGGGAGCCGACTATCTTCTGGCAGGGCCGGTGTTCGAGACCGCCTCGCATCCGGGCGTGACCCCGATGGGAATCGAGTGGCTGGAGGAGATCGTCCAGCTCGGGAGTCCGGTGATCGCCATCGGGGGAGTCAGCCCCGAGCGGGCGGGGGTCTTGCAGCAGGCCGGGGTATATGGCGTGGCGGCGATTCGCGCGCTGTGGGACGCGCCCGAGCCGGCGGCCGCCGCGCGGCATCTGTTGGAGGCGTTCGCGTGATCGAAGTCCTGGTGAATGGAGAGCGCCGGGCCGTGCCCGCCGACGCCACGCTGCTCGAGCTGCTGGCGCTGCTCGGCCTCGATCCCCGCGTGGTCGTGGTGGAGCACAACCGCAAGATCGTGCGACGGCCCGAGCTGGGCGGACAGCATCTGGCGCCCGACGATGCGATCGAGCTGGTGCATTTTGTGGGAGGCGGGTGAGTGAACGACACACCGTTCACGATCGGCTCGCGGACGTTCCAGTCCCGTCTCATGGTCGGCACCGGCAAGTACCGCAGCAACGAGGAGATGGTGCGCGCGATCGAGGCGAGCGGCGCCGAAATCGTGACCGTCGCGGTGCGCCGCGTCGATCTCGACCGCAGCCGGGACGCGAGCATCCTGCATCACCTGGACCCGAAACAGTACTTCCTGCTCGCCAACACGGCCGGCTGCTACTCCGCGGCGGATGCGATCCGCTACGCCCGTCTGGCCCGCGAAGCCGGCTTCAACGAGTTCGTGAAGCTCGAGGTGATCGGCGACCAGGAGACCCTGCTTCCCGATGTGGCCGGACTGTTGGAGGCGACCGCCGTGCTGGTGCGTGAGGGGTTCACGGTCCTCGCCTACACCAACGAGGACCTGATCACCGCCCTGCGCCTCGAGCAAGCGGGCGCGGCGGCGGTGATGCCGCTCGCCTCCCCCATCGGGAGCGGCCTGGGCCTCCTGAACCCGTTCAGCGTCCGTACCATCAAGCGCCGCCTCACGGTACCGGTCGTGGTGGACGCGGGCGTCGGCACCGCCTCCGACGCCTGCCTCACCATGGAGCAGGGCGTGGACGGCATCCTCATGAACACTGCTCTGGCGGCCGCGCAGGACCCGGTCACCATGGCGCGTGCGATGCGGCTCGCGGTGGACGCGGGCCGGGCGGCGTTCCTCGCCGGCCGCATGCCGCGGCGCGAGGTGGCGCTGCCGTCGTCGCCGCTCGAGGGGATGCTGGATTAAGGGACCCACCGTCGCGCGCCGCGCGGCCCTCGACATTCTCCGCGCCGTGGGCGCCGGGACGCCGTTCCCCGACGCCCGCGATCGGGCGGTCGGCGCGCTGCCCGAGCGCGACCGACGGCTGGCGTACGAGCTGTCGGCCGGCGTGCTGCGCTGGCGGCGCGAGCTGGACGGCTCGCTCGACCTGCGTCACGCCGATCCCCGCCTCCACGACATCTTGCGACTTGGCGCCTACCAGCTGCGCCGGCTGGAGCGCGTCCCCGCCCACGCCGCCGTGTCCACCAGCGTCGAGCTGGCGCGCGAGACGGCCGGCGAGCCGGCGGCGCGGTACGTCAACCAGGCGCTGCGCAGACTGGCGGGAGGAAGGACGAGGGACGAGGGACGGGGAGCTTCACACCCCGACTGGCTGCTCGCCCGGTGGCGAGAGCGGTTTGGTGACGCGGAAACGGCAGGCCTCATGGCCTGGAACGACCGGCGGCCACCGCTCGTGATTCAGCCCGCCGGGTGGGAATCGGCGCGACTGCGGACCCATCTCGAGAGTGCCGGATACGCCGTGCAACAGGCACCCTTCGGAGCCGGGCTCACGGTCTCCCGGACACCGACCGCTCCCCAGTCCCTGCTCCCACGGGGCTTTCCGGGGTACGACGCAGGCGGCTTCATCGTCCAGGATCCCGCACAGGCCCTCGTCTGCCGCTTCGCCGCCGTGCCGGTCGGTGCGAGATTGTACGACGCCTGCGCGGCCCCGGGCGGCAAGACGGTCACCCTCGCGGTGAGCGGGGCGCGGGTGACGGCCGGCGAAGGCCGGCGCGAGCGGCTCGGGCGCCTGCGCGACACCGTCGGCCGGACCGGAGTGGCGGTTCCCATCGTCGCGGCGGATCTTCTCTCCGCGCCGTTCCGGCCCGGGGCGTGGGACGCGGTCCTGCTCGATGCACCGTGCAGCGCCACCGGGACGATGGCTCGACACCCGGATGCCCGCTGGCGGATCACGGAGGCGGCGATCACGCGCCTCGCGCGACGCCAGGCGGCGCTGCTCGATGCCGCCGCGCCGCTGGTGCGGGCCGGCGGGGTGCTGGTGTACGCGACGTGCTCGCTCGAGCCGGACGAGAACGAACGACAGGTGGAGGCGTTCCTGGAGCGGCACTCCGAATACGAGCGGCGCAGCGTGCGCGACGTCGTCGCGGCGCAGCTGGTGAGCGCGGCGGGCGACTTCCAGTCGCTCCCCCAGCGCCACGGCATCGACGGCGCGTACGCCGCGCGCCTGGTGCGGAGCTGATGCAGCTCCGGCGTCATATGCCGCCGCTCAGGGACTGGCACCTGCCGCGGCTGCGGCGGCTGCCGCCGATCAAGCGCGACGAGGCGATCCGCTGGGCGTTCTGGTTGGGAGTGGCCGCCTTCACCGGATACCTGCTCGCGGCCCTGTTCGTGTTTCCGTCGCCCCTGTTCCCGCACCACCAGCAGGTGCCACGCGTGATCGGCCTCCCACTCGCCGACGCGCGGCAGGCGATCGCCGCCGTGCACCTCGGCACGGTGGACAACGGGACGGAGCCGCATCCCTCCGCACCGGTCGGCACCGTCATCTGGCAGGATCCGCCGCCGGGCGTGGAGGCCCCCGCCAACCTGCGCGTGGCGCTGGTGACGAGCGCGGGTCCGCAACGCGTGCCCGTCCCGGACGTCGCGGGGCTCGACGGCGCCCTCGCCACCAAGCTGATCGCAGCCGCGGGACTCACGGTGAGCCGGGTGGAGTCGGTGTCGGCCGCCGTCCCCACCGGGCAGGCGATGCTGACGCGTCCGGCGGCAGCCACGGCCCTCGTCCCGGGCAGCGGCGTGGGCCTGGTGGTGAGCCGTGGGGCCCCCACCATCACCGTCCCCGATCTGCTCGGGCTCTCGCCCCTCGATGCCCGCACCCGCCTCGAGGCGGCCGGGTTGTCGATCGGCGGGGTCACCCGGCAGCGGACCAGCGACGCCCCGCCCGGCACCGTCGTCGCGCAGCGGCCCGCGGCCGGGACGCTCGCCGCGCCCGGGACGCTGGTGGACGTGGTGGTCGCCCGGAGCCCGCAATGACGGCCGGCATCCGGATCGCGCCCAGCATCCTCTCCGCCGATCTCGCGCGGCTCGCCGATCAGGTGCGGGCGGTGCTGGACGGCGGCGCGGACTGGCTCCACGTGGACGTCATGGACGGGCGGTTTGTGCCCAACCTCACCTTCGGCGCCAACATGGTCGCCACCCTGCGGAAGCTCACCGACCGGCCGATCGACGTGCACCTCATGGTGGTCGAGCCCGAGCGCTACATCGACCCCATGGCCGATGCAGGAGCGTCGGTGTGTACCTTTCATCCCGAGGCCACGGTGCACGTGCAGCGCCAGCTCGCGGCCATCCGGCAGCGGGGTATGCTCGCGGGGCTCGCCCTCAACCCCGCCTCACCGTTGGCGCTCGTGGAGGACGTCGTGTCGGACCTGGATCTGCTGCTCATCATGACGGTCAACCCGGGATTTGGTGGACTGTGCTATCTGCCGGCGTCCACCGACAAGATCCGGCGCGCGCGGGCGCTGCTGCAGGCCCGCCGCGCGAGCGTGATGCTCGAGGTAGACGGCGGCATCGGCCCCGACACGATCGCCGTGGCCCATGCAGCCGGTGCCGACACCTTCGTCGCCGGGAACGCGATCTTCTCGAGCGCCGATCCGGGCCGCGAGGTGCGCGAGCTGCGGCAGCGCTGCGCGGTGGCGGTCTGATGACCTCCCGCCGGTTGACCCTCCTCTCGAGCCTCGCGCTGGCCGCGGTGTTCGCCGTGGTGCTGGTGATCCGCCTCCTGCCGGAGATCAACCTCGTCGGCGTCGGGTCCCGGGCGCCGGCCTTCCAGGCGATCGATCTGCGAACCGGGCGGCCGGCGCGGCTGGCCGACTATCGGGGCAAGGTCGTCCTGCTGAACATCTGGGCGACCTACTGCATCCCCTGCCGCACCGAGATGCCGGCGATCGAGCGGCTGTCGCACCGCCTCACGGGGACCGATTTCGCCGTGCTGGCGGTGAGCGTGGATGTGGTCGACTCGACGGCGGTGAATGCCTTCGCGAAGGAGTATGGGCTCACCTTCGACGTGTGGCACGACCGGCCGGGGCTCACCAAGCGGCTCTACCAGACGACCGGGGTCCCTGAGACCTTCGTGATCGACCGCCAGGGCGTCATCGTGAAGAAGGCGATCGGGGCGATGGACTGGGACGACCCCGTCAACGAGACGCTGATCCGGCGCCTGCTCGCGCAACCGTCGTGAACCGCCGCCGACTTTCCCTCGTCGTGGGCCTGGCGATGGCGGGCGTGTTCGTCGCGGCCCTCGTGATCCGGCTCATGCCGCAGATCGCCCTCGTGGGCATCGGCTCGCCGGCACCCCAGTTCCACGCCGTCGACCTGCACACCGGCCGCCCCGCCCGGCTCACCGACTACCGGGGCAAGGTGGTGCTGCTCAACCTCTGGGCGACCTGGTGCCAGCCGTGCCGCATCGAGATGCCCGCGATGGAGCGGCTGTCGCGCCGTTTCACCGGGACCGACTTTCACGTCGTGGCGGTGAGCGTCGACAAGGAGGACTCGACCGTGGTGGACGCATTCGCCAAACAGCTCGGGCTCACCTTCGACATCCTCCACGACCGGTCCGGAAAGATCCAGGATCTCTATCAGACCACCGGCGTGCCCGAGAGCTTCGTGATCGACCGCCAGGGCTTCATCGTGAAGAAGGTGATCGGCGCGGTGGAGTGGGATTCCCCCGTGAACGACGTGCTGGTCCGGCGGCTGCTCGATGACCGTTGACGTGCGCCGCGGCCTGTTCCGCAACTGGGGGCTCAAGCTCGCCGCGTTGTTCCTGTCGCTGCTGCTGTACGTGGCGGTCGCCGCGCAGGAGCAGGTCACCCAGGAGCTCCCGATGAAGCTCGACGTCCGGGTGCCGCCCGGGCGCACCCTGCTGGGCGCGCCGGAAGCGCTGACGGTCGTGCTGCGCGGCAAGATCGCCGAGCTCTTGCGGCTGCGACTGTTTCGCCAGGTGATCACACTCCAGGTGCCCGACACCCTGAGCACCGCCACCTGGACCACGGCGCTGCAGCTGGGCAGCGTCGATCTGCCCAAGGGGGCGGACGTGCAGGTGGCCGAGATCAAGCCCTCGACCGTCACGATCCAGCTCGATTCGGTCGCGAGCAAGGAAGTCCCGATCGTGGCTCGGGTCACGGTCCAGCCCGAATCCGGACAGGCGATCGACGGCGGGCTGCAGATCACCCCCAGCGTGGCCCGGCTGGTCGGACCCGACCGCCTGCTGTCGCGGATCGAGTCCGTCGCCACGGTGCCCACGGCGTTCGACGCGGTCCATGGCAGCTTCACCCGCCTGGTCCAGATCGACACCTCCCCGCTCGGCATCGTGCGCGTCACACCACTCGACGTGCGCGTCAGCGGATCCACGACGGCGGTGTTCGAGCGCGTGTTCAATCTGGTGCCCGTCGAGAGCGGCGCGGGCCCGCTGACGGGCTACGAGCTCCGCCCGGCCCGGGCCAGCGTGGTGGTCCGTGGACCGGAGGCACTGGTCCAGGCCCTCACCAAGGACAGTGTGAAGGTCATCGTCCATCTGACGGGTCCGGTCACCGACACCGCGACGGTGCGCATCATGGTCCTCGCGCCGCGCGGCATTACGGCCCGCGCGGTGCCCGACTCCGTCCTGGTGGTGCGGCGCCGGAGCGGCCGTGGCTGACGTCGTCCTGGGGATCGAGACCTCCTGCGACGAGACCTCCGCCGCCGTGCTGGTGGCCGGACCCGGCGGGAAGCCGCCGGAGCTCGCGAGCCTCGTGATCCTGTCGCAGGACATCCACCAGGTGTTCGGCGGCGTGGTCCCCGAGCTGGCGAGCCGTGCCCACCTGGCAGCGCTGCCCGCGGTGGTCGAGCGGGCGCGGGCCGAGGCCGGGCTGTCGTGGAATGCGGTGGACGCCGTCGCCGTCACGGCCGGACCGGGACTCGTCGGCGCGCTGCTCACCGGGGTGGTGTACGCGAAGGCGCTCGCCTACGCCGGTGGGCGCGCCCTGATCGGCGTGAACCACCTCGAGGGGCATCTCTTCGCCCCAGCCGTCGAGGATCCCGAGCTCGAGCCGCCGTTCGTGGCGCTGCTCGTCTCCGGCGGCCACACCATGCTGCTCGACGTGCCCGCCTGGGGCCGCTACCGGCTGCTCGGCGCCACCCGCGACGACGCCGCCGGTGAGGCGTTCGACAAGGTCGCCGCGCTGCTCGAGCTCGGGTACCCCGGCGGTCCGGCGATCGAGCGCCTCGCCGCGACCGGTGACCCGGCCCGATTCACGTTCCCCCGCCCCATGCGGGACGACGGCTTCGAGTTTTCGTTCTCGGGACTCAAGACGGCGGTGCGGCACGCGGTCCGCGGGAGCTCGGATGTGGCGCGCGATCGCGCCGATCTCGCGCGCGGGTTCCAGGACGCGGTGCTCGACGTGCTCGTCACCAAGCTGGTCCGGGCGGTCGCCGCGACCGGGTATCGGACCGCGGTGCTGGGCGGCGGCGTGGCGTGCAGCCGCGCCCTCTCGGCCCTCGCGGCGCAGCGGCTGGCGGGTGCGGCGCGCGTCGCCGTCGCGAGCCCGCGGCTCAACACCGACAACGCCGCGATGATCGCGCGGGCCGGCTGGTGGCGCCTGGCGCGCGGTGAGCGCAGCGATTGGTTCCTCGACGCCCGGGCGGACCTGCCGATCCCGGGGCTCGAGCCCCCTTCCCCCATCCCCCTTCCCGCTTCCCTATGACGGTGTATCCGCTCGTGCTCCGCGTCGGCAGCCTGTCGGTGACCGGCTTCGGCCTGATGATGATGCTGGCGTTCATCCTCGCCGGCTGTGCGATCCAGCTCGAGCTGCGGCGCCGCGGGCTGGACGAGGAATTCGCCGCGGATGTGGTGATCGGTGCGGTGCTGGGCGGGCTGATCGGGGCGAAGCTCTGGTACGTGGCGCTCACCGGCGAGACGCCGTTCAGCCGGGGCGGCTTCGTCTGGTACGGAGGCTTCGTGGGCGGCGTGCTGGGCGTGGTGTTCAACAGCTGGCGGCGGCGCGTCCCGATTTCCTTCACCGCCGAGCTGGTGGCTCCCGCGCTGACGCTGGGCTACGCCATTGGCCGCGTGGGGTGCTTCCTCGTGGGCGACGACTATGGCGTGCCCTCGTCGCTGCCCTGGGCGGTGAAGTTCCCCTTCGGGCTTCCCCCCACGACCGTCGCCAACCTGTCCCAGTTTCACGTCACGTTCCCGCCGGGGATGAACGGGTCGGAGCTCGTCGCGGTCCATCCCACGGAGCTGTACGAGACGGCGCTGATGCTGCTGGCGACGGCGTGGCTCTGGAACCACCGCGGCCACCGCCACGCGACGGGCTGGCTGTTCGGCTGCTATCTGCTGATCGCCGGGGCGGAGCGGTTCGCCATCGAGTTCCTGCGCGCCAAAGACGATCGCGTGCTGCACGGATTCACGATCGCGCAGGCCGCGAGCGTCGGGATGATGGCGGTGGGAGTGTACGTGATCCAGAGGCTGCGGACGGCGTCGGCCGTCAGCGATCAGCCTTCAGCGTTGATGAAGAAGGCGGCTGCGGGCTGACGGCCGGAGGCTTCAGCTGCGCCAGGAGGGCCACGACCAGCGCCAGCACCAGCAGCCCCTGCAGGGACAACGATTGCACCGTCGGATACACGCCGAGGAACGGGACGCGGAGCCACTCGAGCGAGGGAATGACCGTCGTGCCCACGACGCGGCTCTCCTGCAGCTCGGCGACGCCCTTCCCGGCGAACACGAACGCCATGTAGTAGAGCAGCGCCCCGGTCACCGCGAAGAACGCCTTCATCGGGATCCGCACGCCGAGCCGCATCAACAGGACGTAGAGCAACACCAGCACGACCGCGCCCAGCGCGACACCGGCGATCACCGCACCGGCATCCCCCGCCCCGCCCGAAGCGAGGAGCGCCTTGTAGAACAGGATCGTCTCCACGCCTTCCCGGTAGACCGCCAGAAACGCCACCGACGCGAGCGCCAGCGCGGACCCCGACGAGAGGGCCGCCTGCATCTTCCCCTTCAGGAACGCACTCCACTTGTCGGCCTCGATCTTGGAGAGCAGCCAGTAGCTCACGTAGAACAACACCACCACCGCCGCGAGCATCGTGATCCCCTCCAGAGCGGAGCGCCGCCCCGGCGGGACCTTGAGCAGCAGCTCGAACAGCACCGCGGTGACGCCGCTGGCGCCGACCGCGGCCCACGCCCCCCAGGCCACTTCGCGACGCCGCTCGGGCGCCCCCGCCTTGGTGAGAAAGCTCATCAGCGCGGCGATGATGAGGATCGCCTCGAAGCCTTCCCGCACCAGCAGCATCAGCGACTGCACGAAGAGGTTGGTGCCGGATTCCCGGTCGACCAGCACGCGTTCGGCGTGCTCCAGATCGGCGAGCAGATCCCCTTGCAGCGCCCGCAGCTCGGCGGGGGCCGCCCCCGCGGCCGCCCGGCTTCGCAGCTTGGCGAACTCACCTTCCAGCCGGGTCGCCAGTGCGGGCGCGTGCGCCCGCACGTCGGTCTCGACGCCTTCGAAGGTGAGATAGGCATCGAAGGCCAGCCGATCCGAGCCCTGGGCGACGGCGGAATCGAGCTGCCGGCGCACCGCCGCCATGATCGTGGCGGCCTGTGAGCCGCTGTGCTGCAGCGTCAGGGCGTAGGCGGCGACGGCCCAGCGGTCGTCCTCCGACAGCGTGCGCTCGAACGATGGCATCGCGGTGCCGGCGACACCGAGCAGCAGCTGCCGGTACAGGTCGAGGCGGGACTTGGCCCCCATCACCTGGGGATCGGCGAGGTTGGCGGGTGGGGGACTGAGGCCGCGCGCGCCGGGCCCGTCGCCTCGGCCGCCGTCGCCGTGGCACGTGGCGCACTGCTGTTTGTAGATCTCCGCCCCGCGCGCCAGCGACTCCGTGCTCGGCGGAATCGGCACCACCGCTCCGCCCAGGTCGCGCGCCATGCGGTCGCCCAGACGCTGTGCCAGATCCCGGACTTCCGCCGGCGGGGCGGAGCGATCGAGCAGCGCCACGAGCGCCACGAGCGCGCTGTCGGTGTAGCGTCGGACGGGAGCAGGCAGGGTGGGGATGTCGAGCCGGGCCTGCTCGAGGAAGAGGTGCGCCTCCTTCACTTCTTCGGAGTCGGTCACCCGGCCTCCGCCGGGCGGGACGCCGAGCGCATACTCTTTCGCGGACAGCTGCGCCGCGGCCACGATGCGCCGAGCCACGGCGGCGGAGTCCTGGGACTGACCGGCCAGTGGCGCGGCAGCTTGGGCCAGGGCTGCCAGGAAAAGCAGAGGCGTGCAGTAGATGAGAATGATTCTCAGAAAGGGTGTGCCGAAAACTAGGCCGCCGCTTTCTAGAACGGTAGGTGTCCAGCCCGACGCTCCAGCCGTACCGCCGCGACCCGGCCGGCGATCGAGCCAGTGAGACGGTCCAACAGCGAGGAAACCTCTTCGGGTGTCTCCAAGAACAGCGCGTCGACGACGACGGCACCGGAAGGCAACGACCTCTGAGCTTCCGCCACCGCTCCCCGAAGCCGGGCGATCCTCCGGGCCGCATCGCTGCCGGGTTGCTGACCGATCGCTTGCGCGGTCTGAATGCCGTTCCTCAACAGGAAGGCCAGATAGGGGTCCGCCGGGTTCGCTGCGAGGCGCGCCTCCGCCCCCGCAAGCACCTCGGGCAGGTAGTTGCCGCGCTGCGACGAGTTCCAGGCCATTCTCCGTAAACGCTCGAACTGGCGAAACGACGCGTCCTCTTCCGGCGTGCGCGGACGGATCTCGAAGCGGACGGGGCCGGCATCGGCCCTGATCGGGTTCACCGATGGGATGTTGGAGATGCAGCGTGCGGTCAGCTCGTACGCTCCGGTCTCCAGACGGTGGAGGAACACATCGCGCGAGTCCGCGTCACGCGATCCCCACCAGTCCTGAAGCACGGCGGTGTCGTATAGCGCACCGCCCGGAGGAATCGCCACTCCGCGCCAGCCGGATCCGGGGAAATAGTCCGCGACGTACAAGTCCTCCGCCAGCGGCCTTCCATCCCGGTAGAGCTGCGTGGTCAGGTTCCGATACGCCAGACCAAAGAGGTCGACCCAGACCGTGTCGGCTCCCGGGTTGCGCAGCTCGAACACCGCGTAGATCGGCTCGCCCTCGAAGAAGAGGGACTTGCCCAGCTCCACGCGGAGCTCGATGGCCTGCCCCGGGGCACCGCCGGCCAAGGCGAGGACAAGGCCGAGAGCGGGCATCACGCTAGAGCCGCTTCCACGACCGCCGTGGCGACGGCCGCGGCGTGGGTGTGCGACAGCGACACGAAGATCCGCGTGACCCCAAGCTCCCCCGCCCGCTGCGCCGCGAGTCCCGAGAGCACCACGTCGGGCCGACCGTCCTCGTCGCGGACCACCTCGATCTCGCGCCACCCGATGCCGCGCGCCGCCGGGCTCCCCTGCAGCGCCTTGTACACCGCCTCCTTGGTGGCCAGCCGCGCCGCGACGCTCTCGGCGGGATCCGCCTTGGAGCGGCAATACGCCGCTTCGCCGGGCGTCAACAGCCGGTCGTAGACGTGCGCCCCCTTCTCGGCGAGCATGCGCCGCACCCGCTCCACTTCCACGAGATCGACGCCCACCCCGACGACGCTCATCGCGTGACGAACAGCCGCCGCCGGGACACGCGGCCGTCCAGCTCGAGCACGACGAGATACGCCCCGTTGGGGACGCGGCCCCACCCGGCAGTGAGATCCCAGTCGTATTCGGTCGTGCCGAGCGGCAGGGTGGTGGAGACGAGGCGCTCCCCCGTGAACGTGTAGATCCCGAGGCGCGGGGTCCCGACCCCGGCGGGCCAGGAAATCCATACCTGATTGCCGCGCACGGGATTCTCCGACACCTCGAGTGCCGCCGGCGGCGGCAGAGTCAGAAACGCCGCGGTCGAATCGCTGGCGAACCCCACGGCGTCGACCCACCACGTGAAATCGACGGACACGAAGCGCACCCGCGCCCCGCGCGCGTCGCTCAGTGTCGGCAGATCGACTCGCATCGGATACCACGCGGGCCCGTCCCCGACGACGTCGGCCACCGTGGCCCAGCTCGCGCCGCTGTCCCGCGACACCTGCACCAGGCCGTGCTGCTCCGGCGAAAACGTCGAGCCGCGGTGTTTGGTCCAGAACTGCAGCCACAGCCGCGAGCGCCCGGCGAGATCGACGACCGGCGAGGTCAATGTGTCCGTCACGACGGTGCCCCAGGACCAGCTCCCCGCCGCCGCCTCATTGGACCGCGTCCATCCCAGCCACCCGAGATCGGCGTCCTCGGCGCCGGCGAGCGAGAGCAGCTCTCCCGCGATCCCACCCCCGACCCCTTCCACGCGCAGCGCCCGTGCCTGGTCGGCGCTGAGATCCGAACGCCAGAGCGTACGCACCGTCCCGTGGGCCAGCGAATCGGCCGACAGCGAGCGCGTGCCGATGATCCCCGAGGCGCTCCGCACGCTGAGCGCGAATGGCGGCGGACCGGATGCGGGCAGGCTCACCCACGCCTCGGGCCAGATCGATTCGACCCGGGCCGGGGTCGGCACGGCGCCGGTCGGTCCTGTGGCCAGCGCCGGGTTCCCCGCCGCGACGATCGCCGCCACGGCGAACGGCAGGTTGTCGCGAAACACGCGCGCCACGAGCGCCGAGTCGTCGGGAAACGCGAACCCGTAGTACAGCCCCGAGTCGGGGGTGCAGCAGCCGCTCGTCAGCTCCGGCGTGAACGCGAGCGTGCCATGCGCGCGATACGCCCAGTCGGTGTACTCGCCGTTGGTCGGGTAGAGATTCCACGCCGGCCCCGGGTGATAGTAGCTGTGGAAGCTCGCCGGCACGCTGTCGCGTACCGCGGGGACCAGATCGGTTCCGCCCAGCGCGCGAAACAGCGGCAGGTCCGGCGCCAGCGCGCCGGGGCGGAACCCGTAGGGATAGAGGATCAGCCCCGAGTAGGTGTGATACGACACGGAGACCACTGGGGGATGCGCGGCGTGGAAAGCGACGATGGCCTGCGTCTCGGGCTCGGAGGCCGGCCCCGGACCACGATAGGTCTCGGTCCCCGTCATGCCGCTCGACCCGGCGTCGTCGTACCCCCAGAACTCCGGATAATTGCGGTTCAAATCCACGCCGAAGGTGCCGTCGCCATTGGGGCGTCGGTTCTTCCGCCAGAAGCGATCGGTCGTGAACGTGTACTGGTAGCCGTCGGGGTTCTCCACCGGGATCACCCAGATGTCGCGCGTCGCGAGGAGCGCCGGGGCGGAATCGGCGAGCCAGCGGATCAGCAGCATCGCGACCTCGGTGGACACCCACTCACGCGCGTGGTGCGTCCCCATGAACAGCACGTTGGGACGATCCGGCGCGTCCGCCGCCGATCCGAGCTTCACCGCGAGGATCGGCCGCCCTTCGAGCGTCGCGCCGATCGAGTCGACGTGGATCAGCGGGTCGGCCGTCCAGGCGGCGAGGGTCGCCCGGATGCCGGTGGCGGGCTTATCGAACGAACGGAACACCGTGAAGCTGTCGCCCGCGGGTCCCACGGCCGGTGCGCCCGCGGGCGGAACCCCGGCGTACCCCCGGCTCGCCAGCACCCGCTCGGCGTCGGGGGACGCCACGACGATCGCCTCGAGCCCCCCCCCGACGGCGACCGGCCGCACCCCGGCGACCTCGAATCCCAGTCGCGCGAGCGAGTCGAGCCCGGCGGGACCGGACACCCGCACCGCCAGCGGGCGCAGCTGCGCCGCCGCGGGTGCGGCCGCGCCCAGGGCGAGGATCAGAATCCCAGCGAAGCGGCGAGCCATGCGGGTGCGGGAAGGTAGCCGCCGAGCACGAGGGCGATCCAGACGGCGGC
>Ga0153915_10004149_pt1 | contig 13332 bp, 10 predicted proteins | sample Opewatmetagenome_2_FD_107003 | JGI IMG/M metagenome (GOLD analysis project Ga0153915, IMG submission 107003) | Freshwater wetland microbial communities from Ohio, USA - Open water 3 Core 3 Depth 3 metaG | ecosystem: Environmental > Aquatic > Freshwater > Wetlands | place: USA: Ohio, Lake Erie... | reverse complement strand
GTACAAGACTTCGATGTAGCCCCGACGAAACATGCTCGTCACGTTACTAGTGCCGGTCAAATGCACACCGCCTTCGGCGTCGGGATTCACCTGTACCGACCGCGGTGTCACGGCAAAGCCGGCTCGCAACAAAGCCTCGGTCGCCGCATCGGGGTCGGTCACGAAATGACCGACGTGATCGAGAAAAATCTCCTTTCCAACTGGAATCTGGCGATCAATTTCTATTGCCATATGGGCGCATGACCATTTCAATTTTGTATTCTGCCGGGCACAGCCGGAGTCGATTCTTAGTATTGGAGATTCTACCTCCGACCGCCACACACTCATTGAACCGGCCGCTGGGCACTTTTAACGCGCTGCTCGGCTAGCCTGCGTAACGCGCCGCGATCAATCTTGTTAGTGGAAGCAAGCGGAAATTTGTCGACAAGCCAGACAAAACGCGGATGCTGGAAAGCGGGTCCGTTGGCAAGCGCAAACCGTTTGATTTCGTCCTCGGTCGGATGACTTCCGGCTCTCGAGATAACGAAGGCGACCGGCTTCTGCCCCTTAATCTCATCATCGATTGGAATAACGACGGCCTGACTGACGTCAGGATGCTTTTCCAGTATGCGCTCAACGTCTCCTGGATAAACATTTTCGCCGCCAGAATTGAACATATCGTCAGCGCGACCGACGAAGTAATGAAAACCTTCAGCATCCCGGTGGAATACGTCTCCGGTGTTATAGAAGCCGTCCAGGGTGATCCGCGCCTCGACATGGGGCCGATTGTGATAGCGGAGCATGACGGCGGGACACTTCATCTCGAGCACGCCCTGGTCGGCGTTCTTGTTGTCGCCATCCACGAGACGGAGTTGCACTTTCGGATGCGGAAAGCCGACGGACATTTCTGGCACGGGCAACCCTTTGGGATGCGGTCCAAATACGACCGGTCCCGCCTCGGTCGTGCCATAGGCAATGGTGATGGCAGCCCGTGGCAGTATTCGCTTTAGTGAGGTCATCAAACTCTGGCTGACCGGTGCCGAGCCCATGCGGATGAATTCCACGCTGGACAAATCGGTCATAGCCAAGAGCTCCACCTCACGCAGCATCATGGCGATCATCGGAGGCACCGCGGTCAACCAAGTGCAGCGATAGCGGGCGATTGCCTCGATATAGGCGCGCGCGGTGAAATTGGGCAGCAGGACGATCGTGCTGTAGCCTGCAATGGCGAGCTTCGCGAGCGCCAATGCGTTCATATGGTAAAGTGGCGCCGCGATCAAATAGCGGTGGCGTGACAGGTCCTGGCCGGCGAGCCGCGTCTCCACGACCCAAATATGGCTTTGGTGGGATAGGGCTACACCTTTGGGGGTTCCGGTCGAACCTGAGGTATAAAGAAACATTGCCGGCTCGTTCGTTGCGGGCACAATTTCCGCGAATGGGCCAGGATCCAAGAACTGCTCGAACCCCTCAATGCCGACGTCGCCGAGACAGACAATCGGAAGCCCCATCGGACAGTCCACACGCCGCTCGGAGTCGCAGAACACGAGCTTCGCGCCAGCGTCGCGAATAATAAAGTCGATCATCTTGGCAGGGAACTTGAAATTAACGGGGACAGCCACCAACCCCGCGCGCATGATGCCAAAATACGCGGCAAGATATTCGGCGCAGTTGGCCGAAAGTATGGCAATGCGATCCCCGCGCTCGAAGCCACGCCGCTTGAGCGCCCTAGCGACGCCATCAGCCATGGCGTCGAGGGCAGCGTAGCTGAATTCGCGTGCCCGGCCGTCCCCGCCCAGGTCGATCAGGGCGACCTTCACTAGGTCGCCCTCCCGACTGATTAATTGTCCAAGATTTCGAAATGAGCAAATTGACATTTAATTTTCATCCATTGAAGCAGACCGTATGGCACACATGATGGACAGCCAAGCGCCATCCGAGCGTAATCGCGCTATTCGCCACCTTGTGGATGGATCAGGCCTTCGGTTGCGCATTGAAATAAGTGCCGCGCCCACTCGCGAGCAACGTGCCTGCCGCGTCGAAGACGAACGACTCTGACGACGAAAACTGACTACCGACTTTCAGGGTCTTGCCGCGACAGATAAGATCTCCCGGCATTGCCGCGCTGTGATAGTCCACGCGCAAGTCGATGGTCGGCACGGGACGTCCAAATTTCTTAATCATGGCCCAATCCGCCGCGAGATCGACCAGCGCGGCTAGCACTCCGCCATGCGTATAGCGTCGCTCCGGATTGACCACCCATTCCTCGCGCCAAGTTGCCCTCAGCTCGATGCCGTCGTCATGGACGGCAATGACCTTGAGGCCTAGCCACTGATGGTAGGGCGCACGCGTGATCATCGTCTGCACGCGTTCGATAGTCATATCCTCGCTCATAATTTGCTTCCGCGCTCACGGTGTTACGATGACTTTGCCTATAACTTCACGGTCGCGGACGAGACGCAATCCCTCGACCGCCTGTTCAAGCCGTAGCACCTTGTCGATCACAGGCTTCATCTTACCGGTTTGAATTAATGCCATCAGGCCCTTCAAATCTTCATCGTAGAAGCTATTTGAGCCTTGAATATTGATTTCAAAACTCCAGACATAGCGCAGATCCTCCTTAGGATCGTGGCCGGCGGTGGCGCCGCAGACCAACAGCTTTCCGCCACGCTTGATGCAACGTAACGACGGCAGCCAAGTGTCGCCGCCGGTAAAGTTGATAACCACGTCGACGCCGCCCTCATAGGTGCGACGTTGCGGCTTGCCATACTTCTCGACTGCCCATTTCGACCAATCCACTTTGGTATAATCGACCAGTTCGTCAGCACCTATTTCTTTTAAGCGCGAGAGCTTATGCTCATTCGACGCACAAGCGATCACTTCGGCGCCGAGTAGTTTAGCAATAATGACGCAGCCGGTGCCAACGCCCCCGCTGGCACCAAGTACGATAACCCTGTCGCCCTTCTTGATGGTATTGTGGGTGATAAGCATGCGGTGCGCGGTGCCGTAGGCTACCGGCAGCGAAGCCGCCTCGGCGAAAGTAACCCCATCGGGCATACGGACGAGCTGGTCGGCGGAAACTAGGCAATACTCCGCCATGCCGCCGTCCAGCATTTCCCCCATCAGCCCCTTCTTTTTGTTGACTGGATTCACCAGAACCCGGTCACCGACCTTCCATTGAGCCACGCCGTCGCCCAACTCGGCAATCTCGCCGGCCATGTCGAGACCGATGATCACCGGCAACGGCACACGGATGCCGGGCATTCCCTTGACGGTGAATAAATCGTGGTAGTTGAATGAAGAAGCCCGTACGCGGATGACGACGTGACCGCTCACGGCCTGCGGAATCGGATAGTCGTGAGCAAGCTGAAGATCCTCGAGCGAACCATGAGCCTTCACGACTAGCGCTTTCATCGTTTTGGTCACCAAAAAACCTCCACATTGCGATTTTGGACGACTACAAGAAATATTGCCGTTTCTCCACACAGTATGTGAACTTTTTCTATGGAGTGACACACGATTGAAACGTTGTTTTGTGTCGTCCAACGCCAACCCACAGGTTGTTTGTTTTCGTGCCGCAGAGCTCTATAGGTAATCCGGTGGCAGACGGCCTCTGAGGGATCATCTATGCAGGAAGATTTACGTCAATTTCTTGATCGCTTGAGAAAGACTGGGGAACTCATCGACTTGCACCAGCCGGTCGATATACGCCACATCGCGACGCTGGTCGATCAAGCCAAGACGGCGCTGTTCTTTCATAATGTCATTGGCTACGACATGCCCGTTGTTTCAGGCATTATTCGCTCGCGCGAACGAGCCATGATGTCCATGGACTGCACGACCTACCGCGAAATAGAGGATCGACTTCAGCGTGCCATCAGCAATCCGATACCGCCGAAGCTGATAAATTCCTCGCCGGCAGATGACATCTTTCTCGTTGGCGATGCCGTCGATCTTTACAAGCTGCCGATTCCAATGTCCTCGATCTATGACGGCGGCCCGATGATCACCGCTGGCATTGTGATCGCTTGCGATGCCGAATTTGGGCTTAACAGCGGCATCTACCGCCTTATCGTAAAAGAGCGGAATCTGACCGGAATCGACCTTGTCACGCCAAACAATATGCGCTTGTTCGCCCGACGTGCTTTCGAGCGCGGCGAGCCGCTGCCGATTTCGATTTCCATCGGCACCCATCCCATCGAAATCGCCGGAGCGGGCTATCGGGCGCCGCTCGGCGTCGACGAGATGGCGATTGCGGGAGGTTTGCGCGGGGCGCCGGTCGAGCTCTCGTCTTGCCGAACGATCGATCTACCCTGCATCGCGAATGCCGAAATCGTGATCGAAGCAGAAATTCTCCCGACCGGCTGGACCTTTCCTGAAGGCCGCTTTGGCGAATTCACCCGGCTGATGGGCGGGCTGCATTGGAACCCGCTGGTGCGCGTCAAGGCGATCGCGATGCGCAAAAATGCAATCTATTACAACCTGCATATGCCCTGGGAAAACACCTGGCTCGCTGCACCCACTCGTTATGCCGCAATCCGTCAAGCTCTAAAGACGGCGGGAGTCGTCGTCAAAGATATCAATGTGACGCTCGGTGGCTGCGCCTTTTGGCACGCCGTGATCTCCATCAAAAAGCAGCCAGGTGAAGCCAAGAATGCGTTACTGGCTGCATTGTCGGTGATGGACCTCAAGCACGTCGTCGTGGTGGACGATGACATTGATGTATTCGATCCAACCGAAGTGGAATGGGCAATTGCGACACGCGTTCAAGGCGACCGCGATATTGTGATTGTAAGCAATGCAAGGGCGAAACCACTTGATCCCAGCTTGCCGCAGGGATTCGGCGTTGCACCCACCGGCGCCAAGGTTGGCATCGACGCCACGATTCCGGAGGGAATTCCACGTGAGCACTACGAGCGCATCACATACGCTTACGCCGCGACTGCCAAAATCGACGATTACGTGAGCGGCAAGAGCGACATGCTCGGTAGCGGTGGCGACGATGCTACGCTCAAATCCTTGGCCGACAAAATATTTGCCCTCATCGACGCAGAACCGCAGTATTACACCGACATCGCGGAGCGGTTTTCATCCTATAATTTCAACACCGTTGCTCGCGCGATCGGTCACCTCCATGCCACGGAGCGCCTTTGGCAAGATTCGCGCGGTCGAATGTGCGTACGCGGCTCGAAATTCGCTGCTGTACCCCCGAAGAAATAAAGCGATCGTCCTCGGCCGCGAGCTGGAGAGACTAAAGCGGCGCGCGCGGGTCACTGTAATTTGAGACCTGCTGCCTGGATCACCCGACTCCAGGTTTCGCTTTCCGCCACTAGCTCTTTGGCAAAGACGTCCGGCGGCGCACCGATGGGCGAGAAACCAAGCGCTTCGATCCGCGCCGTGACGTCGGGCAGCGCGATAATCTTGCGGATCTCCTCGCTGAGTGTCCGACATCAGCGGCGGGTTCAATCGGTCACTGCAACACCGCTCGTAGTCTATCGGCAGGGGTCTCAAAACCCAAGGTCTTCCGCGGGCGTTGATTAAGCCGCAGCAGCGATCCCGGGCGACCCATGGCCGAAATCCTCGGTCGCTCGACCGGCTTGAACAGGGACCGCGGCGGCACGTTGCATCCAAGCGACCCATCGCTGGGCTTTCTGTCGACATCGGCGATTGTCGGAGGCTGCGCCGGATTGGCTGCAGGAGCCGCATTCGGAATTAAAACCAAACGAGAGTCGAATGTCGCGGTCGGTTTCTTCGGCGACGGTCGCTTGAGGAGGGATTGGTCATCGAATCTTTCAACATCGCCGCACTATGGAAATTGCCGGTCATTTATATCTGCGAGAACAACTCCGCCGGTGCTATGGGTCCGCAAGAGGGAGGCTATCCGACTGCAATCACGGCGACCGACAGTTTCACCCGCTTGCCCGCGGCCTATGGCATCCATTGCGTCAAAGTTGATGGCACCGACATCGTTGCTGTTTACAAGGCAGCGACTGAAGCGACCCAGCGTTGCCGGACTGAACAAGGACCGGCTTTCATCGAGGCGTTTACGGTGCGGTGGCCCGGCAGCAGTCCGTTATGGCCCGAACCTGCGACCGTGACGGATTTGAATGAGGCCTGGGACCCTGCACGGATCAAGGGCCCACATGCCGCCTGGGTGCGAGATCACGATCCCCTGCTGCGCACGGCACGCGAGATTGCCGCCCATGGATATGAGCGTTGCTAAGTTTAAGCCGCGGGTGTGGGTGTCGTGACCTGCTACCGCAGGGACGTTCTTCGATCTTTCTCAGTCTCGGCCTGACGCCGATCTCCACTTCCGCGGCGATTGGTCCCACGGAGGGGAGGGCAAGCCAACCATATTTGTGTTAGCGCAATCCACCCCGGGTAGGAACCTTTGTCCGCCGCAGTCGGGACACTTCACACCTGTTATTGCGCCAAAATGCCCGCAGCTTTGGCCAGCTCGGCGTTGACGACGAGTTCGTCCTTAACGAACTGAGTAAACTCCTCGACCGTCATCGGCATGGGTTGGACGCCGAGCTTCGCCAGTCTTTCGCGCACCGACGTCTCTTGCATCGTCTTTTCTATTTCCGTGTGCAACTTGTTTATGATTTCGCGCGGCGTCTTGGCCGGAGCGAACAAGCCTTCCCAGAACCGGTAAGAAGAATTCTTGTAACCGGCCTCAGTCGTCGTGGGCACATCGGGTATCGAAGCACTACGCTCCGGACTGCTAACCGCCAACGCAATCAATTTGTGATCGCGGATCAGCGGCAACGCCGGCAGAAGCGGTGAGTAATAGACATCTATGCGGCCGGTCATAGCCTCGACAAGCGCTTCTGGGGCGCCTTTGAACGGAATCGCCTGCGCTTTGATTCCGGCGCTTAGACGAAAGCGTTCCATGGCAAGGTGAATCGGGCTGCCGACTCCAATCGATCCAAAGGTGATCGGCCGTTGCTTGCCGAGCGCGACAAGATCATGAACGGTTTTAACGTTTCCCGACGGTGAGACGACGAGGACTGTGGGCAAATTTCCCAGCGGCGCAATTGGAGCAAAATCTCTAATTGTGTCGTACGGTATATTCGCGACAGTGGCGGGTGAAATAACGAGGGCCGAGGAGTGCGCGAGCAGCGTGTAGCCGTCGGGATCTGCCGTCGCGACCGCACGGGCGGCGATGGTGCCGCTTGCTCCAGGGCGGTTGTCGATGATGATCGGCTGCCCTAGTTTCACCGACAGTTGCTCGCAGACAACCCTGGTAATGACGTCGATCGCGCTTCCGGCGCTCAGCGGCATGAGTACGTGAATCGGCCGGGTCGGCCACTCAGCAGCGCGGGTGACGCTGGTGATGACCATTACGGTGGACGCGGCAAGTGCGAGCGCAAAGACCAGAGCCAATCGTGTGCGCATTTTGTTATCCCTCCAAAATCAGACGGTTATCTTTCTCAGTAAACAGGCGTCCGACCTCTGTCCGACATTGTTTGACGAACGTCTGTCGGGGGGATCAAGATGATCCGAGTTGCCGAAACGCTTCCTGCCCCGGCAATGTCCGGCAGCAACGTGCCATTATTCTTACAACTGTGCGAATTCAAATTTTTCTAACTTATTCTAGGCTTACCGTCAATTTAGCCGAGCCGAAGATGCGTGATGCAATTTTGAAAGTGACGGATTCGTTGAAACTAAGTTCGATTTGCAGGTCGTATTCCGGCTCACGGCCACCGACAAATTCTTCGGCGCTCACCGTCGCGCGAAGTCATCGGCCATACCTCACCACGCCCGTGTCGGGTGTTCGCGCACCGCACAAAATTCACGTGCTGCAGGCGATATACTGGCCTGCAAGCAAACAACGTGAAATGGCAAGTTGCTCGTGATAATGCCTATGCAGCGCCGGGCGGCCATTGCGTCTGGCTGTCTTGAGGGCATGAAAATGCACGGTCTTTATCCTAACGATCCGTCATGGCTCGATACCACCGGGAAGTTTTTGATCCTTGCGTTCTTTCTGATCATTGGTGTTAGAAACCTTTCGCCGCATCAAATCGAAGAGCACGTGAAGCGTCTCGCCTTTTTTAATACGCCAATGCCGCGACAAACACTTTGGGTTGGAATGTTTCTCGAAGCCATCGGCTGTGCGCTCATTTTGATGAACTGGCATCCGGCGATCGGCACGTTCTGCTTGATTGTCTTCACCGTGGTCGCTTCGCTGCTGATGTTGCGGTTCTGGGAAGAGGACGACCCAATGCGGCGGATGGGTATGCAGAACTGTTTCTTTGCCAATATCGCCATCCTTGGCGGACTTGTTTTGTTGCTGAAAAACACGATGTGATGGCGCGCGGCGGGATAACCCTTCGAGGCCTTGACTTAAATCAATGCGAATTGCCTGATTTCACAAAATGTTTGCTACAGTAGCAGTTCTCTAAACGCCGACTCAGAATCCGACTTCGCGGCGCCGGCGGAAATTGCGCTGGCTCACACTCGGCGGGCGGCAGCATGATGATGAACAAAGAGATTGGTCGAGCGCTGCTGAAGATCAGCTAGGAAATTATCGATGTTAGAGGTCTTGCATTGCATGCTTCGGCATGCCTTTTTTCGATCGACGGATCATAGTCGTGAAAGACAATTGATGTTCCCGCGCTCGCGCTTCGCAGTACCGTTCGCCCATCAGGAGGAAGATAGTCTTGGCAACGATTGACCCGATTACGCTGTCGACGGTCTGGTACGGATTTCAGTCGCTGTGCCGCGAGATGCGCAGCATGGTGACTCGGACCTCGCAGAGCTATCTGATCTCGACGTTGAAGGATTTGTCGGTTGGCGTGTGGCTTGCCGATGGTTCTACCGTCGCCGTGCCCGAAGGTCTGCCGAGCCAGTTCCTCGGGACGTCGTTCGCGATTGTCGATATCCGCGAAATGTTTAAGGACGACCTCTATCCCGGCGACGTGATCCTGACCAACGATCCCTTCCATGGCGGGCACAACACCCATCTACCGGACTGGGGCTACATTCGTCCGGTTTTCTACGAGGGGGAGCTGCTGTTCTTCACCCTGGTGCGCGGGCACATGATGGACACGGGTGGCTCCTTTCCCGGCGGTTATTTCGCCAATGCCTACGACATCATCGCGGAGGGAATGAACATTCCGCCGATCAAGGTGTTCAACAAGGGCGTTGAGGACGCCACCGTAAGGAAGTTGCTGTTCAACAACGTGCGCTGGCCGGTCGAGGTCAAGATTGACACCGATGCGATGCTCGCCACTGGCAAGTTCGCCGAGAAACGCATCGTCGAACTGCTGCAGCGTTACGGCCGTGACACAGTGCTCGGGGCCATCGATCAGATGCTCAATCGCTCCGAAAAGGCGGTGCGGGCGGAAATCGCCGCGATGCCTGATGGCACTTATACCGGAGAATCATCGACGGACGACGATGGCACCATCCTCGATGAGCCGGTCACGGTAAGGGTAGATGTCACGATCAAGGGCGACGAGGTTACGCTGGATTTTTCTCGCAGCGACGCCCAGCGTCCCGGATTCATCAACTGTGTCTATGCCAGCACCTATGCCAGGGCGGCGGCCGCCGTCATCATCTATATGGATCCGGCCTTGGCGGACTTCCACAACGCGGGCTCGCTGCGACCTATAAAGGTCATCGCGCCGCTCGGAAACGTGACCAACTGTAAGTATCCGGCGACCGTGGGTGCGAGCCCCATCAGTGTCGGCGGCCAGGTGCTGGAAGCGGTCGTTGAGGCGATGAGCAAGGCGAGTCCGGACCGCTCCATTGCCAGCTGGGGCAAGCATAGAGGCGACTATACCTTCGCCACCGATACCCGCACCGGCGAGCGCTATGTGCGCACGACCTTCGACTACGACGGCAGCGCCGGCGCGGTCTGGGGCCACGACGGCATGATGGGTCCAACAACCCTCACAACCCTTGGGTCGGTGCAGCGCGGCAGCATCGAAGAAGCCGAGATTCGTTTTCCCTGGCGGATGTTGCAGCTCGAAGCGCGCCCGAACTTTAATGGCCATGGCCGGTGGCGGGGCGGCAGCGGCATCGACTGGCGGGCAGTCAATGAAGGCAGCAGCGGCCGGATGTCCACCGGCAGCTCCGACGGCGACGTCGTGCAAGGCAAGGGAGCCCAAGGCGGCCAGCGTGTTCCCCGCGCCCGCACCTTCATCCTGCGCGGTGACGAGAAGGTCAGGATCAAACCGCACCGCATTGCCGAGGTCCGCCATGGCGATGTTGTCGTCAAATTGAGCCCGGGCGGCGCCGGCGTGGGCGATCCGTGGTTGCGATCGATCGAAAAAGTGGTCGCCGACGTCCGCAATGAAAAACTGACCGTGGAGGCCGCCCGGCTGATCTACGGCGTCGTGCTCGATCCGGTCACGCTGAAGGTCGATGAGGCCGCCACCAAGAAGCTGCGCTCGGCGCCGCCGGAGCAGCGTTATGAAGCCGTGATCAATGAGCAAACACTCGAAATAGAGCTTAAGCCCTACACCGAAACGGAGGAAGCACTGTGAAGTCGCTGACCATCGACGTAGGGGGAACCTTCACTGACTGCCTGGTGCTCGAGGAATCAGGCCAGTTGCAGAGGTTCAAGGCCTCCACCACGCCGGACGATCCCACGAGAGGCTTTTTTGCCGCCGTGAACAAGGCTGCCACACACTATGGACAGACCCTGGAACAGTTTCTCGGCGAGGTCGAACAGATCGTCCACGGCACGACGCTGGGCACCAATATTCTGATCACCGAGCGTGGCGCTAAGGTGGGGACCATCACCACCAAAGGCTTCCGCGATGTTGTCGAGATGCGTCGGGGAATCAGAAACCTGCACGGCTCGATGTTCGACATGTTCATCGAACCATACCAGCCCCTCGTGCCTCGCTCTCTGTCGCTGGGGGTGGAGGAGCGCACACTTTACACCGGCGAGGTGCTCACTCCGTTGAAAGAGGCTGACCTGAAGATCGCGGCCAAGCGGCTGCTGGACGAAGGCTGTACCGCCATCGCTATTTGTTTCCTGCATTCTTACGCCAACGGCGAGAATGAGAGAAAAGCCAAACGTATCGTGCAGGAAATGGCGCCGGACACCTACGTCACCACTTCGCACGAGATTCTTCCGGTCTTTCGCGAATTCGAGCGCTTCTCCACGGCCATCGTCAGCGCATATATCGGGCCGGCGCTGACCAAGTACACACGCAAGCTGCAAAGCGGCCTGAAGGAGCACGGCTGCAAAGGCCGTCTACTGATGATGCTGGCGAACGGCATGGTGCAGGTCGTTGACGAATGCCTCGACCGCGCCGTGTATCTCCTGAACTCGGGTCCGGCGGCCGCGCCCTATGCTTCCACCTACCTCGGTGGTATGCACGACAAGAAGAATCTGCTCTCCGTCGATATGGGCGGCACCAGCTTTGACGTCTGCGTCATCCGCGATCAGGAGATTCCGACCACCGGCGATTCCTGGGTCGGCGAACATCGGGTAGCCATCAAGATGGTGGACGTTCCCACCGTCGGTGCCGGCGGCGGTTCGCTCGCCTGGATCGATTCTCTCGGTCTGCTGCGTGTCGGTCCGCAGAGCGCCGGCGCGGATCCCGGCCCGGCGGCCTACGGCAAAGGCGACGACGCCGCCGTGACGGATGCGGACCTAACGCTCGGTTATATTCCCGCGGACTACTTCCTGGGCGGGGACGTCAAGCTCGACGTCAAGCGCTCCAATCAGGCCATCGCCCGCATCGCCGAAAAGCTTGGCATGAATGCCGGTCGGACCGCTTTGATTATGTTCACGACGATCAACACGGTGATGGCGAACTTGATCACCGAGGTATGCACCAAGAAAGGTCATGATGTGCGTGATTTTACCTTGGTGGCCGGCGGTGGTGCCGGCGGTATTCACGCCGCCGCCATTGCCAAGCAGCTGTCGATCCCGATAGTGATCGTGCCCCGCGTCGCGGCGCTGATGAGCGCTTTCGGCATGTTTGCTATGGACCTCGGTCTGGAATATGCGCGCTCCTGCGCGCGCCGGCAGAACAAGCTGGATTTCACCGAGGTCAGCAAATTGTTCGTCGACATGCGCCGGCAGGCGAGAAACGACTTCGCCCGCATCGGCATTTCCGAGTCGCAACTGACCTACAAGGCGACGGTGGAAATGCGCTATGTCGGCCAATTTCACGAGGTCGAGATCGACTTGCCGAGCGGCGAGCTGAACGCCGAGAATCTGCCAGTGCTGCTGCAGAACTTCCACAGCCAGTACGAAAAGCTGTACACCTACTCGATGCCCTGGCGCGCGGTGGAATTTCTCACCTATCGCTTGAAAGTGGCGTCGCCACCGCGCAAAGTGGAACTGGCGGCGCACAGCAAGGCCGCCGCCGACATCGAGACCTGTCGCCGTGGTGCGCGCATGTGTCTGTTTGAGGGCAGTCCGGACCGGATCGAAACCCCGGCCTATGATTGGGATCTGTTGGCGCCCGACCACAAGATCGTCGGCCCGGCCTTGATCGACGACAAGACCACGACCGTGCTGGTGGTGCCCGGATTCACCTGCGAGGTGGATGCCTACCGCAACCTGGTGCTGCGGCCTCAATGAGCAAGAATCCCGTAGCAGGCGCGATAGCGCTCGGGGATGTTTCAGCCAAAGCGAGTCAGGCCGAGCGCCTGATGGCTATGCTGCGCATTCGCCGCTTTGAAGAGCAATGCATTGCCCTTGCCAAGGCGGGACAGCTGCCCGGCCACTACCACGTGTATATCGGGCAAGAGGCCACGGCGGTGACGGCCTGTGCGGCGCTGAGACCCGAGGATTTTCTGTTCAGCACATGGCGCAACCACGGCCATCTGCTTGCGCGGGGCGCGGCGCCCGAACGGATGATGGCGGAGATCCTTGGTCGGGCGAACGGTTATGCCGGCGGCAAGAGCGGTACTTTGCATCTGTCGGCACGGAAATTGGGCGTGCCGTCGACCTCGGCCTTGGTAGGCGGCAGCCTGCCTTTGGCCACCGGGGCGGCGCTGGCTTGCAAACGCCGCGCCTCAGGGATTGCGGTAGCCTTCTTCGGCGACGCCGGCCTTGAGGAAGGTGCCTTTTACGAATCCGTGATTGTCGCCAAGGTGTGGCAGGTGCCGATCCTGTTCATCTGCGAAAACAACAGCATTCCGCCGAAAGAACGTAAGCGCGGACAATACACCTCCTCGACGTTGCCGGCGGCGCGGTTGGGAGACGTTCCCCTTTCCCTCCAGGTTCCGGCCGAAGCGGTCGATGGCACCGACGTCGATGCGCTAACCGAATGCTTTGACCGGTTGGTTGCGGAAGTGCGCAGCGGAGGTGGACCAAGATTTGTCGAAGTGTGCTGCAACCGCTGGCCGGGCAATATCATGACCTGGCCGGAATTGCCGGGC
>Ga0153915_10004148_pt1 | contig 13332 bp, 12 predicted proteins | sample Opewatmetagenome_2_FD_107003 | JGI IMG/M metagenome (GOLD analysis project Ga0153915, IMG submission 107003) | Freshwater wetland microbial communities from Ohio, USA - Open water 3 Core 3 Depth 3 metaG | ecosystem: Environmental > Aquatic > Freshwater > Wetlands | place: USA: Ohio, Lake Erie... | reverse complement strand
GTAAAGCCGTCGATGTATGCGGCGATGAGGAGACGGAAGAGAGAGGTGGCGTCGCGGATCCCGGCAAGGTCCAGTTCCTTCACCCGCTGGACCTGCTCACCTGAAATGCGCGACGAGATCAGCAGGTTGCCATCGGGCTGGACGGAGATGGCGAGAGGGTCGTTCTTCTTGATCTTCTGGGCTTTTGCCCAGTCCTTTGGAAGGGAGATGATGTAAGAGGAGCCACCTGTGATCTGGACCTTCCGGATATCCGTCATGCTGTCAGACAGGGAGATCCGGGCAGGTGAGACAATATATTTTTCTATATATCTCTAGCATCTAAAGATAATATATATATTAATATAATTTCCTTCGAATATCCCTTTAAATCCTTACTGCCAACCGTTGATCCGGTGAATCGATGAAATTACGACCCGTTCTGAATCATTCACTCCCTGCGATCCTGGTCGGGCTCCTCCTCATCGGGGTCTTCGCCTGCGGGTGCACGGGCACTCCCGAACAGAAGCCTGTGCCCACCACCGTGGTACCGGGCCAGACCACCGCGCCGGTCACACCGGTTTCCGCCACGCCCGGGCCGGCGACTCTCCCCTACCAGGTATCCCAGATACCGGGCACGATCATGGTGAGCGGCTCCACCACCGTGCTCCCCATCGCCCAGGCTGCCGCCGAGGCCTATATGGACAGGAACTTGGTGGCTGACATCCAGGTGGCCGGCGGGGGTTCCAGCGTGGGTGTCCAGGCCGTGGGAGAGAAGACCTCGGAGATCGGCATGTCCTCCCGGGACCTGAAGGCCGAAGAGAAGACCAAGTACCCTGCCCTCATGCAGCACACGGTGGCCAAGGACTGCATCGTGGTCATCGTCCACCCGGAAAACCCGGTCTCGGTCATGACCCTGGACCAGGTGCGGGGGATCTACAACGGCTCCATCCAGTCATGGGAAAAGGTCGGCGGGACCGCCTCGTCCTTTGTCGTCATCGGCCGGGACAGCGCCTCGGGAACCCGGGAATACTTCACCGAGCATGTCATGCAGAAGGAGAAATACCGGTCCGACATGCGGGAGATGAACTCCAACGGGGCCATCGCCACCTACGTGGCCGGTAACAGGTATGCCATCGGTTACGTAGGCCTGGGGTACGTGAGCAGCGACGTGAAAGGGATCAAGATCATGAGCAGGGGCACGGCCGTCGAACCATCGGTGGCCATGGTGCTCTCAGGTAGTTATCCCATATCCCGGTCGCTGTACATGCTCACCAGTGGTGCTCCATCCGGGCTCACGAAGGACTACCTGGACTTCCTGATGAGCACCGAGGGCCAGCTGATCGTGACACGGGAGGGGTTCGTCCCCCTCGTGTGACCCGGAAGGGTGGAATATACCCCCCCCTTCCACCACTTTCCATATTCAGGTTAAGGCATGCACGAACGGGAACCAGGGTGCGGGACCGATGCTGACAGGAATATCCCTGGTCCCCGTATACCCACGAGCCCGCCTGGCAAAACAACGGCCGGAATCCTCCCTGCTTATCCCCGCGGCTCCGGAAAGGAGGGGGTGATCCGGGGTCTCCTCTTCCTGGCTGCCATCTCCTCGGTCATCGCCGTTTTCTTCATCATCTTCTTCCTGGTCCGCGATGCGTACCAGATCTTTTTTACGGTGAGCCCCGCCGAGATTCTCCTGGGAGACCGCTGGGACCCCACCGGGTATCCCCCGGAGTTCGGCACCCTCCCGCTGTGGGCAGGTACGCTCCTCGTGACCCTCGGGGCGATCCTCTTTGCCGTTCCCCTCTCACTGGGCACCGCCATCTTCATCGCAGAGGTGGCACCGCTGAGCCTCCGTCTGAAGCTGAAACCACTCGTTGAGCTTCTTGCGGCGATCCCGTCCGTCGTGTATGGTTTCTTCGGCCTCGCAGTCCTCACCCCCTGGCTCGCGGATGTTTTCCAGCTGCTCTCCGGCCAGTGCTGGCTGGCCGGTTCATTGCTCCTCGGGGTCATGGCCCTCCCCACCATCGTCTCGGTCTCAGAAGACACCATCAGCGCGGTCCCCCGTGAGCTCCGGGAGGGGTCACTGGCCATCGGAGCCACCCGGTGGCAGACCATCACCCGGGTTGTCACCCCGGCAGCCCTCTCCGGGATTACCGCGGCGGTGATCCTGGGGATTGGCCGCGCCATCGGGGAGACCATGGCAGTACTCATGGTGACCGGGAACGCTGCCGTCATCCCTTCCCCTCTCTGGGATGTCTTCTCCCCCATCCGGACCCTGACAGGCACCCTGGGGATCGAGATGGGAGAGGTTGCGATGGGGAGCACCCACTACCATGCCCTCTTCGGTGTCGCGATAATCCTCCTCGTGATCACGCTGGCCATCAACCTCGTCGCGAGGGTGATCCTGGACAGGGTCCGCCGCTCCCAGACCGGTGGCGGCACCCGGTCCAGGGAGATCCTTTCCCGGGAGGTGCGATCCAGAATCGGGAAGGTCGCCCTTGTGACGGTCGTGGTGCTGGCCCTCGCAGTGGCCTTCCTCATCGGCGGGATCACCGCCGCTGCAGTACTGGCCCTGGCCGGCGGCCTTGCGTGGGCTGCCCGTGGACGGCTCTCTCCCCGGACCACCCAGGGCCTGGCCCTGGTGCTGGTGGGCCTCTGTGCCGCCGTGGTGCTCTTTATCCTCGGCGTGATCCTCTTTGATATCATCGTGAACGGCCTTCCCGCGATCTCCTGGGAGTTTTTGACCACTGGCCCGAGAAACCTGGGCCGGGACGGGGGCATCTACCCGGCCATCGTGGGCACCCTGTTCCTGGTGGCAGGGGCCATCGCCTTTGCCCTCCCCCTGGGGGTCGGTGCCGCCATCTACCTGGTGGAGTACACCCGGGGCGGGAGGGCCGTCAATCTGATCCGGACGGGGATCGATCTCCTGAACGGAACCCCCTCCATTGTTTTCGGCCTCTTCGGGTTCGCCTTCCTGGTCCTGTACCTGGGATGGGGGGTCTCGCTCCTCGCCGGCCAGGTGACCCTGGGGCTGATGGTGCTCCCCACCATCATCCGGACCACGGAGGAGGCGTTGAAAAGTGTTCCCCAATCCCTGCGGGAAGGGAGCCTGGCCCTGGGGGCTTCATGGTGGCAGACGATCCGGCAGGTTGTACTCCCGGCGGCCATGGGTGGCGTCGTTACCGGTACGATCCTTTCCCTGGGCAGGGCGGCCGGTGAAACCGCGCCCATCCTCTTCACGGCAGTGGTCTTCTCCCGCCGGTTCCTCCCATCATCGCCCTTTGAACCCGTGATGGCCCTCCCGTATCATCTTTACATACTGGCCACCAACGTGCCAAGATCAGAGGCCCAGCAGTACGGTACCGCGCTTGTGCTGCTGGTCCTCGTAGGGGGGCTGTACCTGGTGGCCATCCTGATCCGGAACCATTACCGGAAAACCGTCCGGTGGTGATCACCTGTGAACAACAATGGAACAATCATTGAGACCCGCGGCCTGAACCTCTGGTACGGGGACTGCCAGGCCCTGGTGGATATCACCATGTCAGTCCTCAGGAACCGGGTCACGGCCCTGATCGGACCGTCCGGCTGCGGCAAGTCCACCCTAATCCGGTGCTTCAATCGGATGAACGACCTGGTGGACCATTGCCGCACCGAGGGCTCCGTCTTCATGGACGGCCTGGACATCTCCGGGCCGAAAGCAGATGTGGTGGCTGTCCGCAGGAAAGTGGGGATGGTCTTTCAAAAGCCCAACCCCTTCCCCAAGTCCATCTACGAAAACGTGGCCTATGGCCCCCGCGTCCATGGCGTCCGGGACACCGGCGAGCTGGACCGTATCGTGGAACAGAGCCTACGGCAGGCGGCCCTCTGGGACGAGGTGAAGGACCGGCTCAATGACCCGGCGCCCGGGCTCTCCGGCGGCCAGCAGCAGCGGCTCTGCATCGCACGCTCCCTGGCGGTGAATCCCGAAGTCATCCTGATGGATGAGCCCTGCTCGGCCCTGGACCCCATCGCGACAGCGAAGATCGAGAACCTGATCGGGAACCTGAAGCAGCGCTACACGGTGGTGATCGTGACCCACAACATGCAGCAGGCGGCCCGGGTCTCGGACCGGACCGGGTTCATGTATCTGGGAAGACTCATCGAATTCGGCGAGACCACGCAGATCTTTGAGAGACCGGTACAGGAGCTGACGGAAAATTATATCACCGGACGGTTTGGATAGGTGGATGGCATGGTGGAGAAATTCCATGATGAACTCCAGCGGCTGAAGGATGACATGCTCACCATGGGCTTCCTGGCGCTGGAGATGCTCTCCCAGTCCCTGGAGGCCCTGGAGAAGCAGGACGCGGCGCTGGCAAGGTCCGTGGTCGACAGGAAGAGGGAGCTGACCGGCTGGGACGAACGGAACGAGGAGGCTGCGCTCCGCCTGATTGCCCTGTACCAGCCGATGGCCGGCGACCTGCGCACCATTGCAACGAGCCTGAAGATGGTCACGTACCTGACCCGGATCGGGAGCTACGGAAAGGACATCGCAAAGGCGGCCGAACGGCTCGCTGAAGAGCCCCAGATTGGCGGTCTCCTGTCCATCCCCCACATGGGGGAGATCGTCCGCGGGATGATCGGGGGGTCGCTGAAGGCCTTCGAGACCGGTGACCTTTCCTTTGTGAACGGCATGTCGAAGCGGGATGACCAGGTGGACGACCTCCGGACCACGATCTTCCGCGAGTCTGTCACCCGGATGATGGAGGATCCTGCCACCATCAGCCGGTGCACCGACTACGTGATGATCGCCCGCTACCTGGAGCGTTGCGGCGACCATGCCTGCAAGATCGCAGAAAAGGTTCACTTCATGGTCACCGGCGAACGGGTGGAGATCACCTGAGGAGCCGGGTATCTCCCTGTCACAGCTCTTGGGAGTTCTTCGGGAGTACTGCACCCGCGAGCCGGCAGCCAGAATTCCCGCTGGTAACCGCCCCGAAGAAAGGCATAAATCCAGAGCCACCGCAGATTCCGGAAGCACGAGCTCCGGAGCACTCCTCCGAGGACACGACGGTGGCGCACCCCGATACCCTTCCCGGCCGATCCGGGTTTCCCGATCCCCCCAGCGCCACGGGAGGTTCCGTTCCCGGGACCTGCACCCCTTTTCCGGTTTTTTCCCGTACAGGAGTTGATGGTCGGTGGTGAGGAAAGGACAGCAGGATACCTTCAGCGCGGGTTCCATCCATCTCAGGCACATGGGCCGCGAGACCCACGTGATCAGCGAGGACTACTCCTTCAAGACCGAGACCTACTACCGGATCGTGAGCCTGGAGGTGGAGGGGAAGACCACCGTTCCCTCCTCCTGCGAGACGCTGGAGGCATACGTGGTACCGATCTGCCTTGCCCGGGCGGAGGGGGCCGGGATCCCGGTACTCCCCTGGGAGATCTCGGACCACCAGGTGCCGCTCCCGGCGATCCTGTACGGGGTCCACTACTTTGCCGATCCCTCCGAGTACTCGGTGGTGAGGGACCCGGAGACCGCGGCGCGGGTGGTCCGGTTCATCACGAATGGCGGCAAGTACCCCTTCTGCTACCAGCCCATCGGCGAGGAGACCGGGATATTACCGGTGACCGCCATCTTCGGGAAGACCGCGCAGGCCACTGACGCGGTGGGCTCCCTCTGCGCCGAAATCTACCGGGTCTTCCGCCTGCCTCTCGTGAACTGCATCTTCGCGCAGACGGGAGACCGGTTCGCCCTCTCTGCCCTTACCCCGGTCAGGTACTCCAGCCTGGCACGGGAGGAGCGGGACATCCTCACCCGGGTGATGGAGGAGAAGTGCCATGGGTAGCCTGGGGATCTTCGTCGACCGGCAGGTGATGGGGAGCTCCGAGCAGCTGACCGCCCTGATCCGGCTCCGGGACCAGGCCGAGGCCATGGGCCATACCGTGTACTTCATCTTCCCCGTTGAGGTGCGGAAGGTGGCCCGGGTGGACGGGCTCTTCATCCGGAGCCGGACCGACCCCCTGCATATCAGTTACGTGGCTGCCAAGCTCGCTGTCTTCCACGGCATCCCGGTCATCGACGACCCGGTCTCCATCCAGGTCTGCTCGGACAAGGTGAACATGTACCTGCACCTGATGAACCGGAATGTGCGGATACCGGAGACCCGGTTTCTCTCGAAGCGGGAGATCACGAGGTCCGGTGCAGAGGAGGTCTTTGCCACGCTTGGGAGACCCTTGATCCTGAAGGAACCGTCCACCTCCTTCTCCCTCCGGGTCGAGAAGGTGGAGACCGTGGACCAGTTGCTGAAGGTCGCGAAGCGGTTCATCAAGCTCTCGGACTGGATCGTGGCCCAGCAGTACCTCTCCAGCAGCTATGACTGGCGGATCGGCGTCCTGGACGGAAAACTCCTGTATGCAGCCCAGTACATCATCCCGTCAGAGACCTTCAAGATCCAGGACACGGTGAACGGTCACCTGGTCTACTGCGCCGTACGGAGCATCCCTGCGGCGGAGGTCCCCCGGCCCGTCATCGAGACCGGCGTTGCGGCGGCGCGTGCCATCGGCCGCGGGCTCTACGGTGTGGACATCAAGGTGTGCGACGATACGCCCTACGTCATCGAGGTGAATGACAACCCGTCCCTGGAAGGGGGCGAGGACACGTCCTACCCGGACCTCTACCACCGCGTCGTGGCCGCACTGGTAGGCGAGGGGCCCGGGTAACCCAGGCAGGACAGGACCGCGCCATGCAGACTCCCGATTCACCCGGAACGGGCCCTGTTCCCCGCGTCCCGCAGACGCTCCATGAGTTCTCCCTGAACGATCCGCTCCTGCACCCGCTCCCGGAGGCGGATCAGGCCATCAAGGAACTGGGCAGGGACCCGGTGCAGGGAGCTCTCCTGTACGGTACCCGGATCCTCCGGAGACCCCCGCTCCATCTCCTGGGATTCCGGGCCGAGCCCCCCGGGGAGACCCTCACCGGGCGGGAGCAGCAGCTCCTGGGCGGGCTCCAGGCGATCCAGCAGGCCAGGAGCGGCCGGTATACCCTGCTGGGCCTGGGCATGCACCCCCTCCTCTCCGGGGAGGTCGGGAAGGGGAACAGCCAGTGCCTGCAGATCCGGATCGGGTACACGACCGATGAGGAGGGAGAGGAACTGTACCGGAAGATTCTTGCCCTGCTCCCGTACCTGGTGGCAGTCTCCGCCGCCTCTCCCTTTGTGGAAGGCAGGCTGGAACCGGCGGCCGATAACCGGCTCCTCCGGCTCCTGGGCACCGTGGAACCGGGCCCCGGACCTGCGGGAGGAGCAGGAGGGGGGGCACCCCCGGACCCGGCCTCCCTGGTTCACCGCCCGGCACCGGGATACCTGGAGATCCATGCCCTGGACGAACAGGAGTGCATCCACTCCGACCTGGCGATGGTAGCCTTCCTCTCGGCCCTGCTCCGGCACCCGGAGCCCGGTATCGACCGGGACAGGGAGGAGATATCCGGCCTGCTGGGGACGGCCATCCAGTTCGGCACCTCCCGGTTGCAGCCGGAGCTGGAGCGCCTCCTGGAGGCGGCCCGGGGATCTGCCAACCGGGACGAGCGGCGGTTTCTCCCGGTGGTGGCACGCCGCATCGAGCAGGGCAGCCTGGCCGAGACCCTCCGGGACCGTTCCATCGGCGGCGAACCACTGGCAGATCTCCTTTCGGACCTCGTGTTCTGCCTGAAGACCAACCTCCCCTCCGGCATGGTAGGTTGAGGGGAAACGGGGGGGAGGCGGTGGCCACGTGACCGGGGGAGACCTGACTGCCCTCATCCCCCTGGCCGTCGTGGTGCTGGTCTTTGTCGCCATCGCCGTCCGCCAGGTGGGGAGGTACACCCTCCGGATCTGGCAGATCATGCTGGCCGGGGCGGTGGTGGTCCTCCTCACCGGGTCCATCTCCCCCTCCCAGGCCCTCGCTGCCATCAATCCGGACGTGATGCTCTTCCTCTTCGGTATGTTTGTCGTGGGGGAAGCCCTCCAGGCCAGCGGGTACCTCTCCCACCTGGCCCACCGGCTCTTCAGCCGCGCTGGGACCTACGACCGGCTCCTGCTCCTCCTGATCCTCTCCTTCGGGCTTTTCTCGGCACTCCTCATGAACGATACCCTGGCCATCATCGGCACCCCGCTCGTCATTGCCGTGGCACGGCGGAACGGGATCCCGTCCCGGATCCTGCTGCTCGCACTGGCCTTTTCCGTGACCACCGGTTCAGTCCTCTCGCCGATCGGAAATCCCCAGAACCTGCTGATCGCCGTCGAGGGACCGGTGCCCAATCCCTTCGTCACCTTTCTCGTCACCCTGGGCATTCCCACGCTCCTTTCTCTCGCGCTCTGCTACGGAATCCTTCGGTGGCTGTACCCCGGTGACTTCGTCCACCGGGCCTGTTCCATTGACGAGGGGAGCATCACCGATCCAGCCCTGGCACGGCTCTCGCAGGTTTCACTCCTCCTGATCCTGGCACTTATCGGCCTGATGGTGGCCACCGTCACGCTGAGGATCCCCGCCGGGCTCTCCCTCCCCCTCATTGCCCTCGTGGCCGCCCTGCCCCCCCTGCTGGCCAGCCCGCGCCGATGGGAACTCGTGAAGGGGGTGGACTGGCCCACCCTGGTCTTCTTTGCTGCCATGTTCGTGCTCATGGCATCGGTCTGGTCCACCGGCTTCTTCCAGGCACTGGTGGGACTGGCCGGGCCTGCTCTTGATAGTACCGGTGTCATCCTGCTCCTGGGGATCACCATCCCCCAGTTCCTGTCCAACGTCCCGTTCGTGGCCCTGGTGCTGCCCATCGTCAGCTCCGGGGCAGAATCCACGATCCCGCTGATGGCCCTGGCAGCCGGGTCCACCATCGCCGGCAACCTGTCGATCCTGGGGGCTGCCTCCAACGTGATCATCATCCAGAATGCAGAACGGCAGGGCGAGACGCTCACGTTCCGGGACTTCCTCCGGGCCGGCGTGCCCCTCACGATGCTCCAGGCCGGGATCTACTGGGTATTCCTCACCCTGTGGTGATGCACGGAGTGCCACGTCTCCGGAGGATTCGTCGACTGAAAAGGAGCGTTGTCGTGTCTACGAGAACTGCTACTGGAACGCTCGTGGAGGCTCCGCCCCTGCCGCGTGGGCATCCCCCGGGGAGGATGGGGTGATCATCGGAATAACACCGGCCTGATGGGACATCCTCATTGGGGGAGGGTCCGGGAGGGAGCTTGCCCCCTCCCGCATCATGTCTCTGAACCCACCTGTGGCCAAGATCCAGATGAAACCCTGAATCCCTCCATCCTCCCGGGAGGGGGGGGACGCCCACGCGGCGGGGGAACCGCCGGGTTCCCCCTGGAGCGTCCAATCATCGTACCGCTCAGAAAAACTATCCAGTGATTCTGGATAAGTCGGAGTACTTTTTCAAGAGGGAAAACGATACGGTTCGGGGCAGGAACCCGGTTTTCTGCCTACAGGTTCTGGAGCGCGACGATATCGGTGACGCCCGTCAGCTTCCAGACAATGGAACGCTCCTCGCTGGCAATCGCCTCGATGGGATCGGTGGGCATGTGGCCGAGGGCAGCCATGATGTTTTTTGACAGATGCTTCTTCCGGATCATCTCCACGAACTTCTTCCGGATGATCTTCTTCTCGATGGCGTCCTCCACCTCCTCCAGATGCCCCTGGAGCGTGACGAACGTATAGCTGGAGAGATCGCCTGAGTAGCGCTCCACCTCGACAGAGACATGGGGATTCTGGCGGAAGAAACGGATCTTCTTCCCGTACCGTGTTGAGAGGAAGTACATGAAGTTGCCGTCAAAGACGTAGAGGAACGGGGCAATGTACGGATACTTGTCGCCGATGAACGCGATCCTGCTCACGTACCCTTCCGAGATGAGGGCATCGTATTCCTCCTTCTCCATCCGGGGGATCTTCACAATCTCCAATCTGTCCACCGGACGAAGGTATCCGGTCCGGTTGATAAGGCTTTCCTAATCGCCCTGCGGATCGCTCCTGGAGTCCTCCCTCAGGAGATTCCTCCCCTGGAACGACGGACAGGATGCCCCTGTTGCGATCCCGCACCATCGCAGATACGGATCCTGCCGTTCGGGATCCTTTCCAGGAATCCTTCCCTCTCCATCTCCGCAAGGATCCGCTCCACGCGGGCGGGTGTGCACCCGGTTGCGGCTGCAGCCTCCCCCTGGTCCAGGATCCCTTCGCGGAGGAGGATCCGCAGGATCTGCCCCCGGATCTGGCGGTCTGACCCGTCGAACGGCGACTGGGGACGGTACGCCGGGGACCTCCGGTTGGGATTGTCGGGCAGCCGCCGGAGCTCTGAACCCAGGTCCATCAGCGCCCAGTACCATTCCCGGGGATGGTCCCGGTCCAGGGTGGCCTCCACCAGCGGAAGGATCTCCCGGTCCGGGACCAGGTTCCTCCCCGGGAAGAAGTGGTGGAGGAAGACGCGGCGGATATTCGTCTCCAGAAGGACGACCGGCCGGTTGAAGGCAAAGGCCATGACCCCGGCCGCCGTCGAGGGCCCCACGCCCGGGAGAGAGAGGAGGGCGTCCCGGTCGGCAGGGATTCGGCCGCCGTATCGCCCGACGAGGAGGGCCGCTGCCCGGTGCAGGGCCACCGCCCGCCGGTTGTAGCCCAGGCCCTGCCAGGCGGCCAGTACATCGCGGAGCGGTGCGCGGGCCAGGGTGGCGGCATCCGGGAACCGGGCCATAAAGCCCGGGAACATCTCCTCCACCCGGCCCACCTGCGTCTGCTGCAGCATGTACTCCGAAACCAGGATCGCGAAGGGGTCCCGGGTCTCCCGCCAGGGAAACGTCCTGCCGCGCTCCCGGAAGAAGGTCCACACGGAACGGCGGAACGCTTCCCGTTCCCGCTTCCCGGCGGTGCGGGTACCCGTGCGGGGGTTTCCCTTCTGTCGCGGCCGCTTCCCCGTTTCCGGCATCGTACCGGAGAGGTGGGGCGGCAGCCAGGCATAAGACCACCGCCGCCCCATGCTGGGGGGAGTGGGGAAGCGGTGAAGATCGGGTACCCGTGCATCAACCGGGGCATCGGCTGCTCGGCGAACCGGACGTTCCGGCTCGCGTCCTACTCCGATGAACGGCTCCTCTCGACGGTGCGGGGGAACCTGGAGTGCCTGGAGCGGATCCTCTCCTTCAACCGCGCGTCCGGCCTCCTCTTCTTCCGGATCACTTCGGACCTCGTGCCGTTCGCCTCGCATCCCGTCTGCAGGGCCGACTGGCAGGCAGAGCTCCGGCCCCTCTTCGCCCGGGCAGGTGAACTGGCGAGAAGAGGGGATGATCGGATCTCGATGCACCCGGACCAGTTCGTCGTGATCAACAGCCCGGACCGGGGCCTCGTCGAACGGTCCGTCGGGGAGCTCTCATACCATGCAACGGTGCTGGACCTGATGGGGCTGGACGATACGGCGAAGATCCAGATCCATGTCGGAGGGGTGTACGGGGACCGGGAGGGCAGCCGGAACCAATTCTCCCGCGCGTACGGGGACCTGCCGGAGCCCGTGATCCGCCGGCTGGTGGTGGAGAACGATGACCGCCGGTTCACCATCCGGGACTGCCTGGAGATCCACAGGGAAACAGGGATCCCTGTCGTGTACGATCACTTCCACCACCGGTGCCACGGGAACACCGGGGAGATCCGCGGGATCCTGGAAGAGGTTGCCGGGACCTGGGCTGCCCGGGACGGGATCCCCATGGCTGACTACAGCTCCCAGGAGCCCGGCCGCAGGACAGGAACCCATGCCACTGCCCTGGACCCGGACGATTTCCGGCAGTTTCTCTCGGCCTCCACCCCCCACGACATGGACGTGATGCTCGAGATAAAAGACAAGGAGCGATCCGCACTCGCCGCGGCGGTGATCGCCCGCAGCGACCCGAGGTTCATCCACGGGCCCCCCCGGTCCCCGAAGACGTGAAACCTGTGGCTGCACCTCCTCACAGGATACACGGTTTCGCCGGGAAGGAGGACCATCCCCCTGTCGCGGTTCACCGATAAGGCGGCTATCCTCAGGGGGGTGGGTCCGGGAGGGGGTATTCACCCCCCCTGTCCTCGGGAGGCCGGAAATTCCATCCTCCCGTCTCCTGATTGCCGGAGATGATACCCGATATCGAGAACAACTTTTAACCATGTGGAGATGGGGTGCCCCGGAAGGTATTTTCCGTTCCACCCGAACCGGTACTGCAGGGAGCAGAGCGGGAGGCGTACTCCAGTGCAGTTTGTCGTGACAGGGGGTGCAGGGTTCATCGGATCCCACCTGGCCGGTGAACTCCTGCACCTGGGCAGGGTCACGGTGGTGGACGACTTCACCACCGGGTCCCTCGGGAACCTGAGCCACCTCCCCCCGCAGGATCTGCAGGTGGTCCAGGGGAGCGTCACCGATCTGCCCTTTCTCCGCCGTGTGTGCGAGGGTGCCGACTGCATCTTCCACCTGGCGGCCATCGCCTCGGTTCAGAGATCCCTGGCCGACCCGGACCGGAGCCATGAGGTGAACGCCACCGGCACCCTGAACGTTCTCTCGGCAGCCAGGGACGCGGGGGTGAAGAAGGTGATCTTCGCTTCGTCTGCCGCCGTGTACGGGAATGCCGCTGGCCCCCCCGTGGACGAATCCCGGTGCCCTGCACCCCTGACACCCTATGCTGCGACGAAAGTGGCAGGCGAGCACCTCTGCGCCGTCTTCACGGCCAGTTACGGCCTCGAGACTGCCGTGCTCCGGTACTTCAATGTGTATGGTCCCCGCCAGGACCCGTGCGCCGAATATGCGGCCGTGATCCCGCGGTTCCTGGTCCGGGCCCTCGCAGGCAGGCCCCCTGTCATCTACGGTGATGGCAGCCAGACCCGGGACTTCGTGTACGTGGGCGACGCCGTAAGGGCTACGATCCTCGCCCTCCAGCGGGATGCAGCCGGGGTCTTTAATGTCGGCAGCGGGATCGCGACCCGCGTGTGTGACCTGGCCCGGCGGGCGGTGGAAGCGGCAGGATCGGGCGGTGACCCGATCCACGACGCAGCCCGGCCCGGGGATATCCTCCATTCCGTGGCGTCCATCGCCCGGGCACAAAACCTCCTGGGGTACCGGCCCCGGTGGACCCTCGCACGGGGGCTCGCGGAGACGGCGGCCTGGTACCGGGCCCATCCGCCATCCGGGACCTTCTGAACGGAATCACGTTTCCCTGGCCGGGCCCGGCCCTGATGAGCCTGTGCGAGCCAGCTGCCATCCTCTTTGCGGGGCGGGGCCCATTGCCGACGGGGGCGAGCGGTGCGTTTATGAGGTGTCTCCCCCAAACGTGTAAAGAAGGAACAATGCCCGCGCGGGATCGCAGGAAGGAGTTCAACCGCCTCTACCAGTCCTCC
>Ga0153915_10004147_pt1 | contig 13333 bp, 11 predicted proteins | sample Opewatmetagenome_2_FD_107003 | JGI IMG/M metagenome (GOLD analysis project Ga0153915, IMG submission 107003) | Freshwater wetland microbial communities from Ohio, USA - Open water 3 Core 3 Depth 3 metaG | ecosystem: Environmental > Aquatic > Freshwater > Wetlands | place: USA: Ohio, Lake Erie... | reverse complement strand
AGGTTCGAAACGCAGAGATGCGGTCGCTTTTGTGATTAACGGAAAAGGATATGTTTGTACAGGGATTAATAATGGCGTATATGAAACAGATTTCTGGGAGTATGATCCCGGCTCAGATCTATGGACACGCAAGAGAGAAATAGCCAATGTATCTGATGATAGTTATGACAATGATTATAATATTGCGAGAACAAGTGCTGTTGCATTTTCTGCAAATGGTATTGGATTCATTGTTTCCGGAGGCAAGGGAGCTGTCTCAGGTGACGCCTGGGCATATGATCCCGGAACCGACCTGTGGGAGGAAAAAACCAGTCTTGAAGGAGCAGCCCGCATGGAAGCAGTTGCATTCACACTGGCAAATACGGGATATGTGATGACCGGCAGAAGCGGAACTTATTACTATGACGATATATGGAGTTTCTATCCGTCAGATGAATTAAATGAGGACGATTGAAATTTCTCCTACAGCAGGCATTTTCTATATTCTTATTTTAATTCTGGCACAGTGCCAGACAGGTAATAAAATTGATTACCGTGTAATCCGGGTAAATAATGGCTGGGGGTATGAATTATATAGTAGTGAGAAAATACTTATACATCAGGAGATCATTCCGGTAATTGAAGGGAATAATCCATTCTTATCGCGTGGTGATGCCAGGAAAACAGCCAGATTAGCATTGCATAAACTTTACACGGGCAAAATTCCCTTAATTACAAGGAGGGATCTTGACAGTCTGGGTGTCGCATATCCATGAAAAAATGAAAATCAGAACGATAATTTGCTCAATAGTTATTTCTATCCTGGCAGTTTCATGTTATGATAATCAGGAAATATTGCCATTGAGTAAAGATATTATCGAGCCATCTTCGAGACTGGTACTGGTGGATACATTGGGTGTTGGTGTCTCAACTGTAATACTGGATTCGATACCCACTTCAGGAAAGGAACTGATTCTGGCTGGAATATACAATGATCCCCGGCTGGGTAAGATAATTTCTAAAAGTTATTTCCAGGTAGGTTTTCCAAAAACTTTACCCGCCAAGCATGACGTGTTTGATTCAATCTCGCTTCTCATAGCTTATAATAGCTACAGCTATGGAGATACAACACAACTGCAGAAACTTGGAGTCAACAGGCTTACTGACAGATTACAGTTAAAAGAACAGACAGCATTTTATAATACTACAAGCCTGGATTATGATCATACTTCATTAGGGGAACTTATTTTTTACCCGAGGCCAAGTTCAAAGGAAAAAATAGAAATCGAGCTGAATAAAGATTTCGGGCAGGAAATTTTCGATTATCTTAATCAGGCCCAGGATGATGAATTTAAGGAGGATGAGTTCAATAATTTTTTCAGAGGGCTGATACTGGTTCCTGATGAAATGATTGGAAATTCAATTAATGGCTATATGGTAAATGATACCAGCCCCTTAATTAAACTTTATTCTCATGCCACTGGTGATGAATTAATATCAAAACAAACGACTCTTCCATTAATAAACAAGAATCTCCAGTTTAACCAGATCACCTGTGATTGGAGCAATTGTCCAGCGTTCATCGGACACAAACAGAAGAATGAAATACCGGCTTCAGAAACCGGCAATGTATCATTTATAAACGCAGGCCTCGGAATGTACACAAAATTTTCATTTCCATCTATGCAATCGATAGTTGAGTTTGAAAATAGTGTTCTTATCAGGGCAATATTGTATATAAGGCCTGCTCTTGGAGCTAATGTGAAATTGCCTGATTCAAAAAACTTTGGAATTTATCAGACAGCCAAATACAATGTACTGGAGTTTCAGCTTCTTAATCCTGATGGTAGTGCAGTAGAACCTACCCTGAGCGTTGACGCACTATATAATGAAAAAACATGGTATTCATTGGATATTACAGATAATCTGATTTCAGATCTTTCAGATAGATATATTGATCCTGCCAAAGCACTATCAGTAACCTTTTCAGCATCATATATATCTAACTCGGTTGATCAGTTGCTTATAGCTGGCACAGAAAATAAACTAACCAAACCCACACTTGAGTTATTATTCCTTTTTTATGACCTTAACTGAACACATAAAAGCTTACTTCAAGGCCTGGTTAAGGGGAATTATACTGGGTGCAATAATATTTTTCCCGGCTAAAGCGAGTGCTCAATATTCTTCAAATTCGACCTATTCGTTTTTCGGTATTGGTGAAATAACAGGAGCCAGACCCATCAGGTCTGAAGCCATGGGAGGTGTATCGCTTGCATTGTCATCTGAGTATAATATTAATAACATTAATCCTGCTTCATTAAATAAATTCGACAGCACCACATTTTTGTTTACTGCAGGGATTAATGGATACCTGTCTTCGTTCAAATCCGGAAAAATCAGCAAAACTGGAACAGATTTTAATTTTAACCACCTTGCATTCGGATTTCCTATCAAAAAATGGTGGGCCACAGCAGCAGGGATAGCACCATTTAGCAGTGTTGGATATGACGTTAAATTATCTATCCCGATTGAAGGATCGGCTTCGACCCTTGAAACCCAATTTCAAGGTTCAGGCGGTGTTACACAATTTTACCTGCTCAATACCTTCCATCCTTTAAAACCATTATCTGTAGGTATTAATGTTTCTTACCTCATGGGGGCCGTTAAACATACCGAACTGGATAAGCTTACAGAGTTTGATTATCCTGATGTAACTAAAACGGATACAAGATATTTCAGGAATTTTTATTACAAACTGGGATTGCAGTTTAATCAGAATATCGGAAATGACAGGTTATCTATTGGCCTTACCTTTAATCCACCTCAGAAATTAAAGATCAGGCACGATGTGGAAATACTTATCCCTAATGTTGATACTTTAAATACTAAACCCGATAACAAGGATATTTTTGAGATGCCCCTGGCTATTGGAGCAGGAATAGGTTATAATATTAATTCTATTTTTGAGCTTGCATTTGATTATGGCTTTGATAGATGGTCAACCGTTTCAAACTCTCTCAGAAGAGCCAGTCTGACAGACAGTTATCACTACAATTTTGGCTTGGAATTTACACCCAAAGAGACTTTGATCCGTAGTTATTTAAGTCTTATTCATTATCGCGCCGGCGCTTATTATGAGAAAAAATACATCCAGCTGCGGGGAAATGAGATATTTGATCGCGGCATAACAATTGGAGCGGGATTACCTATTGGAAGGCAGGGATCTACAATTGATATTGCCATAGGACTCGGGCGGCTCGGAACTTTGAATCAGGGGTTAGTCCAGGAAACCTATGGCTCCATAAAGATCGGCTTTAATTTTCATGATTACTGGTTTATAAAAAGACGATTCGATTAATTCACCTTCATATTTCATTACATTCCTGGATATTCCCATTTTTTGAATTATTTTTAAGAGGGAAAATCTACTGATCACAATCATGACACAAAATCGCAGAAATTTTATCAAAAATGCAGCTGCAGCTGCCTTTGGGACAGGAATTATTTCCATTATTCCGCAAAATCTGCTTGCTGAAAGAAAGAAAGTTTCCCCCAATGAAAAACTAATATTCGGCCTTATTGGATGCAACAGCATGGGCTTTGCAGATGCAAAGGACTTCCTGATTCAGCCGGATGTCGAACTCGCCGCGATGTGCGATGTTGACAGTAATGTACTTGAAACAAGGTCCAGGGACGTTCTGGAGTTGCAGGACAGGAAACCCGATCTGTATAAAGATTATCGTGAACTTCTTGACAGAAAAGATATAGATGCTGTTGTTATAGGTACACCGGATCACTGGCATTGCCTGCAGATGGTACATGCATGCGAAGCAGGTAAGGATGTTTATGTTGAGAAACCACTTGCAAATTCAGTAACAGAATCCAATATTATGTTGAGAGCTGCCCGAAAGTATAAGCGTGTAGTTCAGGTTGGCATGCAGCAACGCAGCGGAACTGAATGGAAAGCAGCAATGGACTTCATAAAGTCAGGACAATTAGGCAAGATCCGCAGAGTGAATATATGGGCAAATTTTAATTATGGAGCAGGGCCTGAAAAAGTGCCGGATGAGGCTGTGCCGGGGGGTGTGGATTATAATATGTGGTTAGGGCCAGCACCCCTTCGTCCTTTTAATAAATCAAGATTTCATGGATGGTGGAGGATGTTCTGGGACTACGGCGGGGGTTTAATGACAGACTGGGGCGTTCATCTGGTTGATATGTCGTTATGGTCATTTGATGCACAGACTTTCCCTGTATCAGTTGTTGCAACCGGAGGCATTTATGCATCATGTGACAGAGCCATTGAAACTTCTGATACACAAAATGTCATTTATGAGATGAACGATTGGCTTATCACATGGGAGCATAACGGAGGCCTGGAAATTGGCCCATACAACCAGCCATACGGTCTGGCATGGACTGGTACGAATGGAACGCTGGTAGCTGATAGGGAACATTGGTTGGTTTTCCCTGGCAAAAATGAAGAAGGTTATCGGATGGAGGTCCCTGAAGAATATAAAGCAGACGGGCAATATCATATCAATCATGTAAGGAATTTTATTGATTGCGTAAAAACCCGACAGAAACCTGCTGCTGATATAGAAATTGGTCATCGTGCGTGTATTTATACACATCTTGGCAATATATCCTATAGGACAGGAAGGAGACTGGTTTATGATCCGGCAACGGAATCCATTCTTGATGATCCTGAAGCAACTGCAATGCTTACACCTTTTTACAGGGAACCTTATATGTTACCAAAATATTGATATACAATGTAATAAAATGTAAAATATTTGTCAGACAAAAGATTATTTTGAATTTTAAAAATTATGGACTTTTTTTACAAATTGACATAAGGCTTTAATGAACCTCAATAAATTATTTAAGACATGAATAAACTTAACATTATTATTAGGCCGTCATTTATGGGGGGATTGCTGGCAATTGGAATCCTGGCATGTTCCCAGGAATGGAAACCTGAACTTACAGAAATATGGGAACCTGTTCCGCCTAAGGTTGCCCCAGGTGAAGGAACCTCAGCTCCTTCGGATGCAATTATTCTTTTTGACGGGAAGGACCTCTCAAGTTGGGAGAGTGAGAAAGGTGGGACAGCTCAATGGAAGATTGAGAATGGTTGCGTCACTATATCGCCAGGCAAGGGATCAATCCAGACTAAACAATCATTCGGGGACGTACAGCTTCATATTGAGTGGCGTGCACCATCCGATGCAGTTGGAGAAGGACAGGGCCGTAGCAACAGCGGCGTTTACCTGCAGAAGAGATACGAGATTCAGGTTCTTGATTGTTACACAAATAAGACTTACGTTAATGGCCAGACGGCCTCTGTCTACAAACAATATGCCCCACTTGTGAATGCCTGTAAGTCAGCAGGTGAGTGGCAAACGTACGATATTATTTTTATGGCTCCACGCTTCAATGATAACGGGACGCTTTTCGCCCCTGGCACCATTACATTGTTACATAATGGTGTACTTGTACTTAATCATGTCAAGCTTCAGGGATCAACAGAATATATAGGCTTGCCAAAATATGTAAAACATGACCTGAAACAGCCTTTACTATTGCAGGATCATAGTAATCCAGTAAGTTTTAGGAATATATGGGTCAGGCAGCTTTAGGTATTTCTTTTTGTAATTAGTAGGGGTAGTATACTCAGATCTTTATTCACACTTCTCTCAAAGCCCTGTTCCCAATCCCAAGCTCTCCGCTCTATGCACTTTGCTTCTTATATAATTTTCCTGTTCACAGGATCCCAGTAAACTTTCCGGTTTTCGCGATAGGCTTTCGTCGCCATATGAGCGGTAATAGCCTCTTCAAAACCTCTGTCAATATTGCAGCTTGGCTGTGTACCGGTACGGATGCAGTCGAGCCATTCCTTGATGTGAAGGTGCGTGGTATCAACTCTTACTCCATCGCGATAAGTATATAACAGGCCTCGCCCGGCGAAATATTTTTCTGTTGCAGTTGCAAGAGCATCAACTTTTTTCCTTCCAGGAATAAAAGAGAATAGAGGGATATCAATTTTAATTGTTCCGTTTTCAATAAGTTTCTTGAACCTTGTGGATTCAAAATCAGCCCATACGGTAAGCATATCACCGATCTCCATATTCGCATCATGTCCCATTATTACTTTTCCACGGGCTCTGTCGCTGGCAAGGGTTGCACTGTACAGAAAAGTGATATTGCGGTCAGGATATTCATAGGTTACCTGGAAAGTATCCGGAACCTCTCTGCCGTCTTTATAATAATATATACCACCTGAAGAAACGACTGAATGCGGTATTCCCAGTCCCAGGATCTGATTCATGGCATCGTATTCATGTGTAAGCAGGTCTCCGGATAATCCGGTTCCATAATCCCACCAGCATCTCCAGCGGAAGAATCTTTCTAGGCTGAATGGGCGTTCGGGTCCGGCACCAGTGAACTGATCCCAGTCAATATTCTGTGGGCCGGCGCCTTTATCAATATCATAAACCCATGCTCCATTCGGGGAATTCCGGTTGGTCGTGACCTCGATCAGTGTGACTGGCCCAAGTATGTTCTGAGCAATAACTTCTTTTGCCTTGATATAGCTTGCTGTCTGTCTTCCCTGATGTCCAAGCTGGAAACAAATGCCACTTTTTTTGATAGCATCCACCATTTCATAAGTCTCTTCCTCATTATGCGTCATTGCTTTCTCAACATATACATGCTTTCCAGCCAATGCTGCATCAATGCTCATTGGTGCATGCCAGTGGTCGGGAGTTGCTATTATCACTGCATCAATATCAGGAGCCTGGATCAGATCCTTATAATTCCTGTATCTTTTTGCAGCAGGGGTGATATTTGCATCACTTCCCTGCCTGGATTTATTGCCTGATGCAAGCAGCACCCTTTCTGCATGTACATCATAGATATCACAGATGCCATTAACTTCGATATTCAGGTCTTCCTGCTTCAGGTAGTCTTCATACCTTTTATCTTCAGGATCCTGCTGTGCACCCTTCTTCCATTCATCAATTATGTCAGGAACCGCAAATCCGGCAGCTCTTATAAGTTGTTCTCCCCGTATCCCAAATCCAATAACACCCAATCTTATTTTCCTGTCTTTTGAAACGGCAGGTCCGCTTTCAGGAGCCTTGGTGCTTACCTTTATCTCATTTAAAATATCCTCATTGAGGTAATGATCTTTGCGGCGTTTATTCCACCATGCAATAAACAATGCTCCAAGAAATGGCACTGTTGCAAGGCCTTTTAACATATCCCTGCGTCCGACTCCTGATTTATTTGTATTATTTGTTTCCATAAAAAAGATCTTAAGAATTATTTCTGCACTTTTTTCCAGAACATAAAACGGTCAAGTCCAATTTCCTTACCTGTAGGGAAGTGATAAAGTACCCACATGGCGATGAACTCAATAAGTGTTTTATTCACAATAAGGTAGTTGCCTTCACTGGGGATAACGTACCCCAATCCGGCCAAAGGGGGATGACTGAGATAATAAAATCCGAGGAGGACCATGCCTGTAATTGCGGAAACTTTTTCAAGGAGTCCCAGGATCAGTCCCAGCCCGATCAGTATCAAACCCCAGATATTCAAAAAATCAACCAATGATAATACAGATGGATTTGTCGCCATTGAATGGAACGTCCCTGCAAAGATCCATTTTGAATCCATCAGGTACCCCATTGCAGTCCAGTCAGGATCTACCAGCTTGGCGATTCCTTCATATAAGAAATTCCAGCCAAGAGCTACTCTAAGAAGTACTAGTGACGTGAGCTGCCAGTTCGAGTAAGTTTTAATTCCGGTTGTCATAATATAAACTCTTTAATTTGTATCGAAATCATTTAGCGAAATTAATTTTATTTTAAAAATCAGCGATCCGGCAATAATTGAAAATGCCGACTGTGAAAATAAATAATTAATTGTATTTAAAGGAGGGAATTCTCCGTTTTAGCCAGAATTTTATAATTAGTTTTTGCACCCAACTTATTAAAATTGAAAATCAGGGAGCAATATTTTATTAATTTTAAAACAAATATCTAGACGCCAGATCTAAATGAACATAATTGAACTTCAGGGCATTACCAAAAGATTTGATGGACTGACTGCAGTAGACAACCTTTCGCTGAACGTCCCGGAAAAAAGTGTATATGGTTTTATCGGTCCCAACGGATCAGGAAAAACCACTACTATCAGGATGATCATGAACATCCTTTATCCTGATAGCGGCAAGCTCTACCTTTTTGGCAGAGAACATACCGGTGCCCGGGTTGACAATGTGGGATACCTGCCGGAGGAAAGAGGATTATACAAGAAAATGAAAGTTAATGAGCTTCTCAGATTTCATGGGGAACTTAAGAATGGCAAAAACCTGAATAATGAGATCAGTTACTGGCTGAAAAAACTTGACCTGGCAGAATATGCCAATAAGAAAGTGGAAACTTTGAGCAAGGGAATGAGCCAGAAACTGCAGTTTATTGTCACTATTATTGACCGGCCAGCGTTGATTATACTGGATGAGCCATTCAGCGGGCTTGATCCGGTAAATGCTGAAATATTGAGATCTGCTATTCTGGAATTTCAGCAGAACGGAGCAACAATAATTTTCAGCACGCATGATATGAATATGGCGGAAAAAATGTGCGATTATATTCTCATGATCTATAAGGGCAGGAAAGTCCTGGACGGGACACTTTTATCGATCCAGGACAACTATGGGACTGATACCATAAGGATTCATGCTGAAAAAGGCTCTTCAGTAATGGAGAATATCCGGGGGATCGAGAAGATAAATGATTTTGGCCAGATGCAGGAGATCAGGATCAGCAAAAACGCCGATACCCAGGAAATTCTGTCGGAGATCATGAAACGTACCAGGATTTACCGTTTTGAAGTCACGAAGCCATCTTTGAATGATATATTTATTCGGATCGCAAGTCCGGAAAAAACTGAATAAAAAATGCGCAAAATATTTGTTCTTGCTAAAAGGGAATACAACTCGGCGGTTCGTACAAAAGGTTTTATTATTGGACTGCTACTTGCTCCTGTTTTCATGGGAGGCAGTTTTATTGCATTTGCATTGATGAAGGATAAAGTTGACCTGTCGGATAAACATATTACCGTTATTGATCATTCAGGTTTAATGAAGGAATACCTTACCCAGGCAGTGGAAGATAGAGATAAGAATGAAATTTATAATAAGGAAACGGGAGAGCAAATAAAACCTGCATATTATTTGGAATTTGTCAATCCAGATACTGCTGATATTTTTCAGCAGAAACTGAATCTTTCCGATAAGGTCCGCAGTAAAAAGATGCATGCTTTTATTGAGATTGGACCGGATATCCTTCATCCTGGTGATGATCCGGTAAAATCGGGTATAAGATATTACTCTGAGAACTCTGCTCTGGATGCTGTTCGCGACTGGTTTGCAGGATCGATAAATAACAAGATCAGGCAGCTCAGGATCAAAGAATTGAATCTTAGTGATAAGTCAGTTGAAGGCCTGTTCAACTGGATCAACCTCGAGGGATTGGGCCTGATCTCGGTGGATAAGAAAACCGGTGCTGTGAAGGACGCAAGGCAGATTGGAGTTGCTGAAACAATAATCGTACCTTATATTATGGTTATTCTCATGTTCATGATGCTGATGATGGGTGCCATTCCTCTTCTCACAGCAGTTATGGAAGAAAAGATGAACCGGATAGCCGAGGTTTTACTTGGATCAGTCACCCCGTTCGAGTTCATGATGGGGAAAATAATTGGAAGCATTGCCGTTTCACTCACAGCCGCTGCTGTCTATATAATAGGAGCCGTAGTGACTGTCGGCCAGCTGGGCCTTTCGGGGATGGTACCATTCCATATCATCCCATGGTTTTTTGTTTTTCTGATCTTAAACATCATTATGGTAGGCTCGGGGATGGCCGCCCTGGGATCCGCGTGTAATGACAACAAAGATGCGCAGGCATTGCAGTTTCCTGCTATGATTCCCATCATTATCCCGTTGTTTATAATGATGCCTATTATTCAGGAACCATTAAGCCATTTTTCCACCACATTATCATTATTACCTCCTTTTACTCCAATGCTTATGCTGTTAAGAATGTCAACACCGGTATCAATCCCGGTTTGGCAGCCGATAGCAGGACTGATAGGTGTCATCCTGTTTACCCTGTTCTCTGTATGGGCCGGCGGTCGTATATTCCGCACCTGCATCCTGATGCAGGGGCAAAAGCCAAAGCTGGGGAACCTGGTAAGGTACGTGCTTAAAGGATAGGAAGAGAGACGGAGGGAGGGAGGAATGGATGGAAGGAGAGACAGAGAGACAGATTCGGCTAAACTTTTTGCTTCACTGTATTCACAAAAAGTTAGTCTAACTGGCTTACAGACTTGAGGACTTGTGGACTCTAAAACTCTTACCAAATAAAATCTAAAAACTATGAAAAAGATCCATCTTTTTTCAATGGTAGCTGTTATGGCACTGATAGCCTTTAAAGGTTTGATGGCGCAGGTTGCCGTGACTGACCTCCATGAGCTTGCTGTAATCCGGAATGATGTAAAGAGCAAGCGCGTAAGTAGTTATGATCGTTCTGGCGGTAATAACGACAGATTAGAAAACATCAGGGATGGAGAGAAACGGATTATTTTTGATGTTAAAGGGGCCGGGATGATAGATCATATCTGGATTACAATTGCCCCCCCGCCTCCTGATCTAAGCCGCAATGATATAATCCTGCGAATGTACTGGGATGGCAGCAATATCCCTTCAGTCGTTTCACCGATTGGCCCATTCTTCGGGCAGGGTTGGGATGAATGTTATCCTTTTTCAAGCCTTCCGATATCATCAGGGCCTGTGGAAGGAAGGGCAATGGTTTGTTACTTTGTAATGCCATTCGCCAACGGAGCAAAAATTGAAATTGAGAACCAGACCGGGAAGACCATTGAGGCATTTTATTATTATGTTGATTACACTGAAATGCAATCACTGCCCGCTAATATGGGAAGATTCCATGCCTGGTATAATCATGAACTGACCGAAGCTCCTGAATCCGGAGAGAACGAGTGGGGCGTTCTGGGACCTCAGGGAAATAATCCGGATGGCAAAAAGAATTACTTGATTGCTGATATAAAAGGGAAAGGCCATTTTGTCGGAGTAAACTACTACATGCATTCGCCAAGCCCCATGTGGTACGGTGAAGGAGACGATATGATCTTTATAGATGGGGACCCGCTGCCAACTCTCCATGGAACCGGTACGGAAGATTATTTCAATATGTCATGGTGCCCAAATACAATGTTTAAGCATCCTTACTACGGATTCGGACGGGTGAATGATGATGTGGGCTGGCTCGGCAGGACTCATCTTTATCGGTTCCATATCAATGACCCGATCTATTTCGATAAATCGTTAAAATTCACTATTGAGCATGGACATAATAACTGCTTAACCCTTGATATGTCAAGCGTAGCTTACTGGTATCAGATGCCGCCATTTAATGAGCTGCCCGCGCTTCCTGATAAAGCTTCCCGTGCGCCGAAATCCTTCATTTATCCTGCAGACATCCATAAATGGAGGGATGCATGGAGGAAGGCCAATGGGAATGATCCGAAATTGTGGGGAAATGAGTGAAGAAAATACAAATGTCTCAAATGTGCTCAAATGTCTCAAAACCAAATAGCATGGGGCATGGAGAATAAGAAATGTCTTAAGTTTGCATAAATAACTTCAAGATAGATGTTTTAAGAACATTTGAGACATTTGAGACATTTAAGACATTTTTACCTGAGTTTCTGTACCTCCCTGGTACTGGTATTAAGTCCCATTATAGTGTATAGCTTCATTCGGACGAAATATAACCCTGATGGTACAGGCGAAGAGTTTTCACTCCTGCCATCCCATTCCGCCGAATAAGTACCAGGCATCAGGGTTTCGTTTGCGAGGCTTCTGATTTTCTGTCCATAAATATTAATCACTTCAATTTCAATGGTCGAAAATTCAGTAACCTTGTATTCAATAGTAATATGGTCAGAGAATGGATTCGGGTAAACATTATCAATTCCACCTGAAGTGAAGGATTTGTACTTTTGATTAATTGAGGTTGGAACAAGTCCTTCCGGAATGCTTAATAACTGGATCCCTTCATTCAAACCGAGATTTCTGGAATATTGCTTTGAAGTCGAATTATTCCAGTGTTCATTGGTACCCAGACTTGTCAGCACATTCTCCCCATCCGGCAAATAATCAAGGCCATTGGGCCAGTTGGCCGAATCAGCTGCCTGTTCAAGGTAGTCATCTACACCTGCATAGTTAGGATAATTGACTTTTCCTCCTGAACCATTATATTCTGTTCTCAGGAAATCAAAACACACTGATTCAATAGCCACCTGATCCTGAGACAGGAAGAGGGATGAGGTCCAGTCACCATTAAAAGGAGCCATGTCCCATTTAGTGGGTGGATTCACAGCTTCTGAACCGGCCCAAAGGCCATCTACGATAAATAACATCGTATTAAGTCCAAGCATCGGGTGTCCCATCAAATCTACCTGTACTCGATACAAATGCATCGCAGTGCGCGTGGGTGTCACTCCATCCGGTGCTACCAGACCAGCATGCAGGTGATCTGCTCCGCTCCTTGTATTTGAGCCAAAATGATTTTTTGCAGTTAGAGTTATACCGGCTCTGGCATGAGCTTTTAGAGCCGGTATATTGATCATGTAATCGGCATCTTCAGTTATAGTGTAAAACCGATCAAGCCAATTGGTAATTACTGACTGATCAGAATAGGCAATCGATGGTTCGGCGCCAACTACCACCGGAGTTCTCCCGTTTTCTATAAGAGTTGATTCATAAATATTAGCATAAAGGACGTCATTCCCAAGGTAATTGACATCAGGATATTGAGCATTCAACATATCATACATGTGCTTATAGATGTTTTTCATAGGATCACCCACATATATATCTGCCTGGTTAACTCCGCATGAATCAATCAGCTGCCTTAAAACAGACAAAACTATTTGCGGGGAAGTTTCGGATGTGCCATAATAATTGTTCTGGACTTTTTCAAAAGTTGCGGTCATATTGCCCCATGTCTCACCAGCTCCCCATGCACTGGTGACGTTAATTTTAATCAGTATTTTTTCTCCTGGTGTGTATGATGTATTAATTTGTTTTTTCCTCATATTATGAAACCGGAAAAGGGTATCCCATGCATTGGAGACATTTTGTTCTCCTGTCAGCTTCAATATTGCATCGTGAAGCATTTGATCAATCACACCCTGGTTATTGTTTTTTTCAAGAAACCATCCATCCCCATAAGTGGTCGGAGAACAGCTTTCGTTGGTT
>Ga0153915_10004145_pt1 | contig 13338 bp, 12 predicted proteins | sample Opewatmetagenome_2_FD_107003 | JGI IMG/M metagenome (GOLD analysis project Ga0153915, IMG submission 107003) | Freshwater wetland microbial communities from Ohio, USA - Open water 3 Core 3 Depth 3 metaG | ecosystem: Environmental > Aquatic > Freshwater > Wetlands | place: USA: Ohio, Lake Erie... | reverse complement strand
TCTGCGGGTCGGGCAGGCTCGCGCCGGCGGCCAGGTTCAGTCTGACTCTTTCTTTCAGGATGCCCCCGATGCACACAATTCCGTTGTGCTCCCAGACCGGCGCGCCCATCGGGTTGCTGGGCCGCTTCCACTTCACTTCCTCGGTAATCTCAGGGTCGGCCTCGTGGATGATTCGGCGGAGCTTCGCAAGCGTTGCGCCGCGCCAATCAGGGGTCCTGGCAATCATTTCGTCAATGAGTCCGCTCGGGTTGGGCATTCTTCCTCCAGATATTCGCGTTTTCTGGCCCTCGCGTTCAGCGCCCACTAATCGAATTATAGCCGCCAGAGCGAGTGCTATAATCGTCTGGAAGTCGGCAAAAGGAGTACGGGCATGTCCAGCGGTAGAATCGCGATCATGAGCGGCGGGGGCGACTGCCCCGGCACCAACGCGGTGATCCGTGCGGTTGCCAAGAAGGCGATCCTGGAGCACGGCCTGGAGGTTATCGGCATCCTGGACGGCTACGAAGGTCTCATCCGGAACCACCACCGCCGCCTGCGCTACGAGGACGTCTCCGGCATCATCACGCTCGGCGGCACGATACTGGGGACGTCAAACACCGCCAACCCCTATTCGTACTCGGCCGGCGGCGGACCCCGGGCGCGCTTCCGGGACGTCTCGGCGGCTACCCTGGCCAACTTCGAGCGCCTGGGCGTCGATTGTCTGGCCGTCATCGGCGGGGACGGAACGCTCAGCATTGCCGACCGGCTGCGGCAGGACGGCGTGCCCATCGTTGGCATCCCCAAGACGATCGACAACGACCTGCGCGGCACCGACGTTACCTTTGGCTTCAACACCGCGGTTGCGATCGCCACCGAAGGCATCGACCGGCTGCACACGACCGCCCAATCACACCATCGGGTGATGGTCATCGAGGTGATGGGGCGGAACGCCGGGTGGATTGCCCTTCATTCAGGCATTGCCGGCGGCGGGGACATCCTGCTCATCCCGGAGGTCCCGTACGACATCGATCGTGTGGTGGAGAAGGTGCGGGAGCGCGCCCGGCGCGGCAAGCGGTTCACCATCGTTGTCGTGGCCGAAGGGGCCAAACCCAAGGGCGGAGACGTGGTGGTTAGCCGCCTGGTGAAGGACAGCGCCGCGCCGGTGAGGCTCGGCGGGGTGGGACTGGCCGTCGGAGCGCAGATCGAGGAGCTGACCGGAGTCGAGACGCGCACGGTGGTGATGGGCCATCTGCTGCGGGGCGGCGGGCCGACGGCGTTCGACCGCGTGCTGGCCACGCGCCTGGGCACGCGAGCGGTGGACATGATTACCGCCGGCCGCTTCGGGCGGATGGTCGGCGTCCGCGGCGATGCGCTCGTCGAGGTGCCCCTGGACGAGGTCGCCGGCGGCCCGCGCCTGGTGCCGCCGGATGACCCGCTGGTACGCTCGGCACGCTCGGTGGGGACGAGCTTCGGCGATCAGTAGCCCCGGCCCAGCTCGTTCACCATCTCGACAAGCTCATTGAGGCGCCCGGCGCTCTTGCGGTTGTACCGGAAGACGATCCGCGGCCGCGCCAGCAATGCCGGCTCGTCTTCCTCACCGGAGAGCGGCCCGGTCTTCTTGATCTCGCCTGATTCGATAATATCCCCGAACTTGCCGGTGAGCTTCTTCAGGTCCCCATCGGCAAGATCTTTCTCAAGCCGGATGACGAGCCTATCGCCCACCTGCCGCAGCGAGTGAAAGACGGAGTAGTAGGAGACGACCCGGCTGACCGCCTCTTCCGGCGTGTGCACGATGCGGTAGAACGAGCGGTCGGACGCGGCGATGAAGTGCCGCTCCAGGAGCTGATGGCGCACGAACTGGTCCCAGGTATCCCAGTAGTCCTCGCCGGGCAGTTCGACGAGTACGACGGGCATGGGCGGCGCCTTGCCGGTCTGGAGGAGGGTGAGTACCTCAAAGCCTTCATCGTGGGTGCCGAACCCGCCCGGGAAGAGGACCACTGCGTCCGCCTCCATGACGAAGAACAGCTTACGGGTGAAAAAGTACTTGAAACGCATCATCTTGGGATCATCGCGGATGAGGTCGTTGGCACCCTGCTCGAAAGGCAGCAGGATGTTCACGCCAAAGCTGTTGCGAGTGCCGGCGCCTTCGATGCCGGCCCTCATGATGCCATCGGCGGCGCCGGTGATGACCATAAACCCGGCTTCGGCCAGCCGCCGGCCGACGGCTACTGCAGTGCGGTAGTGGGCGCTGCGCGTGGAGACCCGCGCCGAGCCGAACATCGATACCTTGCGGACCTGACGGTACGGCTTGAAGATGCGGGCGGCATGGCGGAACTCGGCCAGGGCGCGGCTGATCACTTTTAGGTCGAGGACGTCCAGGTCGTCCCGTTGGGCCTTGAGGGCGTTGAGGACGAGGTCTTTGAGGAGCAACGAGCGCAGGTCACGGCCACGGTAGGACAGCGTCTGCTGGACCATGTTGAGCGCGTCCGGACGGCTGAGTGGCTTCGGTTCGGTCATGGCTTGCCTCCCAGGATTTCAAACAAGATTCTAGTTCCTGGAGGCGCCGACGACAACGGGGGGCAATGTTATGGAAATGTAATAACCCGGTGCGAGACGCGTATGACAATTAGACGCCGCGCCCGCTATAATAGATTCGCAACGTGGCGGCTATCTAGCCAGGGGGTGGCGGTTCAGATGAGGACACGGTCTCGCGCGGCACAGCGGTGTGGCGTGGCACTCGCCGGAGTGATTGCAGTCATTGTGCTGCTGGCGGTGCCGGTAGCCGCCGCGCCGGACGCCCCCCGGGTGACGGTGACTCCGGCGAGCGCCGTGGGCGGCACCACACTTACGCTGGCCGGCAGCGGCTTCGCACCCGGCCAGCCGATGGCCGTCAAGTGTGACGATAAGACGATGGCCACCACGCCCCCGGTGATCGTCAGCGACGCCAGCGGGGCATTCTCGGCGACGGCCGCTGCGCCGACAGGACAGCCGGGACCGCACGAACTCCAAGTCAGCGACGGCACCAAGACGACGGCCGCCAGCTTCGAGACCACGCTGACGGCCAACATCAGCAAGACTACGACAGAAGCCGCGCCGGGGACCGTCGGGATGGAGCTCACCGTCACCGGCAACGGCTTCTCCTCGGGAGCCAAGATCAGCGTGACCGCCGATAGTGATGGCGAATCTGAGCTGGCGACCATCGGCGCCGACGAAGCCGGCAACTTCGAGGTCACTTTCACCGTCCCGCCCATCGAGGGGGGAGCTCACGCCATCAAGGTCACTGACGGCACCAACACCAGTGAGTTCAGCTTCGTCATGGAGTCCAAGGCCCCCGCAGTGCCCGTGACGGTGGGGCCAAAGCCGGGCACCAAGGCCGACCAGCCGGTGCGCTTCGAATGGAAGGCCGTCACTGACCCGAGCGGAGTGACCTACTCTCTCGAGGTAGCGACCTCGGCCGACTTCGCCGACCTCGTGCTGGAAAAGACCGGCCTGACCGGACTGCGCTACGAGGCGGCTGGTGACGAGAGTCTTAAGCCGGTTATCAAAGAGACGCCCTACTACTGGCGCGTTCAGGCCATCGACGGCGCCGGGAACCGGAGTGAGTGGTCGGCGCCGGCCGCCTTCCACCTGGGCTTCGTGCTGACGCTGCCCAACGGTGAGGCGGCCCTGACAATGTCCGCGGTGCTGGTCTACGTAGCCGCCGTTATTGCCATCGGCCTGCTCGTGCTCAGCTTCTGGCTCGGCCGCCGCAGCGCACGGCGCCACGCGCCTAGCCGCTGAGCACTGAGTGCGTCATCGCTCCTAGTGCAGGCGCAGGCTGAGCGTCAGGACGATGAGCACGAACAGCGTGATGACCACGTACTTGAAGTTCCTCACCACGGCAAACCAGACGGCCGATGAGATGACGCGCAGGAATGGCGTGAGCATGAGGACGATGAGGCCGGCGGTCATCAGTGTGAGCGGCAGCGCGTCGTGGAAGCGGCCACTGAAGACAGAGTAGATGAAGCTAAAGAAATCGTGGCCCCGGATGAATACGGCCGCGTCTTGCGTGATGTTCAGGTTGCCGTACGTCAGGTAGAACAAGACCATGCCGGCCACCTCGAGGGCCAGGCTGACGCCGACGCCGCCGATGAGCAGCCAGCTAATCATCGGCTCGATGCGGGTCCCGCGGTCGGGAGCACTCATATCGCCGTCACCCCTTTGTAGACCATCTGGACGATGAGATAGACGATGATGACGAAGAACATTATCCGCAGCACTCGCGTGCTCAGCCGGTTCAGCACGCGGCCGCCGATGATGGCGCCGATCGTCGCCCCGACTGCCATCGGGGCCATCAGCGTCAGGTTCAACAGGCCGGAGAAGAAGTAGACGCTGGCGCCGCCGAGGGCGGTCATGCCGATGATGAAGTTGCTCGTGGTGCTGGAGACTTTGGGCGGCATGCGCAGAACGTTCTCCTGAACGGTGACCTTGAACGCCCCGGCGCCGATGCCGAGCATGCCGGCGGCCAGACCGGCCAGCATCATTCCGAAGCCGCCGGGCAGGGCGTTGTTCACCCGGTAGCCGATTTCCTTGCCCTCGGCAACGTCGTAGTAGCTGCCTTCGAGCTTGAGCCAGCGGGACAGGCGGTCCTGGCGCTCGGCCGGTACGAACCCGGACATGGAGCGGCGCAGCCCGACGAACGAGGTGAGCAGGAAGGCGGCGAAGAAGAAATAGAGGAGCACGGGGGCGACCACGGTGGTGATCGTCGCCCCGGCGATGGCGCCCACGATGGTGAACATTTCGAGGTACATGGCGACGCGCACGTTGGCGATGCGCTCGCGCACGAAGGACGAGGCCGAGCCGGAAGAGGTGGCGATGATGGCCACCATGCCGCAGGCGATCGCCTCTTTCACCGGGATGCCGAAAAGGACCAGTATCGGCACGAGGATGCTGGCGCCGCCCAAACCGGTGAGCGAGCCGAGAAAGCCGACGGCGATCGACAGTATGCCGAGGGTGACGATGTTCAGCATGGCGAGCTGGAGGCAGCAGGCTCCGCGGAGGCACCCGGCCAGCGACCGGCTTGGCGCCTCCGGCAACTCGATTATAGAACGCGGGCGGCCGGAGGGACAAGCCGGCCTCGATGGTGCACCACTCCGGCTTGTCCGGCCGGACTCGTTCCTGATATGATGGAGCATTGGTCCGGAGGTCTTGGGGACATGACGAAGGTGGGCATTATCAGGTGCCAGGAGCAGAGCAATGACTGCGCCGGCTGGAGCTGTTTTCCGGCGCTGCGTGAGCGGACCGGCGCATTCGCAGCCTATAGCGAGGTCCATCTAGTCGGCTTCGAAACATGCGGCGGCTGCGGGCGCGGGCGGCCGAACAAGATCGTGGCGCGCGCCAAGCGGCTCAAGGAGCACGGCGCCGAGGTGATCCACATCGGTAGCTGCCTGCTGGGGTCGTGCCCCTCGAAGGACGCCTACCTCAAGGCGCTGCAGGAGCAAGTCGGCGTGCCGATCGTTGAAGGCACGCATCCCACGCGTCCGCCGGGCGCGCCGCCTCACCCGCCGGGCCCGTAGACGCGCAGTGCCACATCGTCAAGCAGAGCGGCGTACTCACCCGCTGAGGACCCTACGAGTAGCGTTTGAAGGCGTTCCTGACGACCGTGCATGAGAAGGACGCCTTGTCCACGGGTGAGACCGCCCGGCTGAGCCTGCCAGAGGGCCTGGAGCCCGCATCGGATACCGCGGAGAGACCGGGCCCGAATCGTTAAGGGAATAGTACCATATGCCCTTTCGCGGGGCTTGACAAAGACTTCCTTTTCTGGTACATTGTAATCGTCTGATTACATTACTTGTTACGACCCGTTAACTTCACTTGAGGTGGCGGTTCCCCGACCGCCAGTGGGACACCTCCGAAATCAGCCGACTCAACCTGGAACGTCGACCAACCGGGAGAGCATCGATGTTCAAGAAGATCCTGGTCTGTCTGGACGGCTCCAAGATCGCCGAGGAAACGCTTCCGTTCGTCATCGACGAGGCGCGGTACCGCGGTAGCCAGGTTGTACTGATGCGGGTGAGTGAGCTTTCCCGGTTCCTTCCGGTCTGGGCATCCGGACCACCCCAGCAAGTCCTGTTCATGCCGCCCACGCTGCTGAAGGACGACCTGACGAAGGAGACAGCCCTGGAGAGGGCATACCTCGAGCGTGTTTCGGCCCGCCTGAGGAACGAGGGGATTGAGGCTACCAGCGTTTTGCTGACTGCGCTGCCCTCGGATGTGGCCGAGACGATCGTCGGCTATGCCGCCGACAACGACATTGACCTGATCGCGATGGCGACCCGCGGCGGCGGTTGGTGGAAACGGCTGTTTTGGGGCAGCATCACCGCGGCTGTTGTCAAGCGGTCGCCGGCGCCGGTATTGGTCGTGCGGGGAGACACCGCGGCAGGTTTCGGCCTGAACCGCGACTGCCCACGTGACTACCTGGAGGCGGCCGGCCAGGTGGCCGGCAGCCGATGGTCGCAGGCTGGAGGTGGCTGATGTGGACGAGGGAGAGCCTATCCCAACTGGTGCGCGAGAAGCTCGGCGGATACCTGTTCATTGTCGTGTCCAATCGTGAGCCGTACATACATACCTTCGCCGGGCGCAAGATCGTGACACAGGTGCCGGCCAGCGGCCTCACCGTAGCACTCGATCCGGTGATGCAGGCGTGCGGCGGGACTTGGGTCGCCCACGGAAGCGGCGATGCCGACCGGGAAGTTGTCGATCAACACTCGCGGGTCAGCGTCCCGCCGGACGATCCCAAGTACTGTCTCCGGCGGGTCTGGCTGTCCAAGGAAGAGGAAGACGGCTATTACTACGGCTTCGCCAACGAAGCCCTCTGGCCGCTATGCCACATCGCCTACACCCGCCCGATCTTCTCGGAGGCCCACTGGAAGACGTACAAGAAGGTCAACGCGTTGTTCGCCGATACCGTTCTCTCCGAGATCGGTGACCGGAAAGCATTCGTGTTCGTTCAGGACTACCATCTCGCGCTCCTCCCGCGCATGCTCAAAGAGCGGAGTCCCAACGTCATTGTGGCGCAGTTCTGGCACATCCCGTGGCCTAATCCCGAGGCGTTCCGGGTCTGCCCCTGGTCTGACGAAATCCTCGCCGGCCTGCTGGGCAACGACCTGCTCGGTTTCCATATCCGGTACCACTGCAACAACTTCCTGGATACCATCGACCGCGTTCTCGAGGCTCGGGTCGACCGCGACCGCTACGAGGTCACCTGCCAGGGCAAGAAGACGGGAGTAAGGCCCTTTCCAATAAGCATCGACTTTGACGAAATCGACCAGGATTCGCGAAAGGCAGAGGTTGACCAGGAGATCGAGCGGCTCAGGGACAGGTTCGGCCTGACCGGCGAGCTGGTGGGTATCGGGCTTGACCGGGTGGACTACACCAAAGGTATACCCGAACGGTTCCGCGGTCTCGACCGTTTCTTCGACAAGTACCCCGAGTACCGCGGCAGAGTGGTCTTCATACAGGCTGGCGTCCCCAGCCGAACGCAGGTCGACGCCTACCAGCGGCTGAACGAGGAGATCGATGCCCTCGTCAACGTCATCAACCGGAAGAACAGCATCGGTCACTGGAAGCCCATCATCTATCTTCGGGAGCACGAAACCCCGCTGACATTGATGGCCCTACGGAGGATGGCCAGTTTCTGTGTCGTCAGTTCGCTCCACGATGGCATGAACCTGGTGGCCAAGGAGTTCCCGGCGGCCCGCTGGGATGAGGACGGCGTCCTCATATTGAGCCCTTTCACGGGGGCGGCCCGCGAGCTGACGGATGCACTGCTCGTCAATCCCTACGCCACCGACCACTTTGCCGACGCCATCAAGCTGGCACTCGAGATGCCGCTGGAGGAACGGCAAAAGAGAATGAGGCGGATGAGAGACATGCTCCGCGAGAACAACATCTACAAGTGGGCAGCCGAGACGATTACGGAGCTCGCCCGGTTCGAGTTTGGCGGATGAGCATGGACCACGTTTTCGAGCACTCGCTCGCGATCGCCTCCCAGATGCGGACGGCGGGCCACATTCTGCTGCTGAGTGACTACGATGGCACGCTGACTCCCATCGTCGAGCGCCCGGAACTGGCGGTCATGCCGGCAAGGAACCGAAGCCTCCTCCAGTGTTTGGCCCGCCTGCCCGGCGTAACGGTCGGGATCATCAGCGGGCGGGCCCTCAATGACCTCATCGAGCGCGTCGGGATCGACGGGCTGATTTACGCCGGCAACCACGGGCTTGAGATAAGAGGTCCCGGCCTGCGTTTCGTCAATCCGGTGGCCGACGAGCTGAGGCCGATACTGAACGTGCTGCATCACGCGCTGAGCAGTGCGCTTGGCACGCTAAAGGGAGTGTTCGTCGAGCACAAAGGACTTGGTCTGAGCGTACACTACCGGCTGGCTGAGGTACCAAGGGAGCTGATCGAGGAAGCCGTGCGGCGCGTGGTCGGCTCGATGCCAGCCGGCGCCCAGACGCTCACGACCGACGGCAAGAAGGTGATCGAGATCAGGCCGGCCGCGGGCTGGGACAAAGGCCGGGCGGTCAAGCTGTTGATGAAGCGATATGGGAAAGGCGGCCGCCGGAGCGGTCTGCTGCCGATCTACCTGGGCGACGACCGGACCGATGAGGACGCTTTCAAAGTGATTGCCGCCTACGGTCCGGGCATATCGATACGTGTTGGCGAACCCGACGCCTTGAGTTCGGCGCGCTACTTCGTGACATCGGTGGAAGAGGTCAGCGTCTTCCTCGAGAGTCTGCTTGGCATCGCCGGGCCGGCTGCCAGCGACTCGGAGAGCGGCCGGTCCCTGGCAGACCGGAGACTCAGGCAGGACCGGTGCGCCGACCGCCTTGGCGACGTCCCGATGGCAGGATAGCATCCCCATCCTGCGGGCGTCGTCCAGATGCTCTCTACCGCAGAAACGCGCACGCAGTTGTAGTATACTATGCCCGACTCCAACACACTGAGGAGAAGACCGCATGGTCCGAAGATACGAAGCCACCGAGGTACGGCGACGGCAGATTGTGGCAGCCGCTCGGCGGCTCATTGTGACCCGTGGCGCCGAGCACGTCACGGTACGGCGCATCGCCAAGGAAGTGGGACTGTCCGAAGCAGCGATCTACCGCCACTTCCGGAGCAAGAAAGACGTCCTGCGGTTACTGCTGGAGGACGTCGAACAGGACCTCATTGATGATCTCGACACAGAACGCCATGGCGGCGAGGTGTCTCTGGACAGTCTGAATGCCGTGCTGAGGCACCACCTATCGTCGATGGAGCAGCGGCAGGGCATACGCTTCCAGGTCATCGCTGAGATCATCAGTCTCGGTGATAAAGGCCTGAACCGCAGGGGTATGGAGACGGTCAACAAATATGTCGCGATCCTTCACCAGCTTCTGTCAGCGTGCGCGGCCGCCGGCCAGATGCGAAGTGACGTCGATCTGGACGGCGCCGCCACGCTGTTGTTCTGCATGATTCAGGGACTGGTCAACATGTGGGCGCTCAGCAACTACGGCTTCGATCTGATGAGCCGATACGAGCGGCTGTGGGGTGTCTTCCGTGAATCGGTGGCGACAACGTCGCCCGTTCCCATGAGCGACTAGACGGCGCCGGGACAGCCTGGGTCCATGCCGGGCAGGTCGGTCAGGCGCAGCTCACTCTACTTCTGAATGCTGACCTGGGCCAACTGAGCAAAGCCCATCGCATTGCGCGTGTAGCCCTTGACATAAGGTTTGACCAGCGTGTACGTGTGACCAAAGTAGAGCGGCAGCATGGCGGCGTCCTGCACGATCATGCGCTCGGCCTGCTGGTACAGTGAAATCCGCTGGGCCGGGTCCGGCTCAACTCCCGCCTGGCTGAGCAGTGTGTCGAGCGTCGGGTTGTTGTAGTCGCCGGTGTTGTTCTGTGCCCCGGTGCGGAAGAGCAGCTCGAGGAAGTCCTGCGGGTCGGGGTAGTCGGCGATCCAGCCGGAATCGAACAGGTTGTTCTTCTCCTGCTTGGTGAAATAGAGGAAGCTCTCCGGCTCGAGCTGCCGTACGGTCACCTCAACGCCGAGGTTGCGCCGCCACTCATTAATGACCCCGCCGATCACTCCGGAGATGTCATTGCCCCAGCCGGCGGTGGTCCACACGATGGGCGGCAGCTTGGACACGTCGCCGTACTTGGAGGCGGCGACGAGCGCCTTTGCCTTGGCCGGGTCAAAGCGGAGCCCCTGAAGAGCCGGATCAAAGCCAGGCATACCCTCGGGAAGTACCCCGTAGGCCGCCGGGTACACGCTCTGCGTGGCCAAAGCCATCACGCGGTCGCGATCGACGGCGAAGGTGAAGGCCTGCCGGATGGCGGGGTCGTCAAAGGGCGGCGCCGCCGAGTTGAAGCCGACGTAGAAGAGGCTCAGCTCGTCAAACTGGTGCAGCTCTTTGGACAGGGAGTTGGCCGGGTCCGTCACCAGGCCCATGTAGGCCGGGCCCACGTCGGTGACATCGATGGTGCCCTGCTGGTAAAGGTCGAGCGGGTTGCCGGCGAAGAGCTGAAACACCACCTGGGCCAGGAGCGCCTTTTCGCCGTAGTAGCCGGCGTTGCGCTCCAGGACAACCTGCCTGGACGGTTGGTACTGCTGGAGGCGGAAAGGCCCGGTGCCGTTGGGATGCTGCCACCAGTTGGTCCCCTTGGCGACATCGGCCTCGTCGACCACGAACGCGCAGGGCGAGGCGATCTTGTCCAGGAAGTAGGCCCGCGGGGCGTCGATGGTCACCTCGAGTGTGGAGGCGTCAATGGCTTTGACCCCGGCGAGGTGGGCCGCCTGGCCGCTGAGCATTTCGGCCGCGCCAACGATGTCGATGAGGAAAGTGCTGGCGGTCTGCGAGCCGGTGGCCGGCGTCAGTGCGCGCTCCCACGAGTAGATGAAGTCAGCGGCCTTGACCTGCCGGCCGTCCTGGAAGCGGGCGTCCTGGCGCAGGTGGAAGGTGTAGGTGCGGTTGTCCGGCGAGGTCTCCCAGGTGGCGATGTCCGGTACGACTTCCAAGGTGGCATCGATGCGGGCCAGGCCGCTGAAGATCTGCAAAACGTACGAGATCGAGGTAGCATCGGCCGCCAGCACGGGATCGAGCGTGTACGGGCCGGTATCGAACAGGTTGAGGACACCCTGGCCACCGCCGGTGGATGGCGGCGTCGTGGTGGTGATCGGCGGCTTCGGCACACAGCCGGGGGCGATGATCGCCAGCGCGGCCAGGCAGAGGAGCACGGGGAGGAGTCCTGCGCGGACCGTTCGCCAGAGCGTCTTCGTCTTCATGCTAGTAGGCTCCGGCCAGCACCAGCGCCGGTGCTTCGGCCACGCCGGCTGCCACGCCGAGGCTCTGCCGCCATGCATTATCGAGGCCGTCCTGGTCAAAGCCGTACACCTGATCGAGGGCGGCGTCGTACCCGCTGCCCTCCTGGAACACATGCAGGAGCTGGACCATCTTGTCCTTGCCATACTTCTCGATAAGGAAGCTAACGATGCTGTTGCTCTCCCCGTATGAGATCAAAGCCTCCTGTGCGTTCGGGGAGAAGGGGCTGGACAGGCTGCGCACGGAGATGAGCCGGTTGTTCTGGATAGCGAACTGAAGGGCGTCCTGGTACTGGGGGTTGACGTCGCCTTCTCCGTAGGTGGCCAGGCCCTCATCCAGCCACACCGGTAAGCCGGCGCCGTAGCTGTTGGACGTCAGTTGCCCGACGATCCAGTGGGTCAACTCATGGGGGACGGCGCGCTGCCCGTAGCCGAGCTGGCTGGTGGCGACGCCGACGGCGATGATGTCATAACCGACAAAGGTAACGCCGCCCTCCCAGGTGGGGGCGAAGAGCTGGGCGGCCTGCAGATCGGCGGCGCTAGCGTAGATGTAGATGCGCACGTTGCCCTCGGGAATCGCGCCGACGTCCTGCTCGATCGTGCTCAGCCCCTGCTGGGCCGCCTCCATGAGAGCGTCGGCAAAGGTACGGCTGCCGCTGTACCAGTAGAGCGTGACCATGGCCGTAGTGATCGATTGCCAGTTGTGGCGGGTATCGTCAAAGCTGAGGGTGGCACGCTCGGTCTGTCCGGTCTTGCCGGCAGCATCGCGCCCCGTCCACCAGTACTCGACCTGCGCCCCCGGCGGCAAGCCGCTCATGCGCATGTCCCAGACCCACCGCGAGCTGACGGTGGGCGCCGGCGTGAACCGGGCCCAACCCTCGCTGACCACGGTGGTCAGGTTCCGCCGATGGACGACGTAGTGGAGGCGAAGGTCGGTGACGTTGACGTCGCTCTGGGCGTTGACGCTGAACGTTATCGAAAGCGGGAAAGCGATCTGGACAGTGCTGCTGAGCGTGACGCCCGCGGGCGCCGGCGCGCTCGGCGCGGTGGCCCGGGCGGGTGCGCCCCCGGCCAGGATGACCAGTGCCAGAGTGGCGATCGTTCCCAGAATGCGTGCCAGCTTCAAGTAAGCCCCCTTGGAATTCGGTCGGGTAAACGCGGGATTAACAGATATTATCGCACGCGGACTGTTAAGAAGCCACTAGCCTTGACAACGAGCAGCGCGCCGGTATATAAATTGGGCCTACGGGACACGACCTCGCGGGACGATGTGGCGAAGGGGGTGGTGCGTATGTGAACGTAGCCGGCCGGGGACGGGTTAGGCACGCTCCATCAGCTTGCGCACCGATGCAACCTGACGCACAGAGAAAAGGGAGGGACAAGCCATGAAACGGAGAGGTGCATTTCTGGGAGTGCTCGTTGCGGTCACACTGGCCGCTTCACTCATGACCGCCGCCTGCGGCGGGGGAGCGGCTACCCCATCGAGCACGGTCCCGACAACCACCGGCGTCCAAACGACGCAGGCAACCGCCGCCAGACCAACCGTTGCGACGCCCCAGTACGGCGGCACCCTCACTCTCACCGTCCCGACCGACGTGACGACTTTTGCCACCTGGGACTTGGGTACGGCGATGGCCGTCGACGACGCGTTCGAGAGGGTCTGGGACGGTGACTGGGCGAAGGGGCCCGCCGGCGGCTACGGTACCAAGGAGGCAGCCTGGAACGAGAGCACCAACATCCGCGACCTGAAGACCGGCTATCTTGCCGAGAGCATTGACTGGAAGGTCAATGAGGACGGCAAGACGGTCACCACCACGATCAAAGTCCGCCAGGGAGTCCACTGGGCGGTGACCAAGACCGAGGCCGGCAAGCTCGTCAACGGGCGGGAGCTGACTGCCGATGACATCGCCACCAACCTCACGCTGCGCTGCAACGATTCCCGGGCGATGAACTACCGATTCTTCCCCTTCATGAGGGGCATCGAGGCCAAGAAGACCGGCCCATGGGAGGTACAGTTCACC
>Ga0153915_10004144_pt1 | contig 13342 bp, 4 predicted proteins | sample Opewatmetagenome_2_FD_107003 | JGI IMG/M metagenome (GOLD analysis project Ga0153915, IMG submission 107003) | Freshwater wetland microbial communities from Ohio, USA - Open water 3 Core 3 Depth 3 metaG | ecosystem: Environmental > Aquatic > Freshwater > Wetlands | place: USA: Ohio, Lake Erie... | reverse complement strand
CCCCTTCTTCATCTTGTCCTTGTCTCCCGCCCAGTTGTTGAAGTCTCCAGCCACGTAAACGACCTTGGCCTCGGGTGCGTCGAGAGTGAATTCAACTTCCACGTTGTTGGCAGTGACGCTTCTCCCGGCAATATCGAGAGAGGCGGCCAGGGAAATAAACGGCACGTCGTACTTGACGCCCTCGGGAACGACTACGAGCGAGTTCTGATAGCCGGTTTCGGTCTCAATGTCAGGGTTGTTTGGATCCTTTTCCCAACGTATCTGATCGACCACAAACTTGTATTGATATCTTCCTGGAGGAAGAGGAACGTAAATGCTCCAGACTCCTCGTTCATCGGCCGACATTGGGTCAATGTTGGGGTCGAACCTGCCGCCGCCCTGCGTTCCCCCCCAATTATTGAAGCTTCCAGCCAGATTGACTTGCCGCGCTGCCGGCGCCTCGTACTGAAAAACGACACCTCGTGGAGTAACGTGGGGCTTGGGTATTCTCGTCCTTACGGCCCTCATCACGGCGCAGCCGGAAAGAAGCAAGACCAGGCACAAGGTCAACAAGATCGCTGTTAGGAAAGAATCTCGGACGCAGGGAGAACCTGGAGTAGAGGCTCGATTCTCACAGTCGCTCCGCTTCATCCGATTCTCTCTCTCACTTTGCTTCACCGATTTCACCGCTTTGCACCGTGCTAAACAGTAGCTATGCAAACCGTAACGACTCAAAGACAATCAAGTTAGAAGCTGATAACACCCATGAGAGTGAACATTGTCACGTCGCTCAAGGCTCGCTCCGCGGCAAACATGTCCACCCCGTTTGCCCACATGTACATGTTGCGCCAGATCTGCCTGCCGTTGCCCCGCCCTTCAACTGGTGCGTCCTTATAGTAAGTTGGATCTACTTGATATCCAAGACGCAATTGAATGCTCGGACTCGGATTGTATACGAAGGCAACGTAGGGAGAAACATAAGAATCCTGCGGCGACGGAGCCTGTTCCTCGTTCGCCGCGTAAACCATTCTTCTTACGTCCCAGATAGCGGCGGTTCGCTGCGTTAGACCCAATTTGCCGGACACAATGAGCTCTCTCGTGTCGTAGAACGAAGGACCGTAGATTTCATCACTTACGGGAAAACTCGAGAAGAACTGCCCTCTCGGATTGTTCTGGATGTATTCGTAGTCCAGGGCCAGAGTGAGTCTCCCGTCCAAGAGATCGAGGGAAAAACCGGGCGCGATCCTCCAACGTTCGTCTGTCTCAATCGAAGGCGCAACCGGCGAAACAGAGGTAACCAGAGAATAATCGCGCTCGACTCTGGCTCTGTCAACTTCGAGAATTCCACTCAATCTTCCAACGTCAAAGCTCAAGTCTAATTCCGTGATGTCATTCTTTCTTTCGGGAAGTGGAGGAAACTCTGCGATGGCGAAACCCGGCGTGGCATTGATCCCCGTGAATTGATTCACTATGGGATCGGTGACAAGAGAGCGGCGAAAATCAACGTACAGTTCTCCGGCGCCCATCCCCTTGTACCGCTGAATTTCGTGACTGATGGAACAACTCAACTTGTCGCCAAGGTGCTTTTCCAGCAGCGCCTTGATTCTGTGGCCTGAGTCTTTCCCCACGGGAATGTCAATCGCGCCGTTCACTGCATTTGTTCCCTCGAGTCTCTCCCTGTTTCCAACGTCCCAGGAAGCGTTCCAGGTCCAGTAGCCGTATTCGACCGAGCAACGGAACTCCTTAGGCAACATCAGTCGCACGTCACCAGCGAAGGTCTGGTCGGCAGTGCCCATCTCGAACCAGTCGCTCACCGAACCGGTCACGCGTTTGAAAGAATCTATGTCGGCGCTGTGATTGGCCCCGCTCACAAAATCGACCCACCACCCGTTCTGAATGCGAAGCCAACTTAAGCCCACGCGAATCTGCTCCGGTTTGAGCTCCTTAGTGAGCCTCGCGGCCATAAAGTCGGTGTCCGTGTTGTCGTAGATCGCCGGGTTGTTGAATCGGTCGAAGTCGTAAATGTTTGTGTAGAGCGTGGTCAGATCGGCACCCATTCCGCTTGCTTTGAAAATGGCACCCTGAGTCCCGCGGCCGTAGTCCAGTTGCTCCACCCTTATCGTTCCCTGGAGATCCTGATGCCCCACGATCTCAAGTGGGTCGTCGAAACTCAAATCCTCTTCGTTGTAGTATCCCTTCATGTCCGAAATCGAAGCGAGGAGATCCAGGTGGCCAGAATAGAATTTTCCCGGCGTCTCCTGGATTACTCCAGTGCCCGTATCGAATTGAACGCGCGCTGATCCATTGATGTTGTCGCTAGCCCTTATGTTGAGGTCCATGTCGAATTCGTGATCTGGTCTCTGGAGCCTCAACCTCTTGTCTCCACTGACTTCGGATTGAGTGGGGTACGTTGCCCTGAAGTAACCGTTGATTGCGACCCTCGATCCGAGCGTCGTATTGGAGAACTTTCGCTCCGTGGGTTTCTCGATGATATTCCCCTGTGAGTCCACCTCGATCTGGGAGTTTCCGTAATCTCCGACAACGACGGGGTTATCCGGATCCGCTAGCCAGGCGCTTCCGTTTACGACGAATTTGTATTCGTATTTGCCCGGATCGAGGGACAGCGTGGCCCTCCACACGCCTTTGCTGTCTCTGGCCATTGGATTCGCAGTCGTGCTCCAATTGTTGAATGAGCCGGCCAGGCTGACGCTTGCTGCACCTGCATCCTCATAGCTGAATTCGTACCCAAGCGTCGTCTTTTGGACCCCCGCCGTGCAATTTGAGGCGATGACAAGGAGCAACGAGAGCGCCAGAATGAAGGTCACGGGAAATGGACCTGCCGGCAATGGCCTTCCTGGCAGCTCGCGCCCAGGTTTGATGCGAGACTTTCCGTGCGGCTTATTGCGCACCTTTCTGCTCGCCCTTTCTTTCAATCTTCTCTTGGGATTCTTCATTTACTCCCCCGTTTCCTAATCGCGATGATCCGCGTCCGTCTAATAGTACATCTTGAGGAAGAGTCTAATGTATCTCGCCGTGCTCGCATTGCTGTCCCATTGAACGAAGTCACCGTCGTTAACCAGGTCGTTGCTCTGGTCCGGATTGCCGAATTCGATGAAGCCTTCGCCGCTAGTCCAGCCCGTGTACCTTAGCTGGAGAAACACGGTCTGGCGGGACTGCGTGGGCACGTTAACGTTCATCACTCTTGAATAGAATTTCCACTTGTCCGTGAGGTTGACGCTCATCTCGAAGCCGTAGGCCTCGAGCTGGTAGATCGTGTTAATGTCCTTCACGCGTAGCTGCGTGCGGATCCTGGCAAGCTTGTTCTCGCCGGCCACCTCGAAGAGGAAATTCGGATATATCCCGTTGTTGTCACGATAGTATTTGTATTCGGTTTTGGCCGTGAAACCTCTCACGAATTCAACGTAGATTTCGCCCAGACTCTGGCTTTTCTCCCAAAGGCGACCCTTCGAATCTGTAAGCCTGAAGGCTCGGTAGTCGAACCTGGACGCCTTGAGGTTGATCGCTTTGGCGGGAATTCGATAGTTCGTTTCCACGTAGTAGCCCTTGTAATCGTCGTCTCCCTCCCGCGCCGAAACACCGGTGTAGAAATTGGGCTCGTAGTATTGGTAGGAACCCACGTTGTAGAAATCGCCTATGCTCAGGTCTCTTATCTCGGTCTTGAACCCGTTCGTCAGCGGTTTCTCGATTGCGCTAAGCCACCTTCCCGAGACGTTCCTGCCGGCTTCCGTCACCCAGGTGACTCGCCCGAGGCGCGACAACGTCGGGACTAGATACCCCAGCGCGAATTCCACGTCCGCGGCCACGACCCTATCGTAGTCACGCACGTCAGTCCCAAAGTTGTGATTCGCCATGGTGCTGCCGACTACGATTCTATCTCGCAGGAAAGGTCGTCTGAGCCTCAATGCAAGGTTGTCCTCACCGTTTCTCTTCTGACTGTAGAAACCCACCCCCGAGACATTCTTAAGACCCCAAAAGTCGAGACGAATTCCCTGTGCACGCGGGCCGTAGTCGTCGTCCTTGATTCTGTCCTGGTTCACGATCTCGAGGAGCGGCTCGGAAAACCAGAATCTGTTTTCCTGAGAAAAAAGCACGGCCTCGGCGTTCTTCCACCTCATCCTGAGGTGGCCTTCCTTGGCAAAGGTCAAGTTGTAAGGTTTGTAGTCTTTCCACCTGTTGGACTCTGCGCTGAATCTTAGGTAGCCTTCCATGTCGGGAAGCGGAGTAGTTCGCAGTGCGAGCTCGAGGTAATGCCTGGGATTTGAGACGCCCCACGACCTGTCCTCGCCGTTAAACTCAGTCTGAATCTCGTAGTACCATTCTAGAGTGGAGACGGCGAGGAGAGGTCCGGCCGCGAAGAGGGAAAACGCAGTTACCAAGAACGCCGCCACAAAAGCTGCGAAGGAGAATTGCGTTTTGTGCTCGGGTGATTTCGTCAAATCAGACGCCCTTTTCTTGAAACCGGTCAGAGAAACAAGAAATCCGACCACTGTGCGATCATCCACGAGCTTGATTGATGCGCCTTTCCTTTGAGACCGGTCAGAACTTGATTGACGCTGAAAGCCGGTAAATATTTCCGATTCTCCTGGTGGAAAGGAGCGATATGTCGACGCCAACCGGATCGACGAAGAGACCCCAGCCTACGGTGGCGTGCCCGCCGTCGTAGCCGGCTCGCAGCGCAAAAACGTCGTAGAACCAGACCTCCGTTCCGCCGTGAACCGTAAACTTTGAATCGTAGTATGCCGGAACGAAATTCTTCCTCCTGACTTCACCGGTCAGAAGCATTGTGTTCCTGAACAGATAGGACACGCCAACTGCAAACTCGCGCGGAACCTTGTCCGGGGCCACGGTTGTCGAGATCAGTTTGAGCTCCGGCTGAAAGAGATTCCTTGCGGCGAGGCCCGCCCTCATATTCCCGTGCTTATAGAAAAGAGAGGCGTCGGCGCTCCACGCGTTGTCGTCGCCCAGGAAATTCGGGTCGTTGTAGTAATCGTAGCCAGGCGCGGAGACTGAAAATCGTTTCAGCGTGACGCCTGCGGAGAGCCCGCTTTTGATTTCGTGAGCAATTGAGACAAGGATGTTGTCCTCGCTGTAGACGTCCGAGAGTTCCGTTCTCATCCACGCAAATCCAATGCCCATTTTTCCGGCACGGACGGTCTTTGATATTGCGAAGTAATCGTTTCTCAATCCTTCAACGGAATATACACGGTTTATCATGCCGGTCATTTCGAGAGAGACCTTCTGAGTGAGGCCAGCAGGATTCCAGACCACCGCGTTCGCGTCATCTGCCACTCCCACAAACGCTCCACCGATTGCAAGAGGCCTCGCACCAACATCCAGGTTGATGAAGTCCGCCCACGCGTTGCAGAAAACGAACGCGGACATCAGGAAGATCGGCGGCAGAATCGTTCTGAAGAGCCGGGCGGCATTTCTCATTCGATCGCGCCGGGCGGCACCTCCCATTCGACCGCGCCGGGCGGCATTTCTCATTCGATCACGCCGGCTGCAATTTCTCATTTGATCACCACCACCGCTTTATTGAATCTCTCTGCCCTGTTGTATTCCTGATCAATTGCTTCGAAGCGTATTATGTAGATGCCGTAGGGCACGGTATGTCCTTCTCCGTCCCTCCCGTCCCACGTTTCACCTTCAATTCTCCCGGCCTGATCGTAACTGGTGCGATCGAATCTCCGCACAAACTGCCCGCTGAGATCGTAAATCTCTATGAGAACGCTTGCGGGCTTCCGCAGATAGAACGAGATATTGGTCTCGTCATACAGACCGTCCCCATTCGGAGAAAATGGATTGGGCGAGATAGTAACTGAGGAAAGCGTCCGATCAAGATCGATGCTGAAACGGTCGGCAAAAACTCCGTAGGTTCCGAGCGTCCGCGTGGCGGCACTAACAAGGCCGGGCATTGAGGTGGCGTTTCCTCCAAGAAGCACCCATCTAGATGTCTCTTCCTGCCACCTGTAAATTGCGAAGCCCCTTCTGTCGCTCGTCGGAAGAGCGTAAGAAGGATAGTGAAGAAGAATCGTTAGAGGCGCGACAAAATCCGTTACTGACCTCCCGCTTCCGGCCGTCGAGTCAGGTTCTCTCTCTAGAATCTGGAAGCTTCTTGCAACTCCAGTGAAGGGGCCCATGCCCTGCGGCGTGTGTGCCAGGTCTACTCCAGCGAGCGAACGGAAGATGAGGTCGTATGTCTTGGACGTGTCTGGTAGGACACCGCCAGGTATGAAAAGAGCCGAGCCATCCGGTACGACGGAGGGGACTCCCTGCAAAGTGATTTCGCCAGTGAGGGGATCTGAGTACCTCTCTATGTCTGTGAGAAGATATTGCTCCGGTCTCTCGGCACTGACCTCGGCAGTGAAAAGCCTGCTTTCTGCAATGTTTCCCGAACGATCCTTTGCAGAGATCTTAAGCTCAAAGTAAAGCCAGCCGTCAATGGGGCTCACAACAGAAGTGAGCTCAGAAAAATCGATGTCGGCTATCCAGAGATCCGCAAGTAGGCGCGACATCTTTAGAGGCGCTGAGAACGAGCCACGCAAAGGCCTCCACTCGAGAGAAGCTTCGGCCACTTCGTCGTCATCAGTGATTGCAGTGCCCACTGCGAGCGGCGCGTTCTCCATGGCAAACCAGTCGGTGACCGCCTTGCCGCCGGTAGGCAGGGTCGATATTGCCGGGGGCGCGAAGTCTTCAAATCGAGTCGCCTCGAGGACGACGGCGACCTCGCCTGCATTGAATCTTGCCTTGGCAGCGTCTGTCGTGTAGTCGAGCATCTCCTCCTGCGACCTGCCAGGGAGCTTCCCTTGTCCCGATGAAACGGCCACGTCGATAATGTTGGCATCCCTTTCCCTTCCCGATTGACCGTTCAGACCACCTCCGAAATTCCACTCGGTGGCAGAGCCTTCGTTCACCCAGCGCACCATTCCGAAATTTTCGTCCGCCGAATTGCCATCGTGGGAGGACAATATCGCGATGATGTCCCACTTTTGCACGTCCTCTACCGTGGGATTACCCATCACTGCCTTTCGCACGTGCAAATCCATTGTATTCGTCACGTGATTGGTGCAGAACCAGTAGTCCCCGTCCGCCTTGTACTTTGTCCACGAGTACGGGTCATTGCTGCCGTGGGATGCCAGAGCTCCTTTCCACCAACCGTCGGTAACGATCGCATATTCCCACGCGTCCCATCTGGATACGTCGGCCCACCTATTGGGCAGCGCGGTGGTGGCGCCACCCTTGTCACTGTCAACAAAGATGGCCAGATTCTGTAGATTGAGATCCACCCGATCTGGGACAGTACAGGCCGTAGGGGACGGATTGGGGGCATTCCAATCCGCCGCATTGGGGTCACTCGGGCTCGTGAGGTCGCCTATAAAGACCCTGAAATCCAGCCAATTCCCCTCATCAAGGATTTCCACTTTCTGCAGATCAAACGAACCGGCGTAGAAAACAGGATTTGTCGGATAAGTATAGTAGAGGCCCGCTTTCCCATACTGATTAGGACCATGATCGTCTCCGACAGGATCTTCAAAAGACCTGAGGAGCACCTGCTCTGCGGCAATTTCGAGAGGCAGCGTTGCAGTGTTTTTGGATCGATTTGAGCTGTCCCTGGCCGTTATCAAGAGAGGATGAACACCACCGGAAACTGACGAGGAGATCGTAAACACGAAAGAGTACACCCCGTCTCCTGCTGTCGCGTCCCCGTTCGTGCCGTCGTCGTAGAGTTTCTGAACAGAACTCCCTCCCACTGAGCCCAAATCAACGCTGACGTCACCGACGCCGTCGTTTCCAGGCGTGATTATCGCCAGAATGTGTACGTCCTGACCCCCCGCAGCGGGAGAAGGAGCGACTGCTGCGCCGGAAATGGCCGGGGCCTGCGGTAGTTCGGTCAGCTTGAAAGAGCCGTAGTAGTGCAACCTCACGGTATCAGTTGCAGTTTCCCACCAATTTCCGACCATATTGTGGGTGCTGTCGTGAGGACAGGAGTCGAAAGCCGTCCTCTTCTCGCTCGGTTCGTCCATGCAATAGGCCTCGACTCTGAGAGAATCTCCCATTGCAAGCCCAATTGCTTCGCGAGGAATCGATATGCGAACGCCTGTTCCATCGTGCATTGTCCAGGAGGCAGCGTTCTTGTTTGGATTCGAGCCGTCCGTCGTCCAGTCGTGCGCTGCGAGATCCCAGAAGCTGTCGACGCCGGGCCCGGCCCATCTGCGAAAGTCTGCGTAGTCATTTCCGGGGTCCCCGTCAGAGTTGGTCTGGAACTTGTCCGTGAAAATGAAATCGGGTCTCAATGCATGATCAAAGACAATCGGGAACCTGAATGCGTCGGAGAGCAAACCCTGGGCGTCACCGTGATTTTCAAGAATCACGCCGACGTGCGTACCGGCCCAATCTGTCTGGAACGGGACAAATACTCTGAGAGTCTCCCCTTCCAGGCGAACGTAGAGACCCGTGAGGTCCATTCCCACAATGCTGTGATGTAAAGGATCGCTCTCCGGTGCCGTCTCGTCGACCGACACAAGATCCGCTTCAATGGACAGCCGGGCTGCCCGAACAGTGTAGGTGGAAGAACCTGAGATTTCGGCGGTGCCGTAAGATTGAGCCGCAGTCGCGAATCCGGACGCGTGACCGTTCGCGCCGGTTACGAGAGGACTTGTAAGCTCTGAGAGCTTTCCCGATGGCGAAGCAGAAAGCGAAATGGAAACTCCCGATTCTTTGACCTCGTTATTGAAGGCGTCCGTGATCTGTGCGCCTATCTTGAAACGGAGCCCTGGATATACTGCCGCGTATTGAGGCTTGAGCTCAACGTAGGCGCCGGGGCCCGGGAGCACCGTCACTGATACTGAATTTGTGTTGAGCTTTTGTCCATTGTAGAGAGTGGAATCCGATATGATGACTTCGCCGGCTTTTGTCGAGGTGAATCGGATTTCGAATTGACCGTTTGTATCAGTAAGTATGAGCCCCGGCAAAAGGGTTCCCTGGCCTGAAATGATTCTAGCGTTTACCTGGACGCCGGCCTCAGTCGAGTTGCTGCCAACGGCGTCTTTGAGTTGCCCTTTTATGAGCCCCTGATCAATGCCGTCGGCAGTAATAGTGTCGGGCTCCACGGTGAGTTCCACACTGACAGGGTTGCGCGGGAGAAAACCGATCCTCACCTTGCCGGGGCTTCCATACCCGAGGCTGGGCGCAGGCGAGGCCGTGAGAAGAAGCACTTCCTGTAGGTCGTCAGCCACGAGAAGCTTTGTCCTTCCGCCCTGAAAGGCCGCGGCCCCGATGAATCCGCCGGGGAGGCTTACGGTGTCTTTGTCAGCAACGATCACTTGCCCCAAAGGCACAAGTGACGGATTCAGGAGACTGCTTGCGACGTGGACGCTGTCCCTGAAGTGACCGATGTTGTAGATGTCGAGCTGTCCCAGAGAATCTCTACTTTCAAGATAGACCGGGGTGTAAAGGAATATTCCTGAGTCAGGGAGACTCACCGTGCCAAGAGCATCGGAGATCGAATCTCCGAGCAGGCTCACAAAAACGAATCGATTCGCCCTGACGACGCGCAGGGACACGATTCCCACGTTCGTCGTGCCACCTTCAGACACTGTCACCGGCATCGTCACCTTTCCATAGCCTCTCGCAGTGAAAACCAGATCGTAATCTCCATCGGGCAGAAGTGCTACGGTGAAACTCGTGTCCGGACGATAGGCACTCACAGGGCTCGTCCCAGACATCGTCGTGGTTCCCCGCACGTACGCCACTACATTTGCGATGGCGCCCGGACCGTCGATGAAGCTCACCGCGCCTTTGATCTTCCCGCTCACGTATTGAAGCGTAGCGTCCGCGCCCGTGACTTCGCCTCCGCCGGAAACGACTACGTTCTCAATCGTCCCACTCACGTAGGAAGGAGCCTCGAGCTTCAAGTCGTAGCTTCCGTCGAAGAGATTGCCGATCCTGTACTCGCCGCCGCCAGGAGGCGTCGCGGCTCTGCCGGAGACGACTGTCGTTCCGGATTCGTACGCCGTCACGTTCACGACTGTCGTGTGATCGTCGGCGTTACTCAGACTGACTGTTCCCCTGATCGCGCCTGAAGGCGGGAAACCTCGGTCCGGAATCCCGTCAGAGTTTCCGTCGCAGAAGGCCAGGAAGAAATTTACAAGTGTGACGGGGCCGGGTCCGCCGTCTATTCCGGGATTATCGGGCGCCGAGTCGCACCCTCCGTAGCGGTCGCCGCCTGCTATGAAGCCGACAATTCTGAGGAAAACTCCGGGCTTGAGGTTGCCCTCGCCGAGCCCATATATCGCACTCCACGGAATTGCTATTTCTGCGGCACCTTTCAAGCCGCTCTGGGCGGAGTTGCCGATGTGACACTGGGAGCTTATGTCTCTCGTAACGCCGTCTCCAATTATGCGGCGAACGCCCGGCATCCCGGCGTTCCAGCCCGCAATGATGATTTCTGCCTTTCCCTCGCTAAGTCTGAAGTTTCGTGGATACCAATCAAGATTGTTGATGTCCGAATCGCCGATGCCCGTGCCTGCGTCGATCAGAACGATCATGGCAGTGTTGTTGACGGCGTAAATGTAACCGACGTAAAGACTGTCTGCGTCCCACGTGACGAGTATGCTGTCGATCTCGTTGCCTGCCCACTTTGAGTCACTGGGCGAATCCGGAATTGCAACCTCGTTGCTGTCCCAGTCGTCCGGCGAAAAGTGCGCGTATCCATCGGCCAAGGGTGAGTTGTAACTCGTGGCGTATGATGGCTGACAGAATGAGCAGACAAACAGCAGAGTAAGGAGAACTGCAAACACGGGCCAAACAGTTTGTCCAACGGTCTTGCGGAGCAGTGTGAGCAATGCTGTGAGGAAAAACCAAGGCGTACGCACAGAAATCCTGCGGCGCCCGAGGCAACACGGTTCACTTTGCAGGAAAGAGATCGCAGCAGAGAGAGTCATTAGACCGAGGTACCCTTCACAAAACCCGGAGAAATCAGACACAGGAGGGTGCCGGTCCTTCCGGCGTCCTTCAAGCGTCTGATTCTTGCACGCCCCCCATGTAAAAACTCGATTTTACCTCCAAAGCCTTCACCTTAGAAGTATCATTTTCTTAGTTTCTCTGATCCTATCAGATTCCACACCGTAGAAATAAATGCCCGAGCTGCAGACTTTGCCGCCATCCGAGCACCCATTCCACACAAACCTCCAGAATCCAGGCCCCAGATTGGAGTCGGCGAGCGTTCGCACTACCCGGCCCTGCGCATCAAATATCCTGAGTCGAACGTGCGCACTGCCGGCAAGACTCAGCTCTATTGTGGTGACAGGATTGAATGGATTGGGGAAGTTCTGATGCAATCTGTCCATTGCCGGACGAGGCTCGCCCGGCACGGAAGTCGTTTCTCCTTCGAACTCAACGCCACTATTGGCCGCAATCTCATTTTTGTAGCAGGAGGTGTCCTCAACCCCGCTGACCAAGACGGTGTAAGAGAGCGGGAGCTGCTGACTGGTCTTGAGCACCACGGTCTTGCCGTCCGCCTGAAGCGTGGCGTCAAGAATGTAGAGCTCATTTCCGGGCACCAGCGTCTCGTAAGCACTGTAATTGCCCACGTCCTCTGCCGTGGACGTGCTGAGAGGCTCGCTAAAGACCACTGACACAAGCGTGTCGCCGAGAGACTGGGCCGAGACAAGCGATGGCGGCGTTTTGTCGGGCAACTCGGGCCTGCCGTCGCCGTTCGAATCAACGACAAATGTGAAGACCTTATCAATCGTCGGCAGGACCGCACTAATATTGTTTGGAGCGCTGTCTCCGCCCAAAACACCATCGGGCTCCGGGTCCCAGCAAAGAGAAGCTACCATGGAGATTGCGCAGTTGTTGGGGACTCTCCCGTCACCGAGTCCGAACAACACGTTCCACGGAATCGCAAGCTCGCTTCCGCCGGCGTTCCCATAGTTATGCATTGAATCGAACGCACTCAAGATTGAATCAGAGTACGCAGTGCTTGTCGTGGGCGAAGTTATCTTCCAAAAACTGCCGCTGTCGTACTGTCCCTGATGCTGATAACAGCCGTACTGCCAATCCGCCTTGAAGCCCGCGGCCGTGAACACCGCTCCCCTCTCCCAATGGTCGATGGCAGTCAGGTCTGTCTGGCCGTTCGCGCCGCCAGGGTCAGTGTCGAGATAAATGATCCAACTGTTGGCCGTCACCTTTCCATTTAATCCGAGATAGAGATACGTGCTGTCCGCGGAGACGTACAGGGCCGTGATCTCATTCGCTGACGACCAGCCAGAATCGTCGGAATCAGGCACAGCCACCGTGCAGAGCGGCCACTCATCTGAAGAGAAGTGACCGTCGATCGCGATTGTCGTGGCCGGGCCGTAGGAGATCATCTTATTGTCGGTGTTTGCCACAAGAAGGTTTCCGTTGCCGTGAGTGTCGTAAACCGCGTTTGCCGCGAGTAGAAGCCGGAGATTGGATGTGTTGAGTGCCTCTATTTGAGCGGCAGCTGCGGCGGCCACGGAGATTACGATTACCGGTCCGTTCGCAGTATTCGCCACGTGGGAATTGTTGTCCAGCGTGACCTCGGCGATGCCGTCGTTGTCATCGTCAATGGAAATCGAGCCCAGCGCCACCTGTAGATAATTGATGTCCTCGGTGAGCTCAATGGAGAGCTCGTCACGCCCCGGGAAATATGTGACGGAGACGACCTCCGGTCTTACCCTGTCGTAGAGAGAGTCGGCCAGTGCCTCCAGCTCCGTGATTCTACCCTGGCCGTCAGGAGGCGACGTTTTGCCGGCATAAACAAAAAATTCAAAGGCTTGTTTCCCAGTGATCTCGTCGCCTTTCATGATTGTTCCCGTAAAGTCCCTCACGTGCGAAGTACCGCCGGTTCCCAAAACGTATGCTCCAGTGGCACCAGTGTTGGGGTTTCTTTGGCCCATGTACGAGATATCAGAGACCCAAATGCGGCTCATGTTCGCATTCCACACGAGATCGACCAGATCCGGAGAAAAGCCTGTCTGGATGTACGTCTGCGTTCCACCAGTGTAGTAGACGGCGTCCATGTAGGGCTCGCCGAGACTCAGAGTGACGACTTTTTCAATGCCTTCATATTCAAAGGTGGCCTGCACAGTGTCTCCGCTCGCCTTATTCACCTGCATGGAGTAGAAGGAATGCTGGTAGTTGGGCCCGACGTCGCTCAGAGCTCCCACGTGGTTTCCATCATTGTAGTCGGCCTCGGTGCCATACCAGTATGCGTTGTCCACACCCACAACCGAGAAGTTGTAGTCAGGCCCCTTCGCAAAGATATTGACGGCCCGGCCGCCGATGGACTCAAAAATCGCAAAGACCCGGTCGTTGT
>Ga0153915_10004143_pt1 | contig 13347 bp, 11 predicted proteins | sample Opewatmetagenome_2_FD_107003 | JGI IMG/M metagenome (GOLD analysis project Ga0153915, IMG submission 107003) | Freshwater wetland microbial communities from Ohio, USA - Open water 3 Core 3 Depth 3 metaG | ecosystem: Environmental > Aquatic > Freshwater > Wetlands | place: USA: Ohio, Lake Erie... | reverse complement strand
GCGGCTTCTGCCCACGCAGCGGCGGGCAGCGCGACCCGGGCGCTCGCCACCGGACCGCGCTCGCGCTCGTGCGTCGCGATCGAGATGAGCTCGAGCTCCCTGAGCTTGCCGGCATCGACGCCGGGCAGGACGTCACCGAGGGCCACGAGCGCGCGCAGCGCCGGCGGGATCTTCGTCGCGAGCTCGAGGGCCCACGTCGTCTCGAGGCCGAGTCCCTCGGCGATCGACTTGACGCCCGCCGTGTTCGGGTTGACGTCGGCGACGCGGAGCCTGCCATCGGCGCGCGCAGGCACCGGCGGCTTGCCGGCGACGTACACGCCCTTGACGCCCCACTGCTTCGCGAGCCACGCGAGCGCGAAGTTGTCCTCGTTCGAGTGAACGGCCGAGAGGACGATGCCGATCTGCGACGGATCCTTGAGGAACACGCCGAGCCGCTTCGCGGCCTGCGCGATCGCGCGATCCCAGCCGGCCGGCAGACCTTCGACGGTCGGTGCGGCGAGCCGATGCTCGCGCAGGTCGTGATACGTGAACCGACCCTCGTCGCACATCCAGTACTGGTTGACGTCGGGGTTGTGGCGCGGCACGAGGCGCCACGCGCGCGCGTTCCGGTGATGGATCTCGATGTTGCAGCCGGTCGCGCAGCCGTTGCACACGCTCGGCGTCGCCTCGAGCTCCCACGCGCGCATCGTGAAGCGGAAGTCCTTCGCGGTCAGGGCACCGACCGGGCAGACGTCGACGGTGTTGAGCGAGTATGGGTTGTCGAGCTGCTCGCCCGGCGCCGTGGTCAGCACCTCGTGGTCGCCGCGGTGGGCGAACTCGAGCTGGTGCGATCCGGCGACCTCGTCGCACGTGCGGATGCAGCGCGAGCACAGGATGCAGCGCTCCTGATCGAGCACGATGTTCGGTCCGAGATCGACCGCCTTCGCCTTGTGGACCTTCGGTACGTCGACGCGCGAATCGGCGTTGTCGTGATCGAAGTACAGCTTCTGCAGCGTGCACTCGCCCGCCTTGTCACAGATCGGGCAGTCGATCGGGTGATTGAGCAGCGTGAACTCGAGCTGCTGCTTGCGCGCGAGCGTCGACGCCTTGTCGGTCGTGTGGACGACCATGCCCTCGGCGACCGTCTGCTGGCAGCTCGGCTGGAGCTTCGGGTTCTTCTCGATCGAGACGAGGCACTGGCGGCACTGCGCGACGACCTCGAGGCCTGGGTGGTAACAGAACGCGCTGATGTCGTGACCGAGCTTGCGCGAGGCCTCGAGGACGTTCGTGCCCTTCGGCACCGTGACCGACTGGCCGTCGATCGTCAGCGTGACGAGATCTTGAGTCACTTGTCGCACTCCCCGCCGATCATGTTGATCATGCCGAAGATCGGGACGACGTCCGCGATGAGGTGGTTGTGGATCAGCTGGCTGGCCGTCGAGAGGTGGACGAACGACGGCGACCGGCAGTACGCCTTGTAGGGGCGGCCGGTGCCGTCGGCGACGACGAAGAAGCCGAGCTCGCCGTTGCCACCTTCGACGAACGTGTAGCTCTCACCGGGCGGCACGCGGATGCCGTCCATGATGTGCTTGAAGTGGCGGATCATCGACTCGATCGTGTTGTACGTGTCGCGCTTGGGCGGCAGCCCCACGCGATGATCGTCGACCATCGTCGGTCCGTCCGGGATCTGCTTCAGGCACTGGCGGAGAATGCGGATGGACTGCTTGAGCTCCTCGACGCGAACGAGGTACCGGTCGTAGCAGTCGCCTGTCGTGCCGAGCGGAACGTCGAACTCGACCTCGGGATAGGCGGAGTACGGGTGATCGCGGCGGACGTCGTAGTCGACGCCGCACGCGCGCGCGATCGGACCGACGCAGCCGGTGGCGATCGCCTGCTCCTTCGTCATCGCGCCGATCCCCGCCATGCGGTCGCGGAAGATCTTGTTGTTGTTGAGCAGCCCCTCGACCTCGACCATCACGCCCTCGATCTTGTCGAGGCAGAGCGTCAGGTCGGCGTCGAAGTCGGCCGGCAGATCCTTCGAGACACCACCGACGCGCACGTAGCTGTGGGTCAGGCGCGCGCCCGAGACCTTCTCGAGCAGCTCGTAGAGCCACTCGCGGCTCTTGAGGAAGTAGAGGAACGCGGTGAACGCGCCGAGCTCCATCGCCGAGGCACCGACGCACGACAGGTGATCGGTCATGCGGCTCATCTCGCTGACGATCACGCGGATGTACTCGACGCGCTTCGGGATGCGATCGGTGAGCCCCATGAGCTTCTCGATCGCCATCGCCCAGCCGCAGTTGTTGATCATCGGCGAGACGTAGTTGAGGCGGTCCGTGTAGGGGAACACCTGCGTGTACGTCGCGTGCTCGCTCTCCTTCTCGAAGCAGCGATGCAGATAGCCGGGCTGGACGTCGCCCTTGACGATCCGCTCACCGTCGACGGTGAGCACGATGCGCACGGTGCCGTGCATCGCGGGATGCGACGGGCCCATGTTCACGGTCATCAGATCCGGCGGCAGCTCCGTCTCGGTGTCCGAGAGGTCCTGCACGTCCTTGCGGCCGAGCACGAGTTGCTTGAGCGTCGAATCCGCCATCAGCGCTTCTCCTCGTGACCCGCGCGCTTGATCGGGTTGATCGGAAGGTCATCGCGGCGCACGAGCGGCTGCCGCTTCTCCTTCGGGTAGTCCTTGCGGAGCGGATAGCCGACGAACTCCTCGTAGAGGTAGATCCGGCGCAGGTCGGGGTGACCGTCGAACCGGATCCCGTACATGTCGAATGTCTCGCGCTCCTGCCAGTTGAACGCCGGCCACAGCTCGGAGAGCGACGGCACACGCGCGTCGTGCTCCGGCGCCTCGATCTCGAGGCGGATGCGGTGCCGGTGCGTGAGCGAGCGCAGCTGGTAGCAGACCGTGAAGCGCGGCTTGTCCTCGCTCCAGTGCTGCTCCGGCGGCAGGCCGATCGGCTTCCAGTCGAGCCAGTCGATGCACGTGCAGAACACGGGGTAGTCGAACGACATCGCGGCGTCGTCGCGGAGCCAGCGCGCGACCTCGACGAGGTTCTCGCGCTTGATCCAGGCGATCTCGTCGCCGTGGGCCGAACCGGTGCGGACGACAGCGTGGGCGAACTTCGCCTCGAGCGCGTCCAGGACTTTCTGCGCCATGGTTTCTACTCCTCGGTCGCCGAGGCAATGAGCTGCTCGCGCTTCATGCGGAGCTGGCTGTGACCGCGGCCGTTCTGGATGCGGTCCATGAGCAGGATGAGCGCATCGAGCACCTGCTCGGGACGGGGCGGGCAGCCCGGGATGTACACGTCGACGGGGATGACCTGATCGGCGCCCGGCATCGAGTGATAGTTCTGGTAGAAGCCGCCGGTCGACGCACACACGCCGAACGCGATGACCCACTTCGGCTCGGCCATCTGATCGAACACGCGCTTGAGCGCGGGGCCCTGCTTCTCGGTGATCGTGCCGACGATCATGAGCAGGTCGCTCTGGCGCGGCGAGAAGCGCGGGAACTCGGCGCCGAAGCGCGCGAGGTCGTACTTCGGACCGGCGACGGACATGAACTCCATGCCGCAGCAGGCCGTCACGAACGGATACGTGAACAGCGAGAACTTGCGTCCCCAGTTCGTTGCGCGCTCGAGCTTGGACTGCTTCGCCCACTTGGCGGCATCCTCGAGGCGAGTGGTGGTGAGCTCGACGGCCATAGTGCGCTACTCCCAGCCAATGGCTTTTTTGCGCCACACGTATGCGAGCGCGACCACGAGGATCGCGACGAACACGAGCATCTCGGCAAACCCGAACACGCTGACCATGCCCGTCACCGGGTCGTGCGACAGCTGGTTGTAGAGGATCGCCCACGGGTACATGAACGCGGCTTCGATGTCGAAGACGAGGAAAAGGATGGCGACCTGATAGAAGCGAACGGAGTAGCGCCCTCGCGGGGTGCCGATCGGCTCGCTGCCGCACTCGAAGGGTTTCAGTTTTTCAGGGTTTGTCGCCTTCGGGCCGATCAGCACGGCGAGCGCCGTGAACAGACCGGCAAACCCGAGGGCAAACACGATTGCCAGTCCGGCTGGCATGTATGCCTGGAGCTGCAAAGCGAGCGCAGTATATGGCGCGCCTCCCTCGGGTCAACGCGCAGGAGTGCCGTTTTTGGAAGGCCGATCGCTGGCTTACCCCTGCCTGGACCTGGCAGCCAGGACCGATCCGAGCGATGGTCGTGCGCGTCCTTTGCCGGAGCAAGGAGCCCCATGATCAGAGCCTCGTTTCTCGTCGCAGCGGTCGTCGCACTCGGCTCGCCGGCCGTGGTGCAGGCGCAACAGCTGCCTGTCCGACAGGTCAACGTCGACACGACGGGCTGGACCTTGCTCGGCGAGCAGACCGTCCAGGGCAGGCGCGACAAGGACGTCATCACCGTCGGAAAGTACGAGGGCAAGTTCGACCAGCTGCAGCTCGTCGTCCTCGACTCCGACATCGACCTGAAGGAAATGACCGTGTTCTTCGCGAACGGCGAGAAGTGGTCGCCGGCGCTCAAGCACTCGTTCAAGGAGGGGCAGCGCAGCCGCGTGATCGACCTTCCGGGCAAGGACCGCACGATCAACAAGATCGAGCTGCGCTACGCGAACACGCCCGGTGGTGGCCGCGCGAAGGTCGCGGTCTACGCTCGTGACAAGGCGAACGCCAGGCCGCCGGCGCCCGCGCCGGTGTTCGACTCGCGCGGCTGGCAGCTGCTCGGTGCGCAGAGCGTCGATCGTCACCGCGATCGCGACACGATCGTCGTCGGCAAGTACGAAGGTAAGTTCGATCAGCTGACGATGGTCGTCCTCGACAGCGACATCGATCTCAAGGACTTCATCGTCTACTTCGCCGACGGCCAGAAGTGGTCGCCGAACCTCAAGCACACGTTCAAGGAAGGTCAGCGCACGCGCGTGATCGATCTTCCGGGCAACAACCGCATCATCAACAAGATCGAGCTGGCGTACGCGAACACGCCGGGTGGCGGCAAGGCGCGCGTCGAGGTCTACGCACGCGACACGAAGGCGAACAACAATCCCGGCCCCATGCCGCCGCAGATGCCCGCGTTCGACTCGAAGGGCTGGACGCTCCTCGGCGAGCAGACCGTCGACGGTCGTCGCGACAAGGACACGATCAAGGTCGGCAAGTACGCCGGTCAGTTCGATCAGCTCACGATGGTCGTTCAAGACTCCGACCTCGAGCTGCGCGACTTCGTCGTCAAGTTCGGCGACGGTGACCGCGATCGCTGGTCGCCGAACCTCAAGCACGTGTTCAAGGAGGGTCAGCGCTCGCGCGTGATCGATCTGCCGGGCAAGGACCGTGTCATCAAGCGGATCGAGCTCAGCTACGCGAACCTGCCCGGTGGTGGCAAGGCGAAGGTCCAGATCTGGGGTCGCGATGCCGGCCGCCCGGCACCGCCGCCGATGCCGCCGGTCAGCTGGGACAACAAGGGATGGACGTTCCTCGGCAAGGCGACCGTCGATGGCTGGCGCGATCGCGACAGGATCGACGTCAACCAGCCGAACCCGTTCACCGAGGTGATGTTCGTCGTCTCGGGCTCCGACGTGCAGCTGAACAACATCACGATCACGCTCGGCAACGGCGAGAAGTTCCAGATGCCGTCGTCGGTCGTGTTCAAGGAAGGCACCCGCACGTCGCCGATCGACATCCCGGGCAAGGTCCGCAAGATCAAGAGCATCGAGTTCGCGTACGCGAACCTGCCCGGTGGCGGCCGCGCCACCGTCGAGGTGTGGGCACGCAAGAAGGGCACCGGCACCGGAGCGAACACGACGCAGCCGGGACCGACGCAAGGTCCGACGCAGGGTGCGCCGGGTGCTCCGCCGCCTCCGCCGCCGAGCCCGCCGGTCGTCCGCGACCATCGCTGAGCAACGCTGTCTCGCGTCGAACGCCTCGCATCGTCGGGGCGTTCGTCGTTTCGGCGCACGGCCCTGACGTCCGGAGATCAACGCCAAGAAGCCAATGCGGCCGACCGTGCTCCAGGGCGTGTGCCTCGGATGGATCGCAAAGGGGGGAAAAGAACGCAAAGGCCGCAAAGGAGGAGTAGCGACTTCGGCGCGGCAGACGTGTGCCGAGCCGAACGCCAGGGCGGAGCGAACGCCTAGGGCAGCTCGCGTGGGCTCGGGGTAGGCACTCCACGTGACTCAGCGACCGCCACGAGCGCGCTTCCGAGCACGGCGGCTTCCGGCGGTCGAGCTTCTTCCTTTGCGTCCTCTGCGTCCTTTGCCTCTTTGCGTTCCCTCTGGATCTCCGATGCGGAGCCGGCTGGAACGCAAACAGGCAGGAAGCTGGCACGCGTCGCGTCGCGCCTGCGCCTAGAGATTCGCCTGCGCGTTGCGCAGGGCTTCCTCGAGCGCCGCGACCATGTAGTCGTTCGTGTCGACGAGGTAGATCGTCTCGGGGCAGGGCCGGCGGTGTGCGCGAATCTCTTCGACGATGGCGCGAGCGGCCTCGTCGATCGGAACATTGCCGAGATCGGTGCCGATCCCCGGGATCGCGATGACCTTGAAGTTGTTGCGATCGGCCGCGATGAGTGCGGCGCGCGCGGCACGGCGCACGTTCTCGGCGCCGATCACCATCCCCGGCTCTTCCATCGTCGGGACATGGATGACGTTCTTGGCGGGCAGCTGGCCGGCGGTCGTGACGATCGCGGCACCGACGGCGATCGGCGCGGCGGCCATCGCGGCCTGCTGGATCACGTCTCCACCCTGGCGCCGGAGCGAGCCTCCGATGCCGCCACCCATGATGCCGAGCGAGTTGGCCGGGTTGACGACCGCATCGACGGGCAACGACCAGAGCTCTGCCTTGGCAACGTGAACCTGCATGCAGGTTGGACCGTTACCACGCTGGTGTGACCGGCTTCAAGCCAGGCTTTCGCTGAGCGAGCAGCGGCCTGGCGACGCCCGTCAGCTCAGGCGCAGGCCTTCTCGAGCTCCTGCTCGACCTTTTCCTCGGCCCACTTCTTCGCCACGGCGAGCTCCTTCACGATGAGCTGCTTGGCGTTATCGAGCATCTTGCGCTCACCGAACGAGAGGACCTTGCTGCTCTTGAGGCGGTAGAGGTCGCGATAGACCTCGGCGACATCGAACAGCGAGCCCGTCTTGATCTTCTCCATGAACCCGCGATAGCGGCGGTTCCAGGTCTGCTTGTCGATGTGGACGTCCTTCTCGCGAAGGATGTCGAACACCTCTTCGATCTCCGACGACGTGGCTACCGGACGCAGGCCGACCTGGTCGGCCTTGTCCTTCGGAACGAGGATCTGCATCCCGGTCGCGAGGACCTTGAGCACGTAGAAGGAGCAGACGGTCGTGTTGATCTCCTTCTTCTCGATTCCGATTACTTCGGCTACCCCGTGGGCGGGATAGACGGCCTTTTCGCCAATCTTGAAGTCGGTTGTCATGAAGTACTCCGATTAAGCAATGCCGGTGCCTCTTTAGGCGTCGTTTGCTAACAGTGGGTTAGCGTTGCCGAGCTGCGCCAAGGTGGCACACGGGTTCCGAGGTTTCCCAACGGGACGCGGAGGATATCAATCATCGTCAGGATCTCCAGCCAAATCGACATCCGGCCGCTCGGCTAGCCGCCCAGGATTCGAGATTTCGCTGGGTTACTGGTAGGCTGGGGACCGAGGTGCGTGGCTCGATTGGTCAGCTCCTGATCGCACAAGGCGCGATTGACGCAGGAGCACTCTCCGATGCATTGGCTCGCCAGAGCGGCCGACATCCGGTCGCATCCGAGCTGTACGTGCTCGGCTACGCGACCGAGCGCCAGCTGTGCACGGCGCTGTCGGTCCAGACCGGCTGGCCCGCGATCGTCCTGGACGAGTCGCAGATCCGGCTCGATGTGCTCGAGCACGTCTCGATCGAGTGGGCCCGCATCTTCTCGGCGCTGGTCGTGTACGAGGACGACCGCTCGCTCGTGGTCGCGGCGGCCCGGCCCGAGGACGCGATCGTTCCCGCTCGCGAGCTCGGCTCGTCGCGCGGCAAGGCGGTCGAGCTCCGCATCGCGCTCGACGTCACGCTCGCGCGGACGATCCGCGTCGCGTTCCGCAAGTGGAAGCAGGGCGACCAGTACCTGATCGGCGATGACGTCGAGAAGGCGCGCAAGGGTCCCTACCTCGCGATCGTCCAGCCCGACGGTGGCGAGGACGAGCATCGGCTCGCGCAGCGCGCCCTCGCCGAGGACGCCGCTCGCAACATCGATAGCAACGAGGACCTGCCGCCCGACGATCATCCGTCGAGCTCGACGCTGACCGGCGACTGGCACGTCAACACGGTCACGACCTCGACTGACAACGAGATGAACCCGCTCGTCGAGGAGCGGACCTCGGTCATCACCGCGGATCTCGATCGCCTCGCCGAGGACACCAACCCGGTGGGGCAGAATCGCGCGCTCGTGGTCGATCCGGATCCACCAGGGCGCCTGCAGCTCGTGTCGGAGCTCGAGAAGCTCGGCTGGCACTGCCAGGCAGCAACGAGTGGCTCGCAGGCGGTCGACCTGCTGTCGCAGGTCCGCTTCGACCTCGTGTTCGCCGACGTCGCCGCCGGCGAGATCGATGGTCTGCAGCTGTGTCGCGCGATCAAGCGCAGCCGTCGCCTCGCGAAGACGCGCGTCGTGATCACGACGTCGGTCGTCGACTCCGGCCAGGTCCCCGACGAGGTGCTGCAGCGCCACGCCGCCGACGGCTACATCGAGAAGCCGATCGACACGCGCCGCCTGCATCGCATGCTGCGCGAGCTGTCGCCCGATGACCGCGGCGATCACGAGGGCGTGCTGGCCGACGCGCTCGGCCGGTATCACAACGGCGACATCGAGGGCGCGATCGCGAAGCTCCGCGGTGCGCTCGTCGCCGATCCGTCGAGCCCGAAGCTGCACTTCATGCTCGCAAACATGCTGCAGCGCGCTTCGCGCTGGGCCGAGGCGGTCGACGAGTACGAAGCGGTCGTCGAGCTCCAGCCGCAGTACTTCCCGGCGCTGACGCGACTCGCCTATCTCTACTTCCGCCAGGGCCTGCACGCCCGCGCCGTCGAGACCTGGCGCCGCGCGCTGCCGGTGTGCGAGGACCCCGCGCTGCGCCGCAACATCGAGCTGTTCATGCGCAAGCTCGTCGCGGACATGTCGAAGAACGATCCGCTCTGATCAGGCAGCGATCACAGGGTCAGACCGGCGTAGGTGTCGATGCCGACGGCCCTGCCCGCAGCGAGATCGTCGGCGACCTCCTCGTCGAACTCCGGCAGCTTGATGTAGATGCGATCGGCCGGGACGCCGGCGTTCGTGTACGCCGCGACGTCGGTGTGACGGTTGCCGACGCCGGCCGCGATCTGGAACGCCGCGAGCGCACCGAGCATCGACGTCTTCGCCTCGATCGTCTCGTCGCCCGGCGTGGTGATGATCGACGTCGGCATCTTCACCGGGCCGCGCGGGAAGCCGTTCGCCGCGAGCCAGTCGCGCGTGTCCTGCGTGAACCGATCGCCACGCGTCGTGATGTAGACGACGGTCGCGCCACCCGCCACCGCCGCGGTCAGCGCGGCCGCTGCATCGGGCTGCGCCGGCACGTCGCCACCGACGACGAGCGCCGTCGGATACGCGTTCTCCGAGCCGGTCAGCGTGCCATCGACATCGGAGACGACGACCCGGGCGCCCGCCGCACCGACAAACCCGACAAACGCCGCGCCGCTGCGATCGCCGACGACGGAGACATAGAGATCGCGCATGCCCATGGGCAGGCGCTGGTCGCCGGTGAGCGAGAGCGTGAACCGGCCTTCCTCGTCGGTGCGCACGCGCGCGAGCGGCTGCCACATGTCGGCGACGCACGCGAAGACATCGACGTCCTCGTCCTCGAGGTCCTTGTCGGTTCCTCCGTACGCGATGCGGCCCGCGAGCCTCTGGGTCGCGTCATCGAGCGTCGCGATCAGATCGGTGCCGCGGTGATGCGGTTCGCCGTACGCGGAGATCACCTTGCTCGTGAGGTGACGCCACTCACCGGCAGGACCGGCGTCGGGCGCTGCGCCGCACTTCGCATTGATCGGCGGGGCCGGCGGCAGCGTGACCGTGGCATCGTCCACGCGCTCGGTCGCACACGCGGTGGCGGAGATCAGCAGGCAGAGCTCGACGAGGCGCATCGCCCCGAGGAATTGCACCCCCCGGACCAACGCTAACCTCGCGGAACCAGGTGAGAACGTCGATGGCGGTCACGTCGAAGATCTGACAAAGACGGGCAACTTCACCACGTCCCACCACGGCAGCTACGGGAGCACCGTCGCACGGATCCCGTCGATGAACTGAACCATGTCTGGCGACAGCGTCACCCACGGGCCGTCGTGGCCGTGCGCGCTCAGGTACAGATGGCCGCAGTCGACGTCGAGCGGCAGCGATGCGGCTCCGCGGACGATCTCGATATGCAGCGGCGTGCCGACGCAGCCGTACTCTCCGTCCACGTACGCGTCCGGCTTCACGAGACGCTCGACGAGCTTGTTGCCGACGGGCCGCGAGACGAGCGCGGTGCGCGTCGTGCCGGGCGCGGCCTGGACGCTGAGCGTCACGCGCCACGCGCCGGCATCGCTCGCGTGCGCGTTCACGAAATCGTCGATCACCGGCGGCACCGGCTGCGGCTTCGGTGCGGGTGGAGGAGGTGGTGGAGGCGGCTGCGGGTGCGGCTGCGGTTGCGTGGACTCGACGTGCTCGTGATGCGACCCGCACGCGAGCGTCGCGACGAGAGCGAGGCCGAGCCAGCGTGCCATCACGCGAGCGTGCCGGGATTCATGATCCTCTGCGGATCGAGCGTCTCGCGCAGCGCACGCAGGTACGTGGCGAGCTTGTGGGCGCGCGCACCGAGCAGCCAGGCTCCCGCAGCCTCCGCGGTCTTCTCGAGCGCCGCGCACGTCGTGTCATCGGCGACCTCGCCATCGCGCTCGAACGTGAAGAACATGACGGCGCCATCGGGATCGAAGCGCGACACGTGCGCGCGCATCGTCGCACCGAGCCGCGCTGCCTCGGCGGTGACCGCGGCGTAGACCGGGCGGAGCTTGCTCGGTGTCGCCATCACCTGCAGCGTTGGCGCCGGGCCTGGCGTCGGCTCGCCGGCGTGAAGGCGGCGCCACCAGAGATCGGCCAGCGCACGATCGGTCTGCGAGCCACCCTCGGCATTGACCGCGCTCGTGATCAGATCGCGATCGCACGCGGCGAGATCGGTCGGACCCGCGGTCGCGGCACACAGCAGGACGCTGCCGGGATGCAGCTTGAGGCCGTTGAAGTGGCGCGCTGCCTCGGCGGCGTCGTAGATGCGCAGGCCCGACGGAGCGGCCTCCTCGCGCAGCGAGAACAGCACGGTCGAGACTGCCGCATCGAACGACGGCAGCAGGTACGCGGCGACGAGCCGCGCCTCCGGCTTGAAGTGGATGCGCAGGACGGCGGAAGTGATGAAGCCGATCGTTCCCTCGCTGCCGCACAGCACACGCGACAGATCGGGACCGGTCGCGCGCCGGGGCGCGACGCGTGTGTGGACGGTGCGCCCATCGGCGAGCACGGCCGAGACGCCGACGACCGCGTCCTCGATGAAGCCATGCCGGGCACTCGACTTGCCGGGCGTGCGCACCGCGAGGATGCCACCGAGCGATGGCGACAGCACGACCGGCGGGTAATCGCCGATCGACAGACCGCGCGGCGAGAGGATGCGCTCGAGCTCGAGGCCGGTGATTCCGGCTTGCGCGTGCACGAGCAGCGATTGCTCGTCGAGCTGCAGGACCTGGTCGAGTCGCGACGTCGAGATGAACACGCGCGATCGCTCGCCCTTCGGGTCCTTGTCGATGCGCGAGGGCCGTCCACCCGTGCCGACGGGATGGATCGCGGCGCCGAGCGAGCCCGCGCGGCGGATCACCTCGGCGACCTCGGCGGCCGAGCCGGGGACGACGCGATACGACGGCAGCTCGAACTCGGGTAGCGCCTCGACGTACGACGCACCGACGGCGACCTCGAGCTCGGCGCGGAGCTGCGTGCCTGCCGTCATCGCGGACTCCGCAGGCCCATCTTGCCCGGGTTGAAGATGCCATCGGGGTCGAACGCGCTCTTCGCCGCCTCGAAGATCGCCATGGCCTCGCGATGCTCGCCCGCCATGTAGGGCGCCTTGAGCAGGCCGACGCCATGGTGATGACTGATCGTGCCGCCGACGCGCGTCGTCGCTTCCATTCCGTCGTGCCAGATCGCGTCGTAGAGGCGCACGGCGGCCTGCGCATCCGGTGCGTGACCCGCGAACGTGAAGTAGATCGAGCAGCCATCGGCGTACGCGTGAGAGAAGTGCGCCATCACGACCGCGTGGTGGCCGATCGCTGCACGGACGGAGTGGTACATGTCCATCAGCCGTTCCCAGCTCGATGCGACCTCCATCGTGTCGACGAATGCACCCTCGCGAAACACCGGCGACATCCGGTAGCTGACCGCGTAGCGATGCTTCAGCCACGCCCAGCCCGGATCCTCGCCCTTGTCACGTGCGCCGACGGCCTCGAGCTCGGCGAACGTCAGCGCCGCCTCGACCTCGGTGCGGATGCGCGCACCTTCGAGGCCGATGATGAGGCGGCAGCCTCGCCGCGCGATCTTCTCCGCGACGGTGCCGAACACGCGATTGACGAGCTCGCTGTGATCGAGCGCCGTCTTCATCGCGCTGCCGCGTAGGCCCTTGCCCTTCGCGAGCGCGAGCAGGCGATCGATCACGCCGTCCTGCTTCGGCGGCTGTGGTGCGGGAAACGCGGGGAGGGCGCCGGTCTCGATCGGCGGCAGCGGCGCGTGGATCGTGTCCTCGGGCGCCTCCTCGTGATGGCCGACCGAGTTGATCAGCGTGTCCAGCTCGTCGTAGAGCCGGATCACCGCCGGCCGCAGCCCCTTCTGCAGCACGCGGCGGATCGCCTCGACGCCGGCGTGGACATCATCGACCTCGAAGCCGCGGAACACGCGCAGCTGCGGCGCCGGGGCGACGCGCAGGCGCGCCGACGTGATGATGCCGAGCGTGCCCTCGCTGCCGACGAGCAGCTGTGTCCAGTTCGGGCCGCGGAGCGCGCGATTGGGACCATCGGTCTCGATGACTTCACCGCGACCGGTGACGACCGTGAGACCGGCGACGCGATCCTCGACCTTGCCGTACTTCGTCGAGAGCTGGCCGGCCGCGCGGGTCGCGAGCCAGCCGCCGACGGTCGAGCAGTAGATCGACGACGGGAAGTGCCCGAACGTGTAGCCGCGGCGCGCGAGCTCGCGCTCGAACCGCTCGCCCGACAGCCCGGCCTCGACGTCGCACACCAGCTCGTCGGAGCGCACGTTGCGCACCGCCTGCATGCGCTTGGTGTCGAT
>Ga0153915_10004142_pt1 | contig 13351 bp, 13 predicted proteins | sample Opewatmetagenome_2_FD_107003 | JGI IMG/M metagenome (GOLD analysis project Ga0153915, IMG submission 107003) | Freshwater wetland microbial communities from Ohio, USA - Open water 3 Core 3 Depth 3 metaG | ecosystem: Environmental > Aquatic > Freshwater > Wetlands | place: USA: Ohio, Lake Erie... | reverse complement strand
GATTTCGCAGATAACCCCGGCCGGCGTAAGCCCAGCCAGCCTGGCCAGGTCGACAGCCGCTTCGGTTTGCCCGGCCCTGGCCAAGACCCCGCCTTCCTTGGCCTCGAGCGGGAAGATGTGCCCGGGCCTGACCAGGTCGGACGGTTTACTTTTGAGGTCCATGGCTACACGGACGGTCCGGGCCCGGTCAAAGGCCGAGATGCCGGTTGTGGTTCCGTCCTTGGCGTCAACGGACACGGTGAAGGCTGTCTCAAAACGAGAGGTATTGTCCCTGACCATCAGGGGCAGACGGAGTTCCTCGAGCCGGTTCTTGGTCAGGGGGAGACAGATCAGGCCGCGGCCGTACCGGCTCATGAAGTTGATGATCTCGGGACTGATCTTTTCGGCCGCGACCATGAGGTCGCCCTCGTTCTCGCGGTCCTCGTCGTCGACGATGATTATCAACCGGCCGGAGGAGACCTCCCCCAGGGCCCGTTCGACGGTGATGATGGGAGATTCAGCGTTCATTGAATCGGCCTTTTGGTTTCTTCTCTCTGCTGTCGGCAGAAAAATTTGAACTCTAAGCCCTGTTTTTTCCTCTAGACACCCAATTATACACATATTTGCCGATAATGTCACATTCCAGGTTGACGGCCCGGCCGGGTTTGAGATCCTTGAGGTTCGATTCGGCCACTGTCAGGGGGATGAGCTCGACGTCGAAGGAGGCCGGCCGCACCTCGGCGACCGTAAGGCTGACTCCGTTGACGGCCACGGAACCCTTGGGGACGAAATACGGCTGGAGCTGGCGAGCGAAAGATATGGCAAGCCGGCGGCCGGAAGGTTTTTCCACCACTCTGAGCACTTTGCCCAGGCCGTCGACATGGCCGGTGACAAGGTGGCCGCTGACCGGTGTCTGGAGAGTCAACGGGAGCTCAAGGTTCAGCCTCTCTCTCCCCCGGAGCGAACCGAGGCTGGTCCTGGCCAGGGTTTCTCGAGAGAGGTTGAAGAACAGTGTACTCACCTCCCGGCGGAGGAGGCTCAGGCAGACTCCGTCGACCGAAATGCTCTCCCCGATTTCCAGGACGGGGAAAGTGGTCGGCACTTCCACAGCGAGCTCTTTTTTGGCCGAGCGATAACCCTTGAAAAAGCCTTGATGGTGGATGATTCCTGTAAACATTAGAAATATCCTTGGATGATGATATCATCCCCTATCGGGAAAGCCGAGACTTTTTCGAGCCTCAAGGATTTCTTTACCAGCCGGACGCCCTTTCCTTCCAGGAAAGAGGGTGCCCCCTCGCCGCCGATGAGGCGGGGCGCCACGGTCAGGAAAAGCTTGTCGGCGAGCTTCTCCTCGATCATGGTCGTCAGAAGCCGGCTGCCACCCTCAACGAGCAGGCTGGCGATACCGCGCCCGCCCAGCCGGGTCAGCACGTCCGATACCTCGAGAGGACCGGACGGGACCGGAATCACAACGACCTCCACCCCCTTTTTTTCGAGCTTGGCCCTCTTTTTGCAGGAGGCTCTGTCCGTTGTGAAGACAATCACTTTTCCCTCGGCGAGTGTAGTCAAAATCCGGGCCCGCACAGGCAAACGGAGCGCAGAGTCAAGGATAACCCGGACGACCTTCTTGCCGGCCCATTGGGGGTGACGGACCGTAAGCCGAGGATCGTCCTTAAGTATCGTCCGGATGCCCACCATGATGGCATCTTGCTCGCCCCGGAGGAGGTGGACATAGTCCCTGGTCTCGGGAGAAGAGATCCAGCGCGAATCTCCCGTCCGGGTCGCCATGCGGCCATCGAGGCTGAGGGCGGCCTTCAAGGTGACAAAGGGGACGCCGCGAGTGATGTACTTGATATAGCTCTCGTTGAGGAGGGAGTTCTTCTCACCGAGCAGGCCGACGGAGACGTCAATGCCGGCTGCGCGCAGCCTCCGGACCCCCTTTTGGAAGACGATGGGGTTGGGGTCGAAGGAGGACACGACCACCCGTTTCGGCGCCGCCCGTATGACGGCCTCGACGCAGGGCGGAGTCCTTCCCCAATGGACGCAAGGCTCCAGCGTCACATACAGAGAACTCCCTCTGGCTGGCCGGCCTGCCCGTTCCAGGGCAATGGCCTCGGCATGGGGCCGGCCGGGTCTCTCATGAAAGCCGTGACCAATAATCGTGCCGCCGCGCACTACGACAGCCCCGACATAGGGGTTCGGACTGGCCCAGCCCCTGGCCTTCTCAGCCAGGCCGTAGGCCATCTCGAGATAGGATGAATCCCTAGCGTCGATCATGAGATTAAGGCGTTGACAAACTCCAGGGGGGAGAAGGGCAGGAGGTCCTGGGCGTCCTCTCCGACCCCGATATACTTAACAGGGAGCTGGAGCTCGTCGACGATGCTAATAACGCTTCCTCCCTTTGCTGTTCCGTCGAGCTTGGTCAGGAAAAGGCCGGTGATGCCGGCAAACTTAAGGAACTGCCGGGCCTGGGCCAGGGCGTTCTGACCGATGCTCGAATCCAGCACCAGCAGGATCTCCTGAGGCGCGCCGGGAATCTCCCGGCCGATGATCCGTTTGACCTTTTCCAGCTCACCCATAAGGCTGACGTTGGTGTGGATCCGGCCCGCGGTGTCGACAAGAAGGAGGTCCTGGCCGCGGGCCCTGAAGGACTGAAGGGCGTCATAGACGACGGCCGCCGGGTCGGTCCCGTACTGTCCGCGGATGACCGGGATATCCAGCCTTTTCCCCCAGATCGCCAGTTGTTCCTGGGCGGCTGCCCTGAACGTGTCGGCGGCGACCATGAGGACCTTTTTGCCTTGCGTTTGGTAATGAAGGGCGAGCTTGGCCAGAGAAGTTGTTTTCCCGCCGCCGTTCACTCCAACCATCATAATCACCGCCGGCGTGTGATCGACCGCAAGGCCGGATGGGTAGCGGCCGAGGGTTTTGACGAGCTCATCACGCAGGACCTGCTGGATCGTTGTGAAGGGATCGTCCTTCCGGGTTTTGTCCCTGATCGCCTGGATGATTCGGTCGGTGGTGCCGACTCCCGTGTCGGCCAGGATCAAAGCTTCGGCCAGTTCCTCAAGGATATTGTCCCTTGGCTGACCGCTCTGGAAGAGGTCGCCCAGCTTCTCCCGGAACGCCTGGCGCGTCCTTGTGAGCTTTTCCCTGAGATTACCGAGCACGGCAGCCCCATTATAGTTAGGGGTTCTGTCTCCGTCAACGAGAGGCTCGGATTCCGCTTCGTCAGCACGCTCAGTCGTCCACGGCTTCCTCACCAGAATGCTTCGCCGACATTGGCCAAGCCGCTACCATTATTCAGGCCCCTCGTAATTCCATAAGAGGGGTAGGGGAGATTAATAGAGTACGAACGAGGTCTTGAGAGCGGTCTGGCCCCTTGGGATGTGCCCGCTTGTCTCCGGATGGCCCTCTTCGCCCATACCCCTCGCCTTGGGGAAAAGAAAGATGGTGGGTCCGCGGCGGGTTGAGCTATGGCGGGGATTATGATAAATATAGCGGGTGAAGATGAACCATGCCCGATGGGTGATCGCTCCCTCCCGCCCAGAGGCCGATATCCTGGCCGCTGAGCTTAACATCCCCCTGCCGATCGCCCACGTCTTGGCCAACCGGAACGTCCTTTCTGCAGAGGCGGCGGAGACGTTCCTCAACGGAACTCTGGCGGACCTCCATGACCCCTATTTGATGAAGGGGATGGACCGGGCCGTCTCCCGGGTTGAGGAGGCCATCCGGAACAAGGAGAAGATCCTGATTTTCGGGGACTATGATGTCGACGGCGTCCTGTCGGTGGTTATCCTGCTTAAGGCGCTCGGGGGGCTGGGCGCAGAGGTGGACTACTTCATACCCGAACGACTCCGGGAGGGCTATGGGATCAAAGAGGCCCATATCCAGATCGCCAAGGAGAGGGGAGCCCGGCTGGTCGTGAGCGTCGATTGCGGTATCAAGGCAGTCGATTTTACGGCCAAGGCCAGGGAGGCCGGAGTGGACGTCATCATTACCGACCACCACCGGCCCGGGGATTCCCTGCCCCAAGCGGTTGCCCTTCTCAACCCCGTGCTCAAGGAATCCGGCTATCCTTATCCCGGCCTGGCCGGTGTAGGCGTCATTTTTAAACTGCTCCAGGCTCTGCTCGAAAGGAGAGGAAAGTCGGCCCAACTCGAGCATTACGCCAAGCTGGTGGCCATCGGTACCATCGCCGACGTGGCCGACCTCAGGGGAGAAAACAGACTTCTAGTCAAGTACGGTCTCAGAGGGTTGGAAAAAGTCTCCAACCGCGGACTGCGCAACCTCCTCGACGAGTGCGGGCTGCTCGACAGAAAAGTCAGTGAGGGGGATGTTGGGTTTAGGATCGCTCCCCGGATCAATGCCGCCGGCCGCATGGGAGCCGCGGGGGAGGCCGTTCGGCTCTTCTTTTCGGACGATGAGGACGAGTCTGTCCTCTTGGCCCGTCGACTTAGCGAATTGAACTCGCAGCGACAGAACGCCGAAGACAGGATCTATTCCGAGGCTCTGCAAAGGATCAGGGAGGGCTCTCTCGACCGTCGCTACAAAATGCTGGTCCTGGGGTGCGAGACCTGGCACCGCGGGATTATCGGGATCGTCGCCTCAAAGCTCAAGGACTTCTTCTACCGGCCCGTCCTTCTGTTCACCTATGACGATAGCAAGGCCCATGGGTCGGGGAGGAGCATAAGCGAGTTTTCCCTGATTGAATGCCTGGACGCCTGCCGCGATATCTTCCTGGACTATGGCGGGCACACTCTGGCCGTGGGCTGCGTCTTGCCGAGGGAAAGGATGGGTTTGCTGAGGGAACGAATCAACCAAGTCGTCGGCGACAGACTGAAAGAGGATGACCTCCGGAAAAAAGTGAGGATCGATGCCCGGCTGAACCTGGCCGAAATCCAGCCCTCCTTCCTCGACAGCTACCTGCGCCTGGCCCCGTTTGGCGTCGGCAACCCGAAACCGACATTTCTCAGCGAAGGTGTCGAAGTCGTCGGCACGCCGCAGGTCATCCAGAACAAGCATCTCAAGTTCCTGGCCCGTCAAGATGACCGGATGATCGAGGCCCTGGGCTGGGACAGGAAAGATTGGCTGGGGGAGGTTCGACAAGGCGGCCGTCTCGACCTCGTCTATTCTCTCCGGGCCTCCACCTTTCTCGGCGAAGAACAATACAGCCTTTCTCTCGAGGCCATAAGAGCCGCGGAAAAATGACAAAGGTAACGACGGCCAGGATCCTCCGCTTCGCCGTCGCCTTCGTGCTCATAGTCGTAGTCGCGGTCATCCTCTGGTATTTTCTCTCTCACCGGCGTCCGCGCTCCATCGTACCGCCGAAAAAGGAGGAGATACCGGCCAAGAAGGTCGAGCAGCAAGAGGGCATCGAGCATTTTGACTTCAAGGGAGACCGCGTCATCCGGGCCAAGGCGGACAGGCATTATTTCGGCGAGGACGGCCGCTATTACCTGGAAGGAAACGTCGAAATCCGCGATCTCGGCAAAGAAAAGGGCGAGGAGATCGCGCTCTTTGGGCAGAAAGTCTCTTATGATAAAGACTGGGTCGATGTCTTCCTGGAAGGGAAGGCGAAGCTCCAATACCAAGGTCTTACCGTTGAGTCCTCGGCCTTCTCCTATCTGAAAAATCAGGAGATCTTGACGACGGACCGAGGCGTCGTCTTTTCCTCCCAGAAGATTTCGGGGAAAGCTCAGAAAATGGCTTATTCCTTCAAAGCGAGTTCTCTCCGGCTCGAGGCAGAAGTCGAGCTGGAGCTCCGCGAGGAAGCGGAGACAGGAGCGCCGTTTGTGGTTCGGGGTGACATCGTCACGTTCCTGCGGAAGCGGAGACGGGGTCAGGTCGAAGGAAACGCCTCCTTTTCTTTTGACCAGAGCAGGGGCCGGGCCGATTCTCTGATATTCGTGCTGACTCCCGACGAGCAGAGCGCCCAAAGCTTTTCTTTGAAAGGGAACGTGCAGGCCACCCTTATCGATCGGCAAGAGACGTCGCCGGGAGAAGCGCAGCCGACCTTACAGGAGAGGGAGATCTCGGCGGATGAGGTCGACCTCCGGGCCTTCAAGGACAGGCACAAGATCCGTAAAGTCGAGGCCCGGGACAAGTGCATTTTGAGGTCCATCGCTCCGGGAGGAAAGACGACCGAGGTCAGCTCGGGCCGGATGACGATGCTCTTCGACCGCTGGGGGGCGTTGAGGGAATTCTTGGCTTGGAGCGCTGCCCAGCTAGTCGAACGGGGACCGACATCCGAGGTCGAGCGCTCGGTCTCGGGTGAAGAAATTTTCATCGGAGCGAAGGGGGAGCCCTGGAAGGTCAAAGCTCCGGACGGAGGAGAAGCGCGGGCCGACTCCCCCGACAGCGATGTGACGGCCAAGTTCCTGCCCATCTCCCAGCGGCGCGAGATTCTGGACGCAACGGGCGAGGTCAAAGTCCTCGTCAAGCTCCGGCGGGAGGCCAACGAGACCGTGGGCTTTTTTTCGAGCGAACAGCCTGTTTTGGGTGCCGCCGGAAAAATGAGATACGAGAAGAAGCTCGATCGTTTACAGCTGTGGGAGGCCGTTCGCATGTGGCAGGGCAAAGAGGTCCTTTTCGCCGATCACCTGACTGTCATGAAGAAGACCGGGGAGATCATGGCTGACGGGAACGTCCGGGCCATCTTCTCTCGCCTGCCCAAGGACGGGAAGGAGGCCGAGGAGAAGATCGAGATCGGGGGCGCGAAGCTGAGCTTCAGTCCCCCGGAGAGCCTGCTCACCTTCGAGCAGGGCTGCTGGCTCAAATCCAAAGACGTCGGGCTGAATTCCGACTGGATCGCCGTATTCCTGCGCGAGAAGACGGCGGAGATCAAGCAGATCGATGCCCGGGGCAAAGTGACCATCTCCGAGAAGCTCAGGGAGGGCAAGGGAGAGAGGGCCCTTTACGACCTCGAGCAGGAGACCGTTGTCCTAACAGGCAACCCCAGGATCGTCGACAAAGAGAAGGGCGTCATCGAGGGCGAAAAATTGACTTTTCGCCTGGGCGAAGGTAGAATCCAGGTGGAGAATAAAGATCGAGAGCGGTCCACCACCGTCATCAAATCATAACCCATGAGTCCCCAGTTAAAGGCCGTCGGCCTGACGAAGATTTATCATCGCAAGCGGGTCGTTGACGACGTCTCGGTCGCAGTCGGGAAGGGCGAGGTGGTCGGGCTCCTGGGCCCGAACGGGGCGGGCAAAACCACCACTTTCTCCATGATTATCGGCCTCGTCCCCCAAGACAAGGGACGGATCTACCTGGGCGAGGAGGACATCAGCGAGATGCCCATGTACCTGAGGGCGCAGAAGGGACTCAGCCTGCTTCCGCAGGAGCCGTCCGCATTCCGTAAACTCAGTGTCGAAGACAACCTCCTCTCCATCCTGGAGGTTATGCCGGAATCCTTGACCCGGGGAGATGGCGACATCGGGAAGGTCCTCCGTGAGTTCGGCTTGGAAAGGCTGGCCAAGTCCAAAGCCTGCACCCTCTCCGGAGGAGAGCGGCGCCGGCTGGAGATCGCCCGGGCCATGATCATGCGGCCTGAGCACATCCTGTTGGACGAACCATTCACCGGCATCGATCCTCTCGCCATCCAGGACCTGCAGAAGATCATCCGCTCCCTGCGGGACAAAGGAATTGGCCTCCTGATCACCGACCACAGTGTCCGGGAAACTCTGAAGATCACCGACCGGGCCTATATCATCGATAAGGGACGGATTCTCGAGGAAGGGACACCGGCTCAGCTGGTCCTTTCCGAGGACGTCAGGAAAAGCTATTTGGGCGAGGATTTCAGCCTCTGAACAGAAGGAAGGAGAGAAAAAGCCGGCCATGGTCTTGAAACAACGTCTCGACCAGAGGCAGGTCCAGAAGCTGATCCTGGCGCCGGCCCTGCAGCAAGCCATCAAGCTGCTGCCCCTCACCAACTTGGAGCTTATCGAAGTCATCGACAGCGAGCTGTCTCAGAACCCGATGCTCGAAGAGGAAACCCAAGAAAAGCCGGTTCAGGAAAAAGGGGAGAAGACCGACGAGCGCGAAGAGATGGAAACAGGAGAGAGGACGGAGTCCCGGGAAGAGACGGAACCAGCGGATAGCCAGGGGGTTCCGGAGGGCGCGGTCGACTTGGAATTTGAGTCCCATTTCCAGGAGTATTTCGACGACGGCTTCCGTCCCAACTTTTCAGAAAGAAAAGAGATCCCCGCCCTTGAGAACGTCCTGTCCAAGAGCCCCTCTCTCTGGGATCACCTGAACTGGCAGGCCAACCTGACCTTTTTCGACCCCGCCGACCAGGAGACCGCCCAGGTGGTGATCGGCAACATTAACGAAGATGGCTACCTCTCTTCCTCCGAGGAAGAGCTGGCCAAAATGGCCGGTGTGGGCCCAGAGAAAATCCGCGAGGTCCGGGAGAAGATCAGGATGTTCGACCCCGTGGGCTCCGGCAGCTTGGACCTCAGGGAGGCCCTGCTGGCCCAGATGGATCATCTCAAGATCGATGATGAGATCACCCGTCAGATCGTGAACTACCATCTTGCCCTCCTCGAAAGATCGGATTTCGTCCTGCTGGCCAGGGTGTTGAACATCGGTCTCCAGGACGTCAAGAATCATATCGAGGTCATCAAGAGACTGGACCCCACACCCGGCAGGAAATACAGCCAGGAGAAGACCACCTACGCACTGCCCGACATCGTCGTCACCAAGGAAGACAACGAGCTCACCGTCAGCCTGAACGATGAAGGGCTGCCTCGGCTGCGGATTAATGCCTATTATAGGAGGCTCCTGGCCAAGGCGGCCAAGGAGAACGTCGAGGCCTACCAGTTCCTCAAAGACAAGCTGAAAAAAGCACTCTGGTTCCTGCGCAGCCTCGACCAACGGGACCAAACCGTTTTCAAGGTGGCCAAGTATATCGTGGACCGACAGCGGGAGTTTTTCGAAAAGGGCCTCGATTACATCAAACCGCTGACCTTGATGGAGATCGCCCGGGAGATCGGCGTCCATGAATCGACCGTCGGCCGGGTCGTGGCCAACAAGTTCATGACCACCCCCTGGGGTGTTTTTCCCCTGAAATACTTCTTCCACAAATCCTTAGTGGGCGATTTCGGCGAGGAGATCTCTTCGCTGAAGATCAAGGAGAAGATCAGGAAGCTGGTTGAGGGCGAGGACAGGAGCCAGCCTCTGAGCGATATCGAGATCGGGGACATCCTGGCCAAGAACAACCTCAAGATTGCCCGCCGGACGGTGGCCAAGTACCGCAAGCAGCTAAGGATCGCGCCATCCCATATCCGAAAAAGAAAGTTCGCCATGGAGGGAAGTTCATGATCGTGCATTTTACGGCTCGGCAGATGGACCTCGGGCCGGAGGTTAAAGCCTACTGTGAGAAGAGGCTCAAGGCCCTCGAAAAATTGATGGGATCGGTCATCGAAGTCGACCTCATCCTCTCCGTGGAAAAATACCGCCACAAGGCCGAAATCCATGTCAAGGCGAAGGGGGCGGGGCTCGTGGTGGTGGAAGAGACACACGATCTGATGAACTCCCTCAACCTGGCCTTCGAGAACCTGGAGAAGAAGGTCAAAAAAGAGCGCGAGAAATGGAGGGAAAGGAAGCGACGGAAGGGCAGGGAGCGAAAGCAATTGGCTTTTCCTCCAGAGAGAGAGGTCGAGACGCCCAGGGTCGTACGCAGCAGCGATTTCTCCCTCAAGCCTATGCTCCTGGAAGAGGCGCTCCTCCAGTTCGACCTGGAGAAGAAAGACGTGTTTCTTTTCCGGAAGTCGGGCTCGGAGAATTGGGCGGTGATCTTCCGGCGCAAGGACGGCCACTACGGGCTGATTGACCCCGACTGAACCGGACCATCGAGGAGATCAGAAACCGTGAAGATCCAGACTTTGCTGAGCGAGGAAATGATCATTCCCGAGATCCACTCAGAGGATAGAGACTCCGTCCTCGAGGAGATAGTCCGGTTTCTGAAGAACAAGGACAGAATCCGGAAGGACAAAGACCTCTTTGAAAAGTTGATCCAACGGGAAAAACTGGGCAGCACCGCCATCGGCGACGGGATCGCCATCCCCCACTGCAAGCTGAAGGAAGTCGAGAGCCCGATCCTGGTCCTGGCGGTCTCCAAAAAAGGAGTCCGGTTCGAAGCCCTCGACGGGAAACCGACCCACATCTTTTTCCTGGTTGTGTCCTCTCCGGACGACCCCGGCCAGAGTCTTCAAATCCTGGCCTCCATCGCCCATCTCGTCCGCAAGGCTGGCGGGCTGCCGAAGAAGATAATGTCAGCCAAAAGTCCGAGAAAAATCCTTGAGGTCATCCGCGAAGAAGAAGAAAAGCTCGAAGGGTGAGGAACGAGACAACGCTTCTTCGCGCCTCGTCCTCTCCGGCGGTTTCTTGCAGATCTTCGGGCTGGGCGTCATCATCACCGGCCATAGCGGCATCGGCAAGAGCGAGAGCGCCCTGGAGCTCATCTCCCGCGGGCACCGTTTTATCTCCGACGACGCGGTGGAAGTGACCAGGGAAAAAGACGGAGGGCTCGTCGGCCGGGCTCCCTCTCTCAGCCGCTATTTCATGGAGATCCGGGGCCTTGGGATCATCAACATCCGGGCCATTTTCGGGCCGCGGGCGATCTGCCGTCAATCCAAAGTAGACCTGGTCATCTGGCTCAAGAAATGGCAGAAGGGGGATGAATACGACCGCCTCGGCCTCGAGTTCCCCGCGGATTTTGAGATCCTGGGAGTGAAGATTCCGCAGCTCATCGTTCCGGTCGCGCCGGGGAGGACGATCGCCCTCCTGATCGAGGTGGCCTGCAAGGTCCACCTGCTGCGGAAAAGGGGGTACCATGCATCCCGGGAGATCGTCAAGAAGCTCGACAGGGCGTTATCTTAGAGGCGAGGGCGGAAATGAAAAATGACCGTTTCCTGATCATCACCGGGATCTCCGGGTCGGGGAAAACGGTGGTCAGCCATTTCCTCGAGGACCTGGGATACTACTGCGTGGATAACCTGCCGGCCAAGCTGATCCCCAGCCTGGTCGAGCTCTGGCTGCGGGAAGAGGTCGAGATCCGGAAAGTCGCCCTCGTCGTTGATATGAGGGAGCCTGGATTCCTGACCGATTTTCCCGCCGCCGTGGAAGAGATCAAGAAGAGGATCATCCCCAAGATCATCTTCCTCGACGCCTCAGACGAAACCCTGCAGAAGAGGTTCAGCGAAACGCGACGACCCCACCCCCTGACCAAGAAAAGGTCGGTAATCGAGGGGATCCGGCTGGAGAGAAAGCGTCTGGCGCCGATCAAGAAGATGGCCGATGACGTCTTTGACACCTCCACCACCAATATCTCCCAGCTCAAGGAATTGCTCACCCGGCGTCTGGTCAAAGGCCGGATTCCGACCATGCAGATCGTCGTCGTGAGCTTCGGCTACAAGTACGGAGTCCCGCTCGACGCCGACCTGATCTTCGACACCCGCTTCCTTCCCAACCCGTTCTACATCGACAGCCTGCGCGACAAGACCGGCAAGAGCCCGGCGGTCCGCGCCTATGTTCTACGCTCCGCCGAAAGCCGCGAGTTCAGGGACCGGCTTTTTCCGTTCATCAGCTACCTCATCCCCAAGTTCATCGCCGAGGGCAAGAGCTATCTGACCATCGCCATCGGCTGTACCGGCGGGAGACACCGGTCCGTCGTCATCGGCGATGAATTGGGGGCCTATCTTCGGAAAAGAAGATATGATATAAAGATTTATCACCGTGATGTCTTCAAGTAGGCGCAGGCAATGATCGGCGGCATCATCGTCTCTCATGGCCGGCTGGCGGAGGAACTGCTCAACGCCCTGACCATCATCCTGGGGGAGGCGCCAAACATCGAGGCCATCTCGATCGGTTGGTACGACGACGTCGAGGACTCCAAGAAGAAGATCAGTCAGTGTTTGAAGCGGGTCGACCAGAAAAACGGCGTCATCATCTTCACCGACATGTTCGGCGGCACTCCCTCCAACCTGAGCTTCAGCTTCCTCCGCGACAACCAGGTCGAGATCATCACCGGGATCAACCTGCCGATGCTCATCAAGTTCGTTTCCCTGCAGCGGAGCAACAACCTGAGGGACGTGGCCAAGAAGGTCGTCGAACAGGGGAAAAAGAACATTCATTTGGCCAGCGCCCTGTTGAGCTCGAAGCAGTAGAGGCACGGTCCTATGATCGAGAAAGAAGTCTTCATCCGGAATAAACTGGGTCTGCACGCCCGGGCTGCGGTTAAATTCGTCAACCTGGCCAACCGGTACAGCGCCTCAGTCAAGGTCATTAAGGACGACACAGAGATCGACGGCAAGAGCATCCTGGGGATCTTGACCCTGGCCGCGGTCCAGGGAACTTCAGTCGCGTTGCAGGTCTCTGGCAAGGACGAGGAGGAGGCAATGAAAGCGCTGACGGCGCTCGTCAAAGACAAGTTCGGAGAGAAAGAGTAGTCCGCATGACCTTCATCCGATTGCGAGGCAACGGGGTTTCCCCTGGGATCGGGATGGGGGAGCTGTCTTTAACCGAGCCGGTGCTCTTCACGGCCAGAAGGGAGTCCATCTCTCCAGCCGCAGTCGACGGCGAGCTGCGGCGGCTGAAGAAAGCGGTCGAGCGGACCAAGAAAGAACTGCTCCAGCTCAAGCAGGAGATAAAGAGCAATATGGGAGAGGAGCATGCCTTTATCTTTGATGCCCACCTGCTCATCCTGGAGGACCGCTCGCTCTTTGACAGCATCCTGAACACCGTCAAGAAAGAGAAGGTGCGGGTGGAGTGGGCGCTCACCCAGGTCAATCAGAAATACCAGGAGCTTTTCGATGCCATCGCCGACGATTATTTCCGGCAGCGAAAATCGGATGTGTCCGACGTCCTGGCCAGGATCTACGCCAACCTGGATCTCAAGAAGATGCGCCGGGTGAAAAAAGAGAATGAGAAGAAGGAGGTTCTGGTCGCTCATGAAATGCTGCCTTCCGAAGCGGCCATCCGGTTCGGCCGGGGGAACGTCCTGGCCGTGGCCACAGACATGGGCGGGCCCACTTCTCACACCGCCATTCTGGCCCGCTCGATGAACATCCCCGCCGTGGTCGGCCTGCATAACATCACCCTGCAGGTCAAGGACGGTGATTTTGTCATTGTCGACGGCACGGACGGCGAGGTCATCGTCAACCCGCCTCCGGCCGTTAAAAAAGAGTTTCTCAGCAAGAAGGATAAGTACGATCACTACTTCCGGGAACTCAAGAAAACGGCGAGGCTGAAATCGGTCACTCTGGACGATGTCAAGTTCCTTCCCCTGGCCAACATCGAGCTGCCGGATGAGGTCGACATGGCCTTCTCATTCGGGGCGGAGGGAATCGGTCTCTTCCGTTCGGAATTCATC
>Ga0153915_10004141_pt1 | contig 13351 bp, 10 predicted proteins | sample Opewatmetagenome_2_FD_107003 | JGI IMG/M metagenome (GOLD analysis project Ga0153915, IMG submission 107003) | Freshwater wetland microbial communities from Ohio, USA - Open water 3 Core 3 Depth 3 metaG | ecosystem: Environmental > Aquatic > Freshwater > Wetlands | place: USA: Ohio, Lake Erie... | reverse complement strand
TTTGGCAAAACAAGAGGCGGAACAATATCATCAGGAACTGATCCAGAGAGCTGATCGCATGGCCACGATCGGAGAGCTGGCCTCCGGGATTGCCCATGAAATTAGGAATCCATTGGCAGGTATTCAAGGGGCTATTCAAATCCTGGCAGAGGGATTTCCAAAAGAGGATTCTCGGACGCAAGTGACCGATGAGATTCAAAAACAGATCTATAAATTGGAACGACTGGTGAGAGACCTCCTGAACTATGCCAAACCTGTCCCGGCGAATTACTTGCCCACGGATATCAATGGATTGGTCGATAAAGTCCTCTCTTTCTTCGTCACCCAACGAGGAATGCCGGTGGATTACAAAATTGAAAAGAGGTTATTTTCTTCCCTTCCGAGGGCGATGATCGATCCAAGTTCCATGGAGCAGGCTTTTCTAAATATCATCCTCAATGCCCAGAAGGCGATGCCCAGGGGGGGAACGTTTACCGTCTCAACGGTTGCACTTCCCCAGAGGAAAGACGATGGGAAAGAGGTCCATGAGGTCGAGATCATATTCGAGGATACCGGTGTTGGAATCCCGGGAGAAAACTTGCCCAAGATTTTCAATCCCTTCTTCTCAACCCGTTCGGATGGGACCGGTTTGGGGTTAGCCATTGCTAAGAATATTGTGGAACAACACGGTGGAAAGATAGAGGTGGAGAGCCAAGTCAACGTGGGAACAAAATTTATCATTACCCTTCCGGCCATGGAACATCAATGATCGTGTCCGTGGCCGTTTGCCGTGTCCGGACACGCGACACGCGTCACGGGTCACGTCTTTTGGATGTAAGCGATGTCTGAAGCCAGGATCTTGGTAGTTGACGATGAATATTTGATCCGGTGGACCCTTCAACAGAACCTGGAAAAGCAGGGATACGAGGTTCTCCTGGCGGAAACTGGTGAAGACGCACTGGAAAAAGTGAAGGAAGAGGCCCCGGATTTAGCCCTTCTCGATATCAAACTGCCCGGGATGGACGGCTATGAAGTCCTCGAGAGGGTCCTTCAGATAGACGAGGGGATTATTCCTATTATGATCACTGCTTACGACGAGGTTGATAAGGTGGTCAAAGCGATGAGATTGGGAGCTTTTGACTATATCAGCAAACCTTTTGACTTTAGTAAAGTTTACTTATCCATTCAGAAGGCGTTGGAAGCCTCGCAACTCAAGAGAGAAGTCAGACATCTCAGAAGGGAAAAGAGAAATTGGTACGGGTTCGATAACATCGTGGCCGTCAGTCCGGAGATGGAAAGAGTTCTCCAGATTTCTGAAAAGATTGCCCAGAGCGAGGCAGCAACAGTGCTGATCCAAGGGGAGAGTGGAACGGGCAAAGAGGTGATCGCTCACCTAATCCACGAACGGAGTAAGAGACAGAATATGTCCTTTATTACCGTCAATTGTGCCAATTTCCCGGAACAGATGCTGGAGAATGAGCTCTGCGGCCACGAAAAAGGAGCCTTCACCGATGCCAGGGAAGTGAAGAAGGGCCTTCTTGAAGTAGCGGATAGGGGGACGTTATTTCTGGATGAGATCGGGGACATGAGTCTGAACCTTCAAGGAAAAATTTTAAGACTGGTTGAGCAGAAGACTTTTCGAAGAATAGGTGGACTCAAAGACATCCAAGTGGATATGAGAATCGTCACGGCGACCAATAAAGACCTTCTCAAGCTGAAGGAGGAAGGTAAATTCAGAGAAGATCTTTTCTATAGAATCAATGTCGCCTCAATTAGAATTCCTCCTCTTCGTGAGAGGCCGAGTGATGTCCTTCCTCTGACGAAATACTTCATGCAGAGATACAACGAGGAATTCCATAAGAATGTCCAAAAGATTTCAAAAGGGGTGGAAGATTTTCTCAGGAATTATAATTGGCCCGGGAATGTCCGAGAGTTGAAAAATGTGATCGAAAGGGCAATGATTCTTGTCGAAGAAGATACGCTCCTCATGGAACATCTGCCGATAGAGATTCTTGGACAGGCTTCAAAACAGGGAGGGGTCATTGAAGGAATCAGAATTCCGCCGGAAGGAATTTCGATGGAAAAAGTAGAAGAAGCCCTGGTGAAGCAGGCCCTTAAGATGACCAATGGCAATCAAACCAAAGCAGCCAAACTTTTAGACATCAGTCGGGACGCCCTCCGGTACCGCATGCAGAAGTTCGGCCTCGCAGAAGCGTAACCCGCCGACCCCTCTGTAACCCCGGTAACCTGATATCCTGATCCCCTGATCTCCTGGTCCCATCATCTCCCTAATCTGATTTTCGTCCGAGCTCCTCATCTCACGTCCTTCATCACTCGTTTCTTGGTTTTCGTCCCTCGTCTGTCGTCTCCTCTCTTCCCATCTCCTCATCTCCCTATCTCCTCATGTTTCATTTCCTCATCTCCCTCTCTGCATCTCGTGTCTCCCTGTCTGCTTTTTGCCCCTCCGTTTCTCGCCCTCCATGACTTTTTCCGGGAACGCTTAATCCCCCCAAAGGCTTGAAAATATCGATATAGTCTGTTAGTTTTAAAAATATGACTTGGCGGCCTACCGGAAGCTTCAGAGAGGATTTGAAGCGAGAAAATGTGGCCCAAAAGGATACTGCTGCACGTGAGATGAACATGTCGCCGTTTTACATTTATGTGCTCGCCTTTTTCTCCGGTATGTGTATCATGGCCGTTGAGCTTTGCGCGTCTCGGCTCATGGCGCCATTTTTCGGAACGTCTACCTTCGTCTGGACAAATATCATCGGCATTATCATGATTGCCCTGTCGATCGGCTACTTTGTCGGAGGAAGGCTCGCCGACAGGAAGCCGCGGCTCCACATCCTTCTGAGACTTCTCATGGCAGCCTCTGCCTTTCTCCTCGCGCTCCCTTTCGTGGCGTCACCGCTTGTCAGGTGGCTCGCACCGCTTATGGGGAACTTCAATTCGTCCTTCTCGTTCATATTTTTCGGGTCCCTTTGTGCCATAACGCTCCTTTTTTCCCCGCCTATCGTGGTGATGGGTATGACGAGCCCGTTTCTAATAAGGATCATTGCCCGGAGCGGCCACGTGGGCGACTCTGCCGGGCATATCTTTGGAATCTCTACCATCGGGAGCGTTTTGGGCACATTTTTGCCTATACTCGTCTTCATTCCGACCTTGGGCACAGCGACGACGATACTCCTTTTTGCGGCTGCACTCTTCGTTGTCACCGCGCTGGGTTTTGCCAATAAAAAGAATGTGGTCCTTTGCGTCGCAGCGGTTGTGCCGTTTCTCTTTCCGGTACCGTCAATGCGGGAAATCCCTGGAGGAGTCTATTCCACGGAGTCAGCCTACCAGTATATAGAGGTATTTGACATAGGTTCTTTCCGCTACCTGGTCTACAACGATGCTGTAGGGTTCCAAACGGTTGCCAATAAAAGAGGCGTCTTCACCGGCCTCTACTACGACTACTATTCGCTTCTTCCGCTCCTGCTCGAGACCCCCCCCAAAAGAGCGCTCATTATCGGCCTGGGAGGGGGTATCATAGCAAATCAACTCTACTATTTTTATCCGGAAATTGGCATTGACGCCGTGGAAATAGACCCAAAGGTAATAGAGATTGCTCGATCCTACTTCGCGCTTGTCGACACGGTGAGAGTATTCAACCAGGATGGACGCGTCTTTGTGAACCTGGGAAAAAGAAAATACGACATTGTCATTATCGATGCCTACACGCAACAGGTCTATATCCCTTTTCACCTAACAACGATGGAGTTCTTCAGCCAGGTGAAAAGGGGACTCTCGGACAAAGGAATTCTCGCCATGAATGTTTCCTCGGCAAGGAACGACTCGCCCCTCATCAAGAGCATCACGAATACGCTCCGGCTCGTGTTCGGTCATGTATACCAGCTCAGAATCCCGCACTCTGTCGATAACGTCGTGCTCGCCTCGGATAGGAGCATCGATTTTGCGTTTCCAGTCGGTGCGGTCGAAAAAGGAATGCAGGGCATAGCGCAGTACAGCCAACAATTCTTTACTGAGAGCGCATACGACGAGGGATACAAGCCGCTCACTGACGATAGGGCACCGATAGAGCACATGGTGGATTGGGAAATACTGAAGCGATTAATCAAGGGTTAGATCTGGCCTGAGCCTCTCTATCTCTCGATCATGTAATCTTTCCATCTCACGTTCTCCCTTTCCGGATCTCCGTGTCTCCTGTCTCCTCGTCTATGTTTTGATTGTCTCCGTGTGCCCGCGTCTCTCTGCTCACCATCTTTCTGAATCCGACCGACTCGAAATAGACTCAAAATATAGACTCAAAATATTCCTTGACGGCGCAAGATGTTTGTGCCATCCTTACTCAGGACACGGTCTCAAGGGACTGTCAGTATGACTGATCAAAAAGATTACGCAACCAAAGAAGACCTGAAAAACCTGAAGCAAGATTTAAAGGCGGATCTAAAAGACTTCAAAGAAGAAATTATCCACCGATTTCATATTATCTCAGAGGATCACCTTGCACAGATTAAACAGCTTGCTGAGGGTATTACCAACTTATATGAGAAGTCTGAAAGAGATAAGGCTGAATTGAAAAGCGAGATCCGGGAAGGCCGTCAGGAGATCTCGCCGCCGTCAAATTTTCCTACGCTGAGTTGGACAGACGTTTAACAACCCTCGAAAATGAATTTCTTGAACTCAAGCGGCGTGTAGAAAAAATCGAAAGCCGCTCCGTTTCCTAAATTCTCCTTCTTTTTTGTCTCTCTACCACCCTCTGTTTTTTGTTCTATACGGCCTTCGTCTTTCCTCTTTCGCCCCTCTTTTTCCCCGTGTCTCCGTGTCCCCCCGTCTATGTTCCTTTTCCCTGATATCTCTGAAGATTTGCTGCAAATTTTCAATACATAAAGGAAATCTTACAGAAAGAATATAGATTTTTGACTTTTCTGCCCGAATCCTCTGGCGAGCCTGGCAAACTGAGCTTCCCGTGTCCATTCCCTCGACTTCCAATCCGTAAACTTCCAGAACTCCGCAATCCGAAATCCGCATTCCGCAATTGGGAACGTGCGCGAGAACCCACAGAGGTGCGGGATATTACGCTATTATGCTCATACTTTCACAAGGCCTACGGGTCGGTGGCTTAGTACTTCTTTTCCCGCTTCATATAATACCTTGAATCTAAAAGTTTTTCTCCTCTCCCTTCGAGCGGTTTTTGTAACGCGGATTTGAAGCGTTTTGGCATGGGGCTTGCTCTATAAAAAACCGAGTAAAAAAACTTGAGTTTGCTAAATTATGAAAAGTAAAGCTACAAGAGCCAGTTTAATGTCAATCGTCGTCGTCCTCCTTTTGATACCCTTTTCGAACCCTGCAATGGGGGCCGCTAAAGGAGCCTACCTTTATAATCTTTCAAACTTCACGGGTCCTATACCCGGCAGCTGGGTAGAAATTACAGTGGACAGTGCTAACAATGAAGTCTATGTGGCAGATCCCTCTGAAAGATTGGTACGAATATTCAATGAAAGCGGAATGGAGATATACAGCTTTGGCGACGATGGAGCCCTCGGTGATATATACGATGTTGCGGTTACCGGAAATGGTGATATCCTCGTCCTCTCTTACACGCCCACGGAAGCGGGCCGGAAGTATAGCATTATCCGGTGCAATTTCAGGGGAGATCCGGTATCAACAATAGAAATTCGCGATCTTCCCTCCCAGTTCTCAAAATTCTCACCGCGTCGTATCTTCTGCAAGGAGGACCAGCTGTACCTGGTGGACAAGGAAGCCATGTTTGTGGCGGTGGTGGGGAGCGATGGCCTTTTCAAACAGGGATATGACATTGCCGGCCTTTTGGGCTTCGATGAGAAGAAAAGGAGCAATACCGGTATCGTCGGATTCAGCGTGGACAACAAGGGGAACATGCTCTTTACTATCCCTTTCATTTTCACCGCTTATAGACTTTCTCCTGACGGGAAGACGCAGTCTTTCGGCCGTCCTGGAAGCGCGCCCGGTCGATTCAATATCGTAGGCGGAATCGTATCGGACGACAGAGGCTATATCTATGTCACGGATAAGTTGCGGGGTGTAGTTATGGTTTTCGACAAGGACTTTCAGTTTCAGACGGAATTCGGCTACTGGGGGTGGAGGCCTGGTAACCTCATTTCTCCAATGGATCTGGCCGTGGATAACAAAGGAAGGGTGTATGTGAGCCAGAGCGCTAGGAGGGGAGTCAGTGTCTTTCAAGTGAAGATCGACTAATTAAGCGTAGAGCAGAGAGCATGGACCTAAGGGAAAAGGAAAAAAAGAGCGGCTTTTGATCTAACGCTATGCGCTATGCCCTATGCGCTTTGCGTATTTGGTTTAACAGGGGGTTAACACGGGGGAGGGGAAATAAGAAATAGTAAAGGAGGTGGTCGAAGGCAAATTAAGAATTAAGAGTGAAGAGTCGAGAATTAAGAAGTAAGCAGTAAACACTAAGCAGTAGAAAACAAAAATCTAGTTTAGGAGGAAAAGATGAAAGCATTGAAATTAAGTTTGGTTATCATGGCTGCAGCCTTGTTAACCATTGGTTTAAGCAGTATGGCCTATGCGCTCCATAGCGGCGGCGTAGCCCATTGTAATGCATGTCACACCATGCACAGCTCTATCGGGGGCGCGGTCATGACAAAAGCCGGCGGGGCCGCAACAGGCACGATAGGTACGGCCAACGCCTACCTGCTGATAGGGGCGACCCAGAGCGATACCTGTCTGGAGTGCCATGTATCTTCGAGCGCCAACCCAAGCAGTTTCCATGTGGCGACGTATCCGCTTGTTAGTCCCTTAGTTCAGCTTTCGCCCGGCGGCGACTTCAGCTGGCTCCAGTATCCTCAGGCCCAAGCAACTTCAGTCAAGGACGGGCATGGCCACAACATCATTGCGCCTGCCTACGGGTTTAACGCAGAGTCAACGTCACTAGGGACAGGAGCTCCTGGCGGTGGCACCGGTAACAATGGCTACAGCAAGCAAAACCTTCATTGCACCAGTTGCCACGATCCCCATGGAAAGTACAGGATAACCGATATTACGAATGCATACACCACTCAGGTAACGTCAGGGGCGCCTATTGTAGCCTCGAGCTCCAGGCCCCAGGATATCGCGTTGTTGGTATCCGGATCCGGGAATGCTCTTGGGACTTACAGGTTCCTGGCTGGCGTTGGTTATGCACCGGTATCATATCCGAGCTTCCCGTTCCAAAATGCAGCGCCTGTCGCCGTGGCCCCGAATACTTACAACAGGACAGAAGCTACAACCGACACAAGGGTTGCTTATGGGATGGGCATGTCCGAGTGGTGTGCCAACTGCCACGGGCTTTTCCATGGACAGGCGAGCGGTGCCCCCGGCCAAGAGCTTAGGCACCCGTCCGGAGCATCCGCTTTACTTACTGCTGACGTAGTTAATAACTATAATCACTATGTGACAACCGGGAATTTCACAGGTACTTCGACCAACCCTGGTTTTCCATACAGCTCGTTGGTTCCTTTTGAGGAGGGGGTTGCTAATCTTACTAACCTTTCTCTCGATGCAGTATTCGACGGAAGCGCGGTCAATAAAAGCGCTACAGCTTCGAACAACATCATGTGCCTTTCCTGCCACAGGGCCCATGCGGGCGGATTTCCTCACATGACAAGATGGGATATTTCACAGACCTTCCTGGTGGATGGTACTGGAAATTATAGTGTCAGTGGAGGTAATACCACAACTGATGTTCAGAAAGCGATGTATGACAGGGCTCCCACCACGGCTTTTGTCGCGTTCCAGCGTTCTCTCTGCAACAAGTGCCACGCAAAAGATTAATCAGGAAATGGCACAGGGCATAGACTGAGGACGTAAGTCAAAGCCGAAGTTAAATGCCAAGAGGGCTGGCAGAAATGCCAGCCCTCTTTTTTTAGTTGAATTTTGAAATGCTTGATGATTAAATTGTATGGAATTAATGCAGGTTGTTCTCCTTGAATTTATAGAATTGATCTAACCGGAGAATTACATTGCTACTGCTAAGGATCAATTATCAAATACATCATTTCTCTATAAGAAATACTGGATTCACCCCATTTACTTCCGTGGCCATTTTAGTGTTCATAAAGATATAAAGGCATAAGGTATTTCGCAATAAAAAGTGAAGTAACAGAAGGTGAAGAGCTTGCAATGAGGAGAGCAAAAGGTTACTTTTTGCCCTGGTCTACAAGTTTTGTTTTTTGGCTACAAGCTTTCAGCTCTGGCCTTTGAGCTTCCTTTTTATTAACTCTATGCCCTATGTATGCCCCATGCTCTATGCCTTCAGGAAGGAGTCGCGCATGAAGAAAAATCTGATCATTATTTCTATGTTCCTTTTGATATTGGTGGGTTGTCAGGCAGCGATCTCAACAGTGAGGCCACCCCTTGAAGAAGAAGGGGAAATCTACCTTTATGTCCAGCCTCTCCCTCAGGAGGCCAACAGGCTCAGGTTTACCGTTGAGAAGGTTTTTGCCGTGAGCACCGATGGCCGGGAATTCCCCCTTGATGTTTTCCTGCACCAGTTGAAGGGCTCTGATATAAAGAGGCAACGGCTTCTGGCCTCAGGCAGGCTGCCTCAAGGCTCATATCATGGACTTTCGTTTCAAGTTAAAGATGCTATTTTGAAAGTGGAAGAGGGAGAGGCGACCCTTCGAGCTCCTGAAGACCCGGTAAAAATTGAGTTTCCATTTAATGTGGCAAGAAAGAGGGCATACCTGATCTCAGCGAGATTTAAATACCCCGAATCCATAATAGGTGGGTTCAGCTTCAGCCCTGTGTTCTCTATGTTTATTCCTGGCAAGCCTCTTTCAAATGTCGCGGGGTATGTGACGAATCCCGGCTCCAGCAATATCACAGTCTTCGACAAACAGGCGGGGCTCGCTGTGGCCATCATCCCAACCGGGAAGAAACCCATGGGAATGGCCCTCGACCAAAGATTGAGAAGGGCCTATGTTGCACTCTCAGGAGATGACGCAATTGATATCGTGGACGTGATTGCAGAAGATGTGATCGACAGGATTCGATTGAATACCGGAGATCATCCTCAAGAACTAGCCCTTACGCCCGATAATAAACTTCTTCTTGCTGTGAATCAAGGATCAAATACTTTGAGTTTCATCGATGCCGCTTCTCGGTTGGAGGTAAGCAGAATCAAAGTTGGAAATGGGCCAAATTCGGTGTTGATCGATTCCACAGGCAGGAGGGCCTATGTCTTCAATACCGTTTCGAGCTCCGTCTCTGTGATCGATATTCCGAACAAGATGCTTTTGACGACCATCGGGACAGATCCGAGCCCTATGAGAGGTCAGTTTAACAGAAAAGGGGACAAAATTTATGTCATCCATGAATGGTCATCTTATGTGAGTGCTATCGATCCCCTTTCTCTGAGGGTGACAAGAAGGTTTCAAGTGAGGATGGGGATGCAGTCGATAAAGGTCGATACGAACACGGATCTGGTCTATCTCGGGAGGAAGACCGACACAGTCGTTGAAGCATATGACCCGGTTTCGTTCGTTCCCGTGGATTTCATCAGTACGGGAGGAGGTATCGGCTATATGACCATCGATGGCGAAGGAAATAACCTTGCAATGGTGAGTTCTGGCCCAAAAAATTTAATCGGTGCCAACCTCATCAGTAAGAAGGCGGTTTTCGTCATTGATGTGGGGGAAAGCCCGTACTGGGTGACGATGATGGGAGAACGATAAAAACGCAGAGGGCATAGAGCAGATCATGAATTAAAGTGACTAAAATGCCTAAAGTTAAAAGTGCCTAACGTATCATGAATAATAAGGAGTTTTCCAAATTACTTGAGAAGCGGACTCGGGATTTTGGGGTCAGGATTATCCGGTTATCAGCTTCCTTGCCCGATACGCCTGAGGGAAGAGAGATAAGGAGACAGATTACCAAATCAGGGACTTCCATAGGAGCGAATTACCGTGAGGCAAACAGGGCAAGAAGCAAGGTCGATTTTAGAAGTAAAATTAGGATTTGTGAGGGTGAGGGAAGCGAAACTCAACACTGGTTAGAAATGATTGTCGGAGTAGGTTGGTTGTCGAAAGAAGAAATGAAATTTGAATTTAAGGAGTGTGGCGAGTTACTTGCCATCTTCACTTCAATTAGCAAGAAATAGTGAGAAGAACTTTAGCTCACTTTAGTTCACTTTAGTTCACTTTAGGCACTTTAATCACTCTATGCTCTATGCGGGTTAAACTTATAGCGCTATGCGCTATGCTATTTTTGTTGTTTCCTGTTGTTTCGGACGCCCAGGGTCTTCTTCAAGGCGTAAGTGGCCTATTTGAAGGGAACTACAGTTTCTTTTCTACGAAGACAACCGATGCGACGGGTACCACTACTAGGACAACGACAAATAACTTCAATCCTCGAGCGACCCTCACAGTGAACACAGACATCTTTCCCAATTTGAAATTGGATGCAGGTATCATCGTCGAAAAGATTATTTCATGGAACAAAATCGATGGAATGAGCACGAAATCCGATATCACCAACCTGCGTCCCTATATCAACCTTACCCTCAACACCCCCCTCTATACGGCTGGAATTGGTTATGACAGAAGGCAAGAAATAGTCAAAAGTTCAGGCACTCCCGGCGTTACGACAGTGAACGAGAACTACAATGCTATTTTAGGCTGGAGACCCGACGGACTGCCGGTCATCGACGTACGGTTTACTCGAACAAATCTCTTTGACACAAAACGTGAAGTTGAGGATACGACGACTGACTATGGCTTGTTGAGCGCAAGATATACGTACAAAAACCTCGATGTCAGATACCAAGGCACGTATTCCGATACGAAGGACAAATTGAACGATGTGGATACGAAAGATTACCTCCATATCGGAAGAATTACTTACTCGGATACGTTTCTTAACAACCGGATTTCTTTTAACGGCTACTACAACATCTCTTACGAAGAGACCGATACCACAGCAGCCGGCGCCGGCACCGGCACAGGAGGAGAGGTAAGCTCTCAAATTTCTCCCTTTGCAGGGCTTTCTATCGTGAATATTACGGCTAATCCCATAACACTCGACCCCAATCCGGCACTTGTTGATGGGAACACGACTACAAGCGCTGGTCTTAATATTGGCCTTCCTCCTCTTGGCGGAGATTTCACGGGTCTAAGGCAAGTTGGACTCGATTTTTTGGCTCCCATTAATGTGAATCGGCTGTTTCTATGGGTTGATAGAGACCTCTCAACAGCACCCAACATCTTGAATTTCTTTTTTGCAAACATCCAGGTCTGGACGAGTTCAGACAACCTGAATTGGACGCAAATTATAAACAATCCTATCACTTTTGGACCATTCCAAAACAGTTTCGAGATCAACTTCGCAACAACAATGACAAGATATATAAAGGTGCTAACCCTCCCCCTTCAAAACGTTGTCCCCGGGGCAACAAGCTTTCCGAACATATTCATCACAGAACTGCAGGCATTCATAGCGACCCCTGTTTCGCAACTAAAGGGAAAACAGCTGAAAACCACGAGGGTTACCCATGTTGTTAACATCGATTCAAGAGCAAGGATTTTGGATATCCCCAAACTTTTTTATGAGTTTTCTTATTTCCTCGACACGACAAATCCCGGGCAGACCACGTATACTCTTTCGAACGGATTCTCAGTGAATCACACATTTAGTCCGATCTTCTCCGGAAGTGCGAGAGTAGCGAGAGAGGACGGTCTGGAAGGAGATAAAAGAAGATGGGCCTACGTATACAATGCCTCACTCGTTGCCACTCCTTTGTCAACCCTTCGGAGCAATCTCATCTACAGCGGACGCCAAGAAGAAATCGGAGGCAATCCAAATGATAACAATTCAGTCTTCCTGCAAAATACTGCCACACTGTATAAAGGAATCGGTGTCAACCTCGGAGGAGGAATTAATTTTGCTACCTTGGAAACGCATCAAAAACAGCGAAACACCATCCTCAATTTTGGCGCAACTGTCGTTCCCCACAGCTCGACGACAATAACCCTAACCTATTCTGATACAACGACAAACCAATCCGGCGGTGGCCTGCCATCCGGTTCCATTTTTGCAAGGAGGGGAGACCTGAGTGTGGCCTTCCGTCCTTTTGAAACGGTATATATCTTCACCTCATGGGAAATATTGGCGCAAAAAGATCAGAAGATTCAGACTACCCAGAACTATGGGCTCAGCTGGACACCTTTTCCTAATGGGGCACTTCAATTTAATTTTTCCTATAACGAGACCATAATTTCCGAAAATAACCAGAAGAATAGGCTAATAACCCCAACCGTGAGATGGTATATAACGAGCCGGTCCTATTTAGACTTGTCTTATCAGTATATCCACACTTCGTCTAAATTGGAAAAGACGGATTCGAATGGCTTCAGTGCAAATTTGAAGATATTTTTGTGAAGGCGACTTATTGACAAGTTATCGGGCGTATATGATATTTATAACTATGACAATTTTCACACATTTTAATTCGGCCATCTATCCTTCCCTTACGGGGAGGGTCGGGTGGGGCAAGGGGGGGTGCTTCGCATTATGAAGAAATCTTTCAATCTACTAAAAATTCTGGTTTTCCTGGCCCCCTTTTTTTTATCGGCCTGCGCCACAACAGAGATTTACCGTGATCCAAATATGGATTTTGGGTCGATACAAACGATTGCCGTCATGCCTTTTCTAAACCTTTCGAAGGAAACTATGGCGGGCGAAAGGGTAAGAGACGTCTTCATCAACAAACTATTAGCAACTGGCGCGGTATATGTACTTCCTATCGGCGAGGTTGCCAGAGGGATCGCCAGAACGGAGGTTCAGAATCCTGCTGCTCCATCTCAAGAAGAGGTCGTAAAATTGTCAGGGGTTATCAAAGTCCAAGCCGTTATTACCGGGGTGGTTAAAGAGTACGGCGAGGTTAGGTCAGGTACGAGTTCTGCAAACATCATATCCGTGAGTCTCCAGATGCTGGAGGGAACGACTGGGAAAGTGGTGTGGACGGCCTCCACCACAAAAGGCGGGATCACCATCTGGGATCGCCTCTTCGGCGGGGGCGGTAGGCCGATGAACGACATTACTGACAAGGCTATAGATGATCTCATTAACAAACTTTTTAAATAAGGCGACAATTGTTTTCTTTGCAGGACTTCTTTTCCTTATTGGATGCGCGACCGCGAAGGAGACGACGAAAGGAAATCTTCCCGGAACGGGAGAACCATTCCTGATTGCGGTCTTGCCAATGGAGAACCTTAGCGGAACTCCCGTACCCCTTAAAGAAATAAGAGGGGCTCTTATCGAGGGGCTAAAGGTAAGGGGAATCGATGTGCTTCAGGATGATGCGCTCGAGAAGTTCATGGCGAAGCATCGCGTTCGT
>Ga0153915_10004140_pt1 | contig 13353 bp, 12 predicted proteins | sample Opewatmetagenome_2_FD_107003 | JGI IMG/M metagenome (GOLD analysis project Ga0153915, IMG submission 107003) | Freshwater wetland microbial communities from Ohio, USA - Open water 3 Core 3 Depth 3 metaG | ecosystem: Environmental > Aquatic > Freshwater > Wetlands | place: USA: Ohio, Lake Erie... | reverse complement strand
GGGCGAGCAGCGGAACCAGGGCGCTGTCGGTCGAGAACGACATCAGCGTGAGATAGCGGATCCGGAGACCCTGGTCCTTCGTGGCGAGGAACCGCGCTGCCACCGAGTCGGCCGCCCCGGCCCCCAGCCTCCCGAACTCCCAGGCATCCCCCAGATCGTATTGCCCCGAGGGTACCCTCCCCAGCAGGTCGGCGAGCACCGCGAGGTCGCCCCCGCGCTCCCGCGCCAGCTCGAGGTCGATCGCGTGGAACGCCGGCAGCAGGTCCGCAGGATCGATCGTCGGCGGAGTCTTCAGCGCGCCCGCCTGGATCTGCTTCCGGTAACGGGCCGCGCTGTCGGCGCTCCCCGGATCCCTCAGCGCGGCGACGCGGGTGAGGGCGATCAAGCCGTCGTTCCAGTTCACCGCGCCGGCCAGCGCCGCCCGGAACCGGGCCCAGAGCGGGCGCGCGGTCTTCGCGCCCAGCAGCTCGATGACGGTGTCGGCCTGCGCCGTCCCCTCCCGCAGCGCCTCGTGGACCTCGGAGTAGGTCGCGCGCACTGGATCGCCGACCCGGATCTGGATCTGCGCCGCCAGGGCGCCGGGATGCATGAGGAGCAGCGAGGTCATCGCGAGGAGCGGCAGGATGCGCTGCCGAATCATGAGGCTACCTGGCGGAGTGCGGGTGCGGGGGGATTGCCCGGGCGGAAGATCACGATCGCCCAGAGCAGGACGACCGCGAGGATGCCGATCGCCGAGGCCCGGAGGGCCACCGGGGCGCCCAGCTTCTGGTAGAGGCCGCCGAAGATCAGCCCCGCGGGCAGGGCCGCGAAGCCGGTGAGCGCGTGATAGGCGCCGAACCCGCGCCCGCTTCGCACCGGCGCCAGCCGCGAGACCATCACTCGCTCGGCCGATTCGGTCAGCGCGGCGACGAGGCCCATGGCGAGGAATGCGGCCACCGCCCGGCGGGGCGGCAACGCCGCGCCGAGGCCGAGGGCCACCAGGGCGAAGACGACGCCGCCCGCCGCGATCGTCGCCCGCGGATCGGTATGGTCGCTCAGCCAGCCGCCGGGATACGAGAACACTGTGCGTACGACGTGCAGCCCGGCCCAGACCAGCGGGATCAGCGCGACTCGGACGCCGAGATCCTGCAGGCGGAGGAGCAGCAGGGCCTCCGGGAGCCGCAGCAGCACGAGCGCGGCCAGAATCGTGACCGGAATCCAGAAGACCCGTCCCGTGGCGTCGACCCGGGCCGGGCCGTCCGGCACCGGGGCTCGCCCCGGCTCGGGTCGCCAGGGCGTGAGGACGAAGACCAGTATGACGAAGGCCAGGACGCCGGGCGCCGCGCTCCAGGCGAGGATCCGCCGGACTTCGACGGAGTGGTCCAGCATCCACCAGGCCAGCAGCGAGCCCGGAATCGAGCCGAAATGGTCCGCCGCCCGGTGCAGTCCGAAGGCCCGGCCGCGGATCGGCGGCGGCGTGACGTCTGCGATCAGCGCGTCGCGGGCGGGCGTCCGCAGCCCCTTCCCCAGCCGGTCGATCACCCGGAAGCCGATGACCTGCCACGCCGCACCGGCCACCGAGATGAGTGGCCGGATGAGGACGGCCGTCAGGTAGCCGCCCAGGATCAGCGGACGGCGCCAGCCCCGGCGATCCGCGAGGCGCCCGCTGAACCACTTGGTAACCGCCGCGGTGAGGTCGGCCGCGCCATCAAGGGCGCCCAGCGCCAGGGCCCCGCCACCCAGCACGCCGGTCACGAAGGCCGGGAGCAGCGGGTAGACCATCTCGCTGGCGAAGTCGTTGAAGAGGGAGACGAAGGCTAGTCCCTTGACCGTCCCGGGGATGCGCTCGCCCGCGCCGGTCCCCGCGTTGCGCTCCGCGCTCACTCTTCGAGTCCCATCCCCCACCGGATCAGCGATACAGGCAGGCCCCCGTAGGTGAGAAACTCGTCATGAAAGCTCCGGAGGCTGAAACGATCGCCGTCGCGGCCGCGAACCGCATCCCGGAGCCGCAGGATCTCCCGGCGACCCACAGCATAGCAGAGCTGATACGCCGGCCAGGCGCAGTAGCGGCTGACTTCGGCCGCCGCCTTCCGCCGGTCCATCGCCAGCCGGTCCACCAAGTAGTCCGTGGCCTGCGGTGGCGTCATGCCGCGCGTGTGGAGCCCGATATCGAGGACGATCCGCACCGCTCGCCAGAGGAGGTGCAGCCGCTGGAAGAGCCTCTCCTCCGGCTGCCGGAAGAAGCCGGCCTCGGCCATCATCTCCTCGCAGTAGAGCGCCCACCCTTCGACCGTGAGCGGAGTCGTGGTGAGCTGCCGGACCAGCGACGGCAGGCTCTGCGCCGTCACCAGGTGGAGATGATGCCCCGGATATCCCTCGTGGAGCGCGGTCGCCGCCAGCTCGAGGGTGCACGGGTCGTGGCCCGGCGAGGCGGGCGCGGTGCCGTCGGGGCGGGTCACGTAGAAGTGGCCGGTGCGGTCTTCGGCGAATGGGCCGGGAGGATGGTAGGCCGCGAACGGGACCAGGGGACGCAGGAAGGCCGGGGTCTCCAGGACCTCCAGCGCCCCGTCGGGGATGGCCGCGAGGTCGTGCTCGATCACGAAATCGCGGGCCCGTTCCATCATTTCCCGGAAGGCCGCGACCGGATCGCCGCCGACCGGCGTCGTCGCCCGCAGCCGCTCGACCACATCGCGCCACGGCCGGGATGCATCGACCGTGCGCGCGATGGCCGCAACCTCCGCCTCGATTTCGTCGACCAGGTGGAGACCGTAGCGGTAGAGCTCGGGAGCGGTGGCTTGCAGCGCGTGCTCGTGGTGCAGCCGCCGGTTGAACTGCTCCTCGCCGATGGCGAACGACTGGTCGTCGGGATGCGCCCGGAGCTCGCCGTGGAGCGCGAACCCGAAGCGGGTGAGCGCGGCTTCCGCCTCGCCGCATGCCGCGTCCAGCGTGCCGGCCAGGTCGGCGCGTTCCCGGCCGCCCAGCTCCGCGGCGGCCTGGAAGAGCGACCTGCCGCCCTCCACCATGGCGACGGCCGTGTCGAGGAAGACCCTCGGTGGATCCTGCAGGGTTTCGCGGGCGCGGTGCAGGTAGTCCGGCACGTCCTCGAGCCGCTCGAGCAGACTCCTGGCCCGGTTGCCACCAGCGTCCGACGGCCGGATGAGCAGGCTGTGGACCGCCTGGAACAGGTGAGAAAGCCAGAACCCCGGATTATGGACGTGGGGCTTCTCGTGCTCGAAGCGGAATACCGTGACCCGCATCTCGTCGAGAAAGGCCGTCCGGTCGATCTCCTCCTGCACATCCTCGACCTCGATCTGCTCCGCCGCGCTGGCAAGCGACTTGAACGCCGACAGGTGCGCCCGCAGCGACTCGCGGTCGAAGCTGCCCAGCCGGCCGTCCTGGTCCGGAACCCCGGCGGCGGTAGCCGCCGCGGGGTCGAACGACCAGCGCAGGTCGAGATAGGACCGGTACAGCTCTTCAGTCGCGGACATACTCCGGCAGCTCGCACATGAGGTCAGCTCTGTCCGGGCGGCGGAACCCGCCGTCGCCCGGCGTGGGGGTCGCCTGCTAGGCGCCCGCGGTGACTTCCGAGTCGTCGCCGAGCGTCGCGGTCCCGTGCAGGCCCTTCACGGTCACCCGCTCGCCCAGCATGGAATGGTGGAGGTCGGCGCCATCGATGACGCAGTTCGGGCCGACCACGACGTGCCGCAGCGTGCTCCCCGAAACCCGGGTCCCGGCCTCGAGCGTGACGTTCGGTCCGATCGTGCTGCGGTCGATCGTCACCCCGTCCTGGATCAGCACCGGATCGTGGATGATCACGCCCGGAAAGTCCTTCCGCCGGGCCGCGCCCTTCCGAAGCAGAATCTCGTTGGTCTCGAGCAGGGTGTCGAGCTTGCCGCAGTCGTACCATCCCCCGACCTCGGCGGTGAGAATCCTGCGGCCGTGCTCGATCATGTGCTGGAAGGCGTCGGTCAGGTAGAACTCGCCCTTGTTGGCCGGGCTGTTGAGGACATGGTCGATGCCCCGCCAGAGGCTGTCGACGTCCCGGATGAAGTAGAGGCCGATGTTGGCGAGCCTCGAGATCGGCGTGGACGGCTTCTCCACGATCTTCGTCATGTAACCCTCGCTGTCGGTCACAACCACACCGAAGCGCTGGTAGTCCTCCACCTCCTTGGCCCAGATGATCCCGTCCGCCGGGCTGCGGTTGATCAGGGTGAGATCCGCCTCGAACACCGTATCCACGAAGATGATCAGCACCGGCCCGGTGACGTACGGGCGGGCCAGGTTGACCGCGCCAGCGGTGCCGTCCTGCACCTTCTGCTCGATGAAGCGACATGGAAGCTGGTACCGCCCGGTGGCGTACTGCTCCACCTGCTCCTTGAGATGGCCCGTGATGAATATCAGCTCGGTCACGTCCAGCCCGTGGAGCTTGTCCATGACCCAGTCCATGACCGGCCGGCCCCCCACCTTGAGCAGGGGCTTGGGAACCAGGTGCGTGTGCGGACGGAGCCGGGTGCCCTTGCCCGCGAGCGGTATGATCACTTGCATCGGAGGTTCCTCTGATGACAGTCGGCGGTCAGGCTGGCAAGCCTCATGCCTCGACCGGTCTCAGCTTGAACGATGAAGGCAGCGTCACGCACGCCCGCACGCACACGCCACAGCCCACGCAGCCCTCCGCCCGGATGACGGGATGCCCCGCCTCGTCCATCGCCAGCGCCTGCTCGCCGACCGGGCAGGCCTCGGCGCAGGCGGCGCAGGCGGCGCCGTTGAACGTGATGCATCGCTCGGGGACGAGCTCGAGCACCCCCATGCGATACCCTGCCCATCCCCGCGTCGGCAGGGTGAGGGCCTCGGTCGGACATGCGGCGATGCACGGCAGGTCCGAGCACACCACGCAGGGCTGCAGCGTCGGCAGGATGTACGGCGTGCCCGCGGCGAGGCCACCATCCGCCGGCACGCGCAGGATCGCCTTCGGCGGACAGACCGTTACGCACTCCGAGCAGCGGGTGCACGCCGCCAGGAAGGCGACCTCGGGAAGGGCGCCGGGCGGCCGCAGATACTCCTTCGGAGACACCCTCACCCTGGTGTCGTCAAGCAGTTGCTCGACCCACCGGCCGAAGGCATCGCGGAAGAAGTCGCGGCGGGCTCCCGACCCGAATGTCACGGCAGCGATCCGTGGGTGGCAGGCGATGAGACAATGATCGGCTTCAAGTCCGAATGATACGCAGGGCCCCCGGAATCCGGCACCACGGGGCGGGCCGGTCAGCAACGCAAACGCCCCACCGTTTCAGGTGGGGCGTTGCCTGTCGGACCGCCCGGCCGGTCAGCGCGCGAGCAGCTGGCGGCGGAGCATCGTCATCCGCCGGCGGATCGACCCGTCGAAGATCCGGTCCCCGACCCGCACCACCACCCCACCCAGGATCGATGGATCCTGCTCGAACGATGCCAGGACTTCCTTCCCGATCACCCGGGTGAGGTCGTCCACGATCTTCTTCCTGAGCTCCTCGTCGGCCGGGCGTACCAGCGTCACCCCGGCCCGGACCCGATTGAACCGGATGTCCACCAGGCCCAGATATGCGTGCGCCATGTGGGTAAACAATCCCTGCCGCCCGCGCTTGATCACGGATTGAAGGAACAGCACGAACGGCCGCGGCGCCCCCGGAAGGGCATCCGCGAGGATCCGGCACTTCTGGGCCTTGGTGACCCTCGGCGACATCAGGACCGCCTCGATCCTCGGAGAGGTCGAGACGGCCCCGGCCACCGCGTCCATCCACTCCCCGTACGCCGCGAGCTGGCCCGCCTTCTCCGCGAGCCCGAAGAGGGCCTCGGCGTAGTTCAGAGCGATCGTGACGTCTCTCAATGGCGCTCCAGGGAGGCGAGGTAATCGAGCACCAGCGAGCGGTCGGCCGCGCTGTCGAGGCGCTGGCTGATGAGCTTCGAGGCAGCGGCGAGTGACAGATCGACCGCCTCGCGCCGCAGCTCGGCCACGGCCTTATCCTTTTCCGCAGCGATTTCGCGACGGCCCCGGGCGAGCAGCTCCTCCTGTTCGTGGCGCGCCCGTTCCACCGCGATGGACCGCTCTTTCTCCGCCAAGGACTTCGCCTCGGCGATCATGGCCTGGGCGCCGGCGCGCGCCTCGGCCAGCAACCTGAGGTTCTCCTCGAGCGCCGTCCTGGCGTCGGCGTGCATCTTCTCGGCCTCCGCCAGCTGGCGCTCGATCTTCCGTTCCCGCTCTTCGGTGGCCTTCAGGATCGCCGGCCACGCGAACCGCTTGAGGAGGAGGAACAGCACGATGAAGACCACCCACGTGTAGATGAAGAGCCCGAAGTTGACCTCGAACGGCGAGGACGGACCCTCGTGCGCTTGCTGTGCGACGGCGGCCAGCGCGAGCAGTGCGTGCGGCATGGGTCCCCGCGCCTAGATGAGCTTGAACAGCAGCGCGAACACCAGTGCGATGATCGTCGCGCCTTCGAGCAGCACCGCGATCAGCAGCGCCGCGCCGCGGATTTCGCCGGCCGCTTCCGGCTGCCGGGCGATCGCCTCGGCCGCCTGGCCACCGATCCGGCCGAGGCCCACGCCGGCACCGAGAATGGCGAGGCCGATGCCGATGCCGGCGCCGAGCAGGGCGTTGGTGTTCCGCGCGACCTCGACCGAGCCGGCGGCTTCCTGGAGCAGGGCGAGCATGTTCAGCATGTGAGAATCCTTGTGGTCCGAGGGAGATCGAATGCGATGACTGCGCCTCCCGCCCGGCCGGCTGCTTCTCCCGAACAGCCGCGGTCACGGCGACCCGCCCTCGGCACGAGGCCAGCGGGTATCCCCGGCCATCCGGCCGGGTACGTCGGGGCGGACGCGAAGCGCGCTCGCCGCCCCCCTGCTTTCCGAACTGTCCCCTGGTCACCCCGTTCCTGTCGGGCGTGGCGACCGAAGTCTAGTGCTCGTGCTGCATCAGCCCGATGAACACCGCGCTGAGCAGAGCGAAGACGTACGCCTGCAGGAACGCCACGAACAGCTCCAGCAGCATGATCCCTACGACGAGCGACACCGTCGCCGCGCTGATCGCGTAGTTCCAGCCGGTGAGATGCCAAAACAGTACGATGATCCCGAACATTGACAGGATCACGAAGTGGCCGGCCGTCATGTTGCCGAAGAGACGGACCGCCAGCGCAAACGGCTTGACCAGCTTGCCCAGGATCTCGATCGGGGCCATCGCGATCGACATTGCCACGGCGCCGGCGCCGTGCAGGCCGGGCATCTGGGGAAAGATCGTCCCCAGGTAGCCCTTGACGCCCAGCTTCCGCATGCCGCCGATCTCGATGGTCAGGAATACCAGGATGGCCAGCGAGGCGGTGACTGCGAGGTTGCCGGTCACCGACGAGCCCCAGGGTATCAGACCGAACAGGTTCGCGAACAGGATGAAGAAGAACAGCGTCATGATGAGTGGCGCGAACCTGGCGCCGTCATGCCCGATGTTGGCGATGGCGATCTCGTCGCGGACGAAGAGCACGATGCCTTCCATCGCCGCCGCGAACCCCTTCGGAGCCTGCTCGTGCGCCCGCTGGCGCTCGAGGGACCGGCCGGCCAGACGCATCACGATGAAGACCAGGGCCGCCGTGAGTACCAGGAACACGACGTGCTTCGTGGGAGTCAGGTTCACGGTGAGCGGCCCCAGGTGCGTGTCAGGCCACCGGTGCCATGAGACGCTCCAGAACGGCTCGAAGCCGAAGCTGTAGGCGTCAGCCGTGTGATGGAGGACCAGCTCACCGATGTTGGGGGCGCCCTGCATCATCGCAGCGATCTGAGCTCCAGAAAAAGAAGAGGAATGACCACGCCGAGGTAACCGAACGCCGTGGGCAGCGGCGCAAAGAGCGTCCGGTCGATCACGATGGCGACGGCCACCAGGACCACGCCGGCCAGCCGAAGCCCCATGCCGAGCGCCCAGCGCGCCAGGAATCTCGACGGGGCCCCGGACAGGACCGGTTCGAGCGCGAACCAGGCGATTACCTGAATCAGGGTGGCGACCAGGCCGAAGCTCACACCCGGCACCAGCGCGACCCGTCCCCAGACCGCGCAGAGAACCCCGGTGACCAGTCCGGTGAGGAGGAGGCCCGTCAGGGCCACCCTCATGGCTTTCTGTCCTGGCGTGTGCGGCGCTCCTTCTCGGCGTCGGCCTGAAGCTCCCGGAACACGCTCAGGAAGCTGAGCACCGCGCCCCCCAGGGTTCCGACGACCGTGAACAGCGGCGTCAGCCCCAGCCACCGGTCGAGCGCGAAGCCGCCGGCCATGAAAAGCACGATCCCGCCGGCGAACTTGATGCCCAGCGCGAAGTACTTCTGGCCCGCTCCCAAACCCTCCTCGGGCCCATCGCCGGATTCCATAATCAGCGGAAGAAAGTACCCGCTTGTGAAAAATTTCGCAAGCAATCCGCGGTTTGCCCCACCGGGGGTGAAACGGGTAAGCTCCATCCCGGGTATCGCTCCCGTCCCTGACCCTGGAATGCCATGACCGCTGCACCGAAGGTCCCCCACGATGATGTCGCCCGGCTGGAGCGCCTGGCCGCTGCTGTCCGGAATCTCCGGGGCCAGGTCGCCCAGCGGATCGTGGGACAGGACGAGGTCATCGAAGGCATTCTGATGGCGGTTCTGGCGGGCGGACACGCCCTCCTGATCGGTGTCCCCGGTCTGGCGAAGACCCTGATGGTTCAGACCGTCTCCGAGGCGCTGAGCCTGTCCTTCAGCCGGGTGCAGTTCACGCCGGATCTCATGCCGAGCGACATTACAGGCACCGAGATCATCGAGGAGGATCTGACCACCGGCCGGCGTGCCTTCCGCTTCGTGAAGGGACCGGTGTTCGCGAACGTGGTGCTCGCTGACGAGATCAACCGGACTCCGCCCAAGACCCAGGCGGCGCTGCTGCAGGCAATGCAGGAACACCAGGTCACGGCCGGCGGGGCCACCTACCCGCTGCCCGAACCGTTCTTCGTTCTCGCTACCCAGAACCCGATCGAGCAGGAAGGCACCTACCCGCTGCCGGAAGCCCAGCTCGACCGCTTCATGCTCGAGCTCCGGGTCGGATACCCCTCGCGGACGGAGGAGGAGGCGATCGTCGAGCAGACCACCGGCGGTCACCGGACGGTGATGGCGCCGGTGCTCGACGCCGACGCGATCGTGGCGATGCAGGCGCTGGTCCGCCGGATCCCGGTCTCGAAGGGGTTGATCCGCGCCGCCGTGACCCTCGCCCGCATGACCCGGCCCGATGACCCGGACGCGCCATCATTCGTCAGGGAATTCGTCGACTGGGGCGCCGGCCCCCGCGCCTCGCAATACCTGGTCCTGGGCGCGAAGGCCCGGGCCGCGATCGCGGGCCGGCCCATCGCCGACCTCGACGACGTCCGGGCGGTGGCGCTGCCGGTGCTCCGGCATCGGGTGGTATCAAACTTCGCTGCTGAGGCAGCCGACCGGTCGAGCGAGGACCTGGTGCGTGAACTCGTCGACGGGAGCGCATGGTTTCGCGGCTAGGACGGGGGCACCGCGGCGGAAAAAGCCACCGGCCCGCGCGGCATGCCGCGCGGGCCGGTTCATTTCGGCAAGCCGGCAGGATCAGGAGCGGGTGACGGTGTACTGCCCGCAGGCGGTGAACTGGACCGTGACGGTCGAGGTGTTGCCGTTTCGGGTCACGACCGCGACCGCGGTCCCCGAATCGAACCGGGGCGGAACCGCGCAGGTTGCGTTGCGGTGCAGCGGCACCGGCGTGGTGAGCGACAGATTCCAGGTCGCCCCGCCGCGGGTCCAGGTCGAGGTGCCGGCGATGGTCAGGTTGCCGTCGGGAAGCGGGAAGCCGTGCGCGATCGAGCCCGCGACGTCGGCCTTGAACTTCGAGTTCCAGTCCTTCACGTGCCGGGCCGTGCTGCCGTCCGCGAAGGTGTAGTCCGTCGTGAAATTGGTGATGGTGTGCAGCAGGCTGTCGGCGTTGCCGGCGATGAGGCGGGTGCCGTTCTGCTTTGTCGCGACGGTCCGGTTCAGCAGGTTGTTGGTGCGGCTGCGCGTGAAGTCCGTGAACTTCGACTGGAGCGCGAAGTCGGTGGCCAAGGGGGTCGGATCGAGGAAGTCGATCGTGCCGCCGGCCGTATACGTGTAGTTCCCGATCGTGAAGCTGCAGCCGCTGAAGTCGAACCGCACCGAGTCGGGGACCGGATCGGCGTCGCTGTTGGTCGGCGAGGCGGGACTCGTCGCCGGCACGCACCCGGCGGGAGGGACCAGGCTCGAGCCGGCCGACAGGGCAACTCCGCTGCCGCCGGCGAACGTCGAGGCGTCGATCAGCTCGCTGGCGTCGGCCGAAAGAGTCTCGCCCACCGAGTCGGCCTGGGCCTGCGACAGGGCCGGCGGGTTCGACGGGCCGTTGCTGGTACTGCTGCACGCCGCCAGACCGAGTGCAAGGGTGCCGGCAAGGCCGAGCCGGCGGAGTCGGGTGCTGGACATGGAACGGTCTCCTCGAGATTGGGTGCGTCGCTGACTTCTGCACGGATCGCACCCTTGGACGGGCCGGGCGAGCTGATGTTAACCCGCTGGCTGGCTGTAACTTGGAACAGGGGCTGGTGTGACGGGCATCACACCCGGCCGGGACCGACCCCGCATCGTGCCAGCCAGCGTGGCGGCGCCCTCCCCAGGTTACGGAGGCGCCGCGAGTAGCTTGGCACCGCGGGTGACCATTTGACGGTCAGTTGACACTTGCCGGGTAACCTACGCGGGTGCCTGGCCATAGGGAGCATGGATGCCCAAACGCTACTTCCTCCGCTGCCTCGGAACCCCGGAACTCCAGGGGCCCAACGGCGAGCCGATCCGCTTCCGCACCAGGAAGCACCTCGGGCTGCTGGTCTACCTGGCCGTCGAACCCCGCGGCATTCAGCGCCGGGAGCGGGTGGCCGATCTGCTCTGGCCGAACGCCAGCGCAGCCGAAGGACGCCATTCGGTGGCCACCGCCATCTCCATGATCCGCAACCGGATGGGTCCCGAGGCGATCGAAGCGGACCGGGACCGTATCCGGCTGGCCCACCCCGCCCTCGAGCTCGATCTGCACCGGCTCCTCGCCGGGGACGTCCTGGGCAGCGATCTCACGCCTCCCCTGGAGGTCGCGGGGTTCCTCGAGGGGCTGGAGATCCTGGATGCTCCGGAGTTCCTGCTCTGGCGCGATCGGGAACACGCCCGGCTGCTCCCGGCCATCCGGGAAGCGCTCCTCAAGCTGATGGACCAGTGCCGGCGCACCGGCGCCTTCCGCCAGATCGAGGTCCTGGCCGACCGCATGCTGGGCTTCGACGAGCTGAGCGAGGAGGCCATGCGAGCCAAGATGGAGGCGCGGGCCTTCGATGGTGACCGGCTGACCGCACTCAAGCTCTTCGAGGCATGGAAGGGGCGGCTAGCGGTGGAGCTCGGCGCCGCGCCATCGGCTCTACTGGAAGGGATGGCGATCCGGCTGCGGCGGCGGGGCCTCGAGCGGAACACCACGACCGACATTCCGACCGTCCCCACCGATCAGTGGAAGGGATATCCGTTCGTCGGCCGGACCTCGGAATACCGGATAATGTATGAGCGATGGGAAGCGACCGCGGCCGGGACCGGGCGCCACGCGCTGGTGCTCGGCGACTCGGGGATCGGCAAGAGCACGCTGGCCGAGCGGCTCGCGACGGCGGTGGGGCTAGAGGGAGCCGCGTCGGCCCGGGTTCAGTGCTACGAGGTCGAACGGGAGATCCCCTACAACGCCATCGCTGGCCTGGTTCGGGGGCTGCTCGAACGGCCGGGCGCCTCCGGCACGCCTCCCGAATGGCTCGCGGAGCTGGCCCTGACGATTCCCGACATCCGGCAGCGCTTCAGTAATCTTCCCGCCGCCCCCGAGACCCAGGGGGAGACCGCCCGGGTGCGGCTGGCCGAAGGCGTCCACCAGCTTCTCACGGCGATCGCCGAGGAAAGCCCGATCCTCCTGGTCGTGGACGACGTGCATCTCGCGGACGACGCGAGCGTCGCGGTCCTCCACCTGATCATGCGGCGGACTCAGACACAGCGGATCATGGTGCTGCTGACGGCGCGGCCGGCGGAGCTCGTCACCTCGCCCAATGCCGCCCGCCTGCGGGAGAGCCAGGCTCAACTGGGCCTCGAGGTCGTCGAACTGCCTCCACTCTCCGACCGGGAAAGCGGGGAGGTGCTGACCAATCTGGCCGACCCGGACCTTCCACCGCCGAACCCGGCCGTCCGGCGCGCCATCGTGCGCGCGGCAGCCGGCTTTCCGATGGTGCTTGAGCTGCTGGTCCAGGACTGGGTCGCCAATGGCGAACGGTGCCTGGCGATGTCCCTGGGCGCCATGACGCCGGACCTGAGCACCCCGCATGCGCCGGCCCACGCGTACCGCGAGCTGCTGGACCGCGTTTTCCAGACCCTGGACCTCACTGCCCGCAGTGTGCTGAACCTCGCGGCGATACTCGGCGGACGACTGAACGATCTGTCGATGTACGGACTGGTGGATCTGAGCCTGGCGCAGACGATGACGGGCATGAGCACCCTGACGAGACACCGGTTCCTGCGGGATGGGGGACAGGAGCTCGAGTTCCGGAACGAGGTGATTCGGGCCCAGGCCTACGGGAGTGTCCCGTCCCCACTGCGCCGGACCCTGCACAGCCAGATCGCCGATCGTCTGCTCGCTGAGGACAGTCAGGGCCGGCCGGTGCAGGGCCTGGAGATCGCCTTCCACTGTTTCCGCTCGGGGCGGGGCGAGCAGGGGACCCCGTATCTGCTCCGGGGGGCCGAGGAGGCGATGCGCCGGGGCGGGGCGCACGAGGCGGAGCGGGCGCTGGCGAGCGCGCTCGGCGTCCTGAAGGAGCCCGCCCGCAGCGCCGCGGCCCTGCTGCTCGCCGAGGCGCTCCAGGAGCAAGCAAGGTGGGGGGAGTCGGTGGGTGTGTTGACTGCTAAGGCGAAGGAGCTCGATGAAACCCAAGCAGCACTCGCGCTGGTCTACACCTTGCATGCTCGACAGCGCGCGAGAAGTTTCGACCTTGGCGAGCGTCTCTCAGCAATGCAGGAACTCTCACGAATCGCCGGTACAACCGTGGACCTTGGGGTGCGAATCCGGGCCCTCCGAGTGGCAGCATGGCTGTCCGAAGAGGTCCGCGACGTCTCCCTCGCCCAACGGCTTCTAGAGCTACTCGACAACGTCTCAACCAAGAGAATTGGTGAAGAGACTCCTGAGCACCTCGCGACGAGAGCAATGCTGCTCTATCAAGTCAGAAGCCTGCACGAAAGCGAACACTGCCTCAACAGAGCGAGTGATTCCCTCCGAGTTGCCGGGACAACGAACACTCTCGCAGCATCCATTCAGCTGGGATTGGGCGCACTT
>Ga0153915_10004139_pt1 | contig 13354 bp, 12 predicted proteins | sample Opewatmetagenome_2_FD_107003 | JGI IMG/M metagenome (GOLD analysis project Ga0153915, IMG submission 107003) | Freshwater wetland microbial communities from Ohio, USA - Open water 3 Core 3 Depth 3 metaG | ecosystem: Environmental > Aquatic > Freshwater > Wetlands | place: USA: Ohio, Lake Erie... | reverse complement strand
GGCGTTGCTTCTGTGAATGGGACTATTAATGGGACTGTCTATAATTTCACAAGAAGCGGTGATTTGTTCTATTATGATTTCCAGTGTCTGGTCACGAATCCTTCAATTGCATGGAATCTTGTCCAAGCTCTTGACATAGCAGGGAATTATAACTCCACGAATCCAGGACTTTCGGCAGGTTGCACCTTTGACATCATATCGCCTGTGCTCATGATTTATTCTCCAGCGAATCAGAGCTACAATCATAGCAACATAGCCTTGAATGTTTCAGCAAACGAAGCCATCAATGCCTGGTGGTATAAGCTGAACGCAGGAGCTAATGTGACGTTCACTCCGAACACAACAGTTGTCGGAAATGAAGGGAGCAATCATCTCATCGTGTATGCGAATGACACCCTTGGGAACATAGGCTCTGCTCAGGTTTACTTCACTGTGGATACGACACCGCCAAACATAACAATTTTTTCTCCAGCTAATGCCTCTTACAATAATAGCTTTGTGCATTTGGAAGTTGGGGCTGATGAGCCTATCTCAGTCTGGCAGTATTCTCTTAACGGTGCTGTGAATGTATCATTCACTCCGAATATGACGCTGTTCGGTCTTTTCAATGGGTCTAACTGTATAGTCATCCATGCAACGGATGTCATGGGGAATCTTGGTGTCAATAGCGTATGCTTTTACACGTCATACACGGCTATTGTTTCTGGAAATCTTACGGCATTGCTTTACTATCCGCCTTATGTTTCCATAGGTGATAATGTCACGATTCATGTGGTTGCCCGCTATCTTGGTGTGCTGATTTCGAATGCTACAGTCAAGATAACCATTGATTTTACAACGGTTAATATGGCATGGAATCCAGCTTCAAGCTCATATATTGTCTACTGGATTCCTTCAATGAATGGGTATCATAATTTCACTGTTCTCGTCACGGATACGGATACGGTTATCCTCACTGGGAGCATCCTTGTTGAACCTACTTACCAGGTATGCATGAGCATCTGGACTGATGTGAACATGACTGCTGGCTCGGAATACAAGAATGAGTTCGCCTGGATATTCGCTACCTTCCAGCCAGGGACTGAGACTCTTCATACGATTTTCGAGGCAGGCGACAAGTTCGAATGTCCGCCTGAAGCTTCATATGAATGCATGTGGCACGGCAAATATGTCAATGGGACTGCCTGCATAGACCTCTTCATGCCAGGGAACTACACGTTCTGGATTATCGGGAACAATATAGAATGGAAGCAGGATATCGGCTCAGGCTTTACAGTTGGCTGTGACTTTTGTGAATACAATGCCATCAGCAAGCATCTGCTTCTTAACCTTGGGACTTACAGTTTCAACGGTCTGATGAATGAGGACTTTGACCTTTACCAGAATCCAGCAGAGCTGTATTATGGCGGTGCGTTCTTCGGCTTCCTTGCATCGTGGGCTTTCATAATAATATATGGAATCATAGGCTTTGTCGCATTCATATTCACGCTTTATGCTACAGGCTCGGTCAAGTCAGCACTTGCGATTTTGGTGCTCCTGCCTGCCGTGATTCACATCATTCTGACTTATGCAGGAGCGTTTCCATAAATGAGGTTTTAAGGATGAAGGTGCAATATAGGTTCATGAGGAAAGCGATACTCTTGTCGGTCATGTTAGCTGTCATGCTTGTGCCTTCAGTTCTCGCAATCCCTGAGTCTGACTCGGATTCATTCAGGACTTCTTTCCGCAGGCAAGTTCAGCTTGATTCCTACTATACTTCAGGCTGGTATCAGCATGTTGGTGTGCAGATTTTTACTGGTGTTTCAACGGATTATTATTTTGTCATCAGGAGGAACCCTGCTGATATGTATCCCTATGACAATATGAAGGTCTGCTTTGCATGCCAAGGCGATTATCTTTCTACATGCCTTTACACGACTGATTATCCGAGCTGGAATGAGAATGGTCAGATAAGCTTCCTTAGAAGCGATTATTCTGATGTGAACAGGACTTATGGCGGTTTTAACAGGACTGTTTCATATGCTCGGTGCAGTGTCAGCACTATATCGGATGTGTCATATGATGGCAATGGGGCTTATTCATATATCATTGTTGAGATGATTCCCAGGATAACAACTCAGTTCACTACCATCCAGAGGCAGTGTGAGACTGATTCTGCTCAGTCTGTCATCGCCGAGGAGCTTGAAGGAATCAATACTGTTGTATCCACAAATGTGAATGTCTGGTATACGCTTTTCCTTATGTTCCAGATTGGTGCTGTGATATTTGTTGTGTTTGTCCTGCCTATCATGATTTTCCTGATGATAAAATGGTTCGTGTATAAAATAACTGGGCATAAGATGTTGGAGAGGAACGCATGAAAGTGAAGCTGTTCGGTCTGGCGTTTACAGTATGCATGATGGTCATGGTTTCGTCAGTCCAGTCTGTAGGTCTGCTTACGAGCATCTTCATGTTTGAGTCTGGCTCCTACCAGCATCTGTTCTTGGGTGACAGTGAGCCTTTGAATGTAGATGTTGTCGGCTTCCATCAGTATGGGAAGACCTGGTATCTTTTCTTCCGCCATAATGAGGGTGATATCCCGCCTTATGACAATATATCGATAAGTGTTCAGTGCAATGGTGAGACGAGTCCGATAGTGTTTCCTACGGATTTTTATGATGAATGGAACACTACAGGTGAGCTTACGCTGTCATTTGATTTTTATGAAAGCAATGTCGCCATTCCATATAACTCGCATCTGATTTATGGTGATGTGTCTTCCTGTGAGATTTCAGCGAGCAGTATATATTTTGATAATAATTCTGCCTATGATTACATTGAGGTTGAGACGATTCCTCTGATATCCATCCTTGAGAACTATGATTGTAGCAGGGTTGAGTCCACAACGATAAACATTGCAGGCAGTATGTCATCCTTCTTCGGATGGATGGGGGACATTTGGACAATATCATGGTATGTCTACTCTATGGCTCTGATAATCTTTGCTGTGTTCGGGATTCCGATGTTCGTGTTCCTTGCAATCAGGTATGCCATTTACAAGATTCTTGGATATAAGGTTGTGGAGAGAAGGGTATGAGAAGTGGAGCAGGGTTTGGAAGGGGAAGCAAGAAGGGCATAGCTCCTCTCATGCTTGCTGGACTTATAGGAATCCTTCTGATATTCGCAATGCTTGGTTTTTCATTCTTTTCAGGCGGTGTCTATTCAGGCGGTCTTTTCGGATGGGGCAATATTCCAATCCTTTCAGGCATCGAGTCCTTCCTCACTGGAATCTATAACCTGGTAGTCTTCATAGCGACATGGGTCACGATAAGCGTCCTTGGTATGGTTTTCATAGGTTTGCAGGGCTTTTTTGTCTATATTTACTATAAGCTGTTCATGTTCATTTATGCTCACAAGAACTTGGTTGATGAGTTTTTCAACAAGATTGCAGACCTTTGAGTCTGCCATTCTGCCAGAAACATATTAATTAATAAAGGGTCGTGGAGAAGTCATTTACATGAAGAAATTGGCTCTCATATTAGGGATATTGTCAGTCATGCTCTTTGCAGGCTCGGTAAAAGCTTTGTGCACGGGGACGTGCACTCCATGTAGTTCATTTTCTAACTCATCTTCATGCGGTGCTCAGTCTGGATGCTCATGGGGTTCTGTGAACATCTGCCAGATGCGTGATGGTTGTTATGATTGGTATTTCGACCCACCTACTTGTGATTATTGTATTTATATGGATAATCAGTTCGATTGTGAGAACGGATTTCCTCCTTTTCCAGAGCCACCTTGTGAATGGGTCGCAGGTGGAGATGCTTGCAGTGGGACTTGCACGGGGTGTGGCACATATCTGAATCAGGGGACATGCAATGCTCAAAGCGGATGTTCCTGGGTCAATGCAACTGTGAGCATAATATCACCTCAAAATATCACTTATACAACAAGCCCTATATCTCTAAACTGGGTTTTTAATATACCATCAATATTGTTTCTTGGTCAGTATTCTTTGAACACTGGCTCAAATGTAAGCTTGACGAATAATTTCACGCTTAGGACAGGCTCTGGTGCTTGCTGTGGTGGAGGAACTAACTGGACTAATATAGTTGATGGCGACTGGGGCACATGGGGATACTGCCCTTCCTACTGTAATTTTGCCTTTGGTTATGACAATTCGAAAATTGCAAACCTATCAAACAACTTTGCTATGGTGAAGGACAGCAATGGGATATTCAACTACACGATACCACAGGCTTGCATGAAAGGTTCATTTGACCCTGCATTTCATGGCGGAACTCTTGGTTGCTATACCAGTGGTGGTGCTTGGCTCAGTATGGGAGGTTCAGGAAGCACCCAGATTTATGAGCTTGTTGCATATTTCTCAGAACCATCATTCTTCAATACCACTATAAATCCTGTTGTTGGAAGCAATAGCGTTAAGGTATGGACTAATTCAACTCCTGATGGATGGTCTGTTGGAGAGGTTTTCTTCACATATCAGAGCCTGGTTTCAACATTTGTTTCTCAGAGTCCTGATGATGTTAATAGTCTCAACCTTTTCGGTGACAAGGGTTTGAACATAACATACAATATAACTTCTGTAAGCGGAATAAATGAAAGCACTGTCAAGCTGTTTTACAAGACCAACACGAGTGCGGAAGATTGCTGGATATGGATAAATGGAGTCCAGCAGGTTTGCGGATGGAGGAATCTGCCTGCTGTGAGCAATGATTCTGATTCGTGGCTTTTCAGGTTGTTTGACAACGGGATTTATCCAGCGATATACAATTTTGATGAGTTCACTATGGAGAATACAGTGCATTCATCATATAACCTTTCAACGGATGATGCCTATGTCAAGATAAGATTCTACAATGTTTCCAGCTCCAAGCAGTATTCGATTTATGAAGTGATGGCTAACAGCACGGTCAACACATCAGGGACAGCCTTGAGAATCTATTATTGCAATGATTCCTACAGCACAGGAGACCCAGACCTCTCTCCTTCATGCACGAATTTCTACAATCTGCTTGGTAATGTGCCTTACAATCACACGCATAGTGCTTACTCAAGCCATATGCTTATTCCATTTGCAATCGATAATGTGACGGGTCTTGTGAATGAGCTTGTGATGGCGACACCGATATCATACTTCGTGCTGAGAGGGAACAGCACAGACTGGAATGTCTTCTTCATAAATGATGACACTGGTTCTGCACAGGTAACAACGAACAATGGAACTGCATGGACAAACCTGACTGGGACGGTTGATTCGCATCTGCATCAGTATGATGGGACTGACAGCCTTTGGTATTTTGTGAATTCCTGTGATATCACTGGATATTGCGAAAATACTACCAGTAGACAAGACCTGCTTCAGACAGGAGGTCTTCCGCCTACTGCTCCTTTTGTCTACAGACCTCAAGAGTCGTTATATAGAGGCTTGATAGCAATAAATTATACATTGTCTGTAAGCCCAAATGGATATGCCATAGTCAGCTATAATGTTTCATTGCTTAACTCTAATATCTCATTCAACATGACTCTGGTTGGTAATAATTCTCCTAACCTGGATTATGTCTTTGACAGCACTGCTGTTCCTGATGGTAGCTACAGAATCGGGGTGGAAGACTGCGACAGTTCAGGTCAGTGCTCGATAGGTCTGAGCGAGATATTTTCGGTGGACAACACTGAGCCGAATGTCACGATAATTTTCCCGCAGGACATAACGTTTGAAGTGGCGGATATACCTCTTGTTGTCTCGGCTGATAGTGAAATATCTCTTTGGGAATATTCACTGAATGGTGACAGTAACACTACTTTCACGCCTAACACGACAGTCACAGGTGTTGAGGGTCTTAATTCCATCGTTGTTTATGCAACGGATTTGGCAGGCAATGTTGGAAGCTCTGTAATGGATTTCACTATAAGCCTTCCACGTCCATCTGCTGTTGTGACGACTTTGGGTGAAGCAGGCTCAGGTCTTGGCATGTTCCTCGATTCAATAACAAGCCCTGTGACAAATGTTGTGTTGGGTCTTGGTCTTGTAGGCGGTATTCTCGTGGTTGTCTTCGCAATCGGAAGTGCCATACGAAGGGCTTTTAACGGGTCTACTCAGACAATAGAATAGCCTGCCATTTTGCCAGAAACATACCGCTTAATAAAGGGTTAAGGAGAAATCATTTACATGAAGAATTTGGCATTTCTGATAGGGCTATTTTCAATCCTGTTATTCGCTGGAATAGCTTCAGCCAGCATTTGTTATCAGGAATCTACTACGGTTGCGACAAGCTGTGGCGGGCTTGCAGGCGGGACTTATACAAGGACAGGGACTTGGAACAGTTGGAATATGAATGATACCAACTGGGATACCTATGCTTATGGTTGCACAAATGGCGGTTATTCGTATTTCTATCCGACTTATATAATTCCAGCTAACTATCATATCAAATACATCCGATACAGGAATGGATGCCCGACACCTTACTATGGCAATCTGACTGTCCCTTCATCTTGTGAATATGGTGGTAATGTCTCTTTCAGGATTCATGCATGTGCTTCTGGCTGTGGCTGTGCAGATGGAACTGCTCGTGTCTGGTGTCAGAACAGCACTGGATGGTATGAGCTATATAATTCATCTTCTACTGCTGATGGCTGTGGATGGCTTTACGAGGAAGGTGCAGGGTGGGAGTATTTGGGTGTTTCATTCGTTTCGCCGACACCGAACAACAACAGCATTAAATCAGGCTCGTATTTTGTGGTCAATGTTTCCGCAACTGATGGGCTTGATTCATGCAACATAACTCTTGACGGCACTAATTACTCAATGACAGTCGTTAGCAATACTGCTTACATAAATAATACAGGTCTTTCAGCAGGGAAGCATGCCTATAATGTAACCTGCACGAATTCTTCAATAGGAACGGTCATGACTGAGACCCGCAATGTCTGGACTGGTGGCTCTGCCAACTGCACTTCCTGTCGTGAGTGCTATGACATGGCTTCGAATGCTGATGATTACAGCACAATAAATCTTGTAAACAACATAGCTGGATATGGTTATGGAACTTCTTGCATTGGATTTGATAATTCAGCAGTAGACCATGTGACTTTTGATTGTCATGATTATTCTATTACAAGTAATGCAAGCGGTCAGAATGGATTCAATTTTCCTGCACCTTCCTTTACACCTAATATATACAACATGATAAAGAACTGCAAAATCGTTGGCTATAATCTTGGAGTGAGGTTCTATCAGTCTGGTCATAACATTGTCACGAATACGAACATAACTAATGGAAATATTGGTGTTTGGCTTCAGGGAAGTTGGGGTGGGAATGCCTGCATGAACAACACGATTTATAACAATTGGATTTACAACAATACTTATCCTATCTTTGTGGATACTGAATACTATGGGACTATGTGCAATCTCAACTTGATTTATAATAATTATTTCAACAACACCAACAATCCATATGACCCTTGGAGCAGGGGAACGCCGAGCCAGATATGGAATGTCACTTTGAACTGTTCACAGTCAAATATAATCGGTGGGAACTGCACTGGTGGAAACTTCTATGCAACAACTGGGAAGACTGGTTTGTCACAACTTTGTCCTGATAGAAATCCAAGAGATGGAATATGTGATGGCTTTGTTTTCATTGGAGGGAATCCGCCAAACAGGGATTACCTCGCTTTGAAATATCCGCCTGTCACGAGAAACTGTAGTGGGTGCTTTAATTGCACTGATGCTCTTGTTCAGTCTGAAGCTGAAGATATTGTGCAGTTGATTGCCAATGTTTCATGGAGCAGGTATGACCGTGACCCTTGGGTAAATTATTGCATCGGTGACACAATTCGTGGAGGGTGGGGCAAGTCATATACAACTTTTGACTGTAGGGGATACTCGATAATCAGCACTGACGTGGTTGATTCTTATGCGATTTATTTGGCTGGCGGAGCTATGAATGTAATCAATAATTGCAGTATGTATAGCACAAGCGGAATTTTAAATCAGGGAAGCAACACGACTGTAACTAATTCAGGTTGCAATATGCTTGGGAGGACAAACAGATTTTATTGTTTCTGGATTGAAAGTCAGTATGCATATGTCACTAATGGATGGTCTTATGGTTCACAATGGGGAATCGTAATTGATAGTGGTTATAACAGAAATGTTTTCACAAATATGACTTTGGATAGGAATATGAATGGTGTTTCTTTTGCAAGTCAGTATAATGTTTTGAATGATAGCAGGATATCTAATAGCACCAGTGGGACTGGCTTTTCTGTTTCAGGGGCAAACAATTTTATATACAATAATTTCATTTACAATAATTCTGTGAGTTCATCTACTGCTAATTTCTGGAACACCACTAAAAGCTGTAGCGTCAGGAACATAATCAACGGTTCTTGCATAGGCGGGAATTTCTGGTCTTCATATACTGGAAAGGATTTGACTGGCGATGGCATAGGTGATACATATGTTCCTTTCGTCCTGGGGACAAACAATAATGATTTCCTTCCTCTTACGAATGAGCTTGATGTCCTGTATATATCGCAAAGCCCAGAGGATATAGACACGATAAATCTTTTCGGGCACACTGTGAACATAACCTACAACATCAGCTTTCCTGTTAATGTGAGCACTGTCGCCCTTCACTTCAAGACCAATACTTCGACTTCTGACTGTGCCATCTATGTTAACGGTGTTCTCCAGTGGTGTGGCTTCAGGAACGATTCCTTTGAGAGCAATCTTTCCGATACATGGATGTTTAAAATCTATGACAATCAGGTTTATCCAGCAGTTTACGATTACAACGAGCTGGAAATGGAGCAGACTCCTCATCTGGTTTATGATATAAATGGTCACACGAGTTACCTGAAGATGAGGTTCTACAACATTTCAAGCGTGAAGCAGTATGGCATGTTTGAGTTCATGGCTAATAATAGTGGTGGAGTCACTGTGATGCAGGCTCACTACTGCAACGATTCATACACGACAGGAGACCCAGATATATCGCCCTACTGTTTCGCCTTTGGGGATTTGCTTGGGAATGTTCCTTTCAACCATACGCATAGTGCATATTCTAAGCATATGCTTCTGCCTTTCGCAGTGAATCAGACTACTGGGATGATAGGAAACATAATAGTCACGCCGACTTCATATTTCATACTGGAAGGGAACTCTACTATGTGGCATGCGTATTATATTGCAAATGATACTGGAACTGCTGAATGGACGACAAATGCTGGAAGCACGTGGAATGCTCTGAGCGGGACAGTCGATGCACACCTTCATCAGTTTGAAGGCAATGACTCGCTATGGTATTATCTTTATGCATGCGATACTTCAGGTCGCTGTGTGAATTCGACCTATAGGCAGGACTTGATGCAACTGCTCGGTCTTCCGCCTGTGGCTCCAGATGTGAATAGTCCTTTCGGTGAATATGTCGCTATGCATGACATCCCTGTGATATACCTTCCATCGATATCTCCGAATGGCTATCCAATCGTCAGCTATGAGATTAACCTGCTTGACGGTAGCAGGAACTTCATGCGTCTGCTTGATGCAAACAATACTGTCTTTGGGTATACTTTCGCAGTGCTCAATTCAGGAAGCTATACTGTTTCGGTCACGGCTTGTGATGACCAGGCTCAGTGCACTACAGGATACTCTGAAATATTCAGGGTAGTGAGCGAGACAGAAAGGCTGTTGAGTGATACTGGCATGGGTATGGGAAGCTTCCTGGATGCGATAAAAGACCCAGTTGTGAGCTTGATGCTTGCTCTTGGGTTTATCGGGGGCATACTTGTCGTGGTGTTTGCATTCCCCAAGGCGATAGGCAATGCATTCTCTGGTTCAGAAAATCCCAGATAAAATAGTCTGACATTCTGCCAGAAACGAAAAGCATAAAAGGGATTGACAACCAAATGATAGTTATTGAGGACAGGGCTTATACAAAGCTGGCTCTGACCGATGAGACTAACCTGTAAAACCACAGGGAAGGGAAACCTTCCTGGAACGTGGGTAGGAGTGGATTATATGGGGATAAACGAGACTCTTAGCGATGCAGGAACAGGACTTGGGACATTCCTTTCAGCAATACAGAACCCAGTCGTGAACATAGTGCTCGCTCTGGGAATCGTAGGCGGAATCCTCGCAATATTCTACGGTGTGGCTTCAGTCATCCGCAGGGCGGTTGGCGGGGCGACCCAGAGAATAGGCGGAGATTAAACCTATTGATTCAAAGAAGAGAAAACTTTGTTGCGGAAACAACGGTTATTGGGTAGCACTTGGAATCTGCCAGTGATTTGTTGGCGAATATTCCAAGTGGGCTATCCTTCCTATTTCTTTTATTTTTATCAATAAAGAATGCTTAAATATGTCGATTGCTAAATATCTTACATGAACAGATTTTCCGCAATGATTGTTTCAGTTTTGGCTTTCCTGTTTTTTTCTGCTTCTGCTGGTGCTGTCGAGGTCATACAGAGGACTCAGACACCTGCAAGCACTGGGAACTTCGGCATGATTAATGACATCCTCGGTTTCATCGGTGCTAATTGGATATGGTTTGTTGTTCTTGCTGGCATTGCGATTGTTGTGATTTTTATCTGGAGATGGCTGAACAGCGTGAAGGAGAAGAACAATATCTTCCTTCGTTATTTCAAAGAAGTTGTCCGCTTATGCAGTCTCCAGAGGAATCGCAAGCGTGTTCGTGAGAGGATGTTCTGGGTGGTAGCGTTTGGTGTGTGCTCTTTCATTGGGACTTTCATGCTTGTCATTGCTCTTGTGACAGATGATGTTTCCGCTTTCATGCTTTCAAGCTCTATTTTCATAATCGGAGTGATTGCTGGAAGTGCACTCAAGTTCGGGCACTTCATGGCTCATCATGACATCATCCAGGTAATAGGTCGGTTCGGCGTTAAATCTGTGGGCTGGTATGAAGGTGAATGCATCACTGCTGACGGCTACAAGAACTTTCTCATTTCCAATGGGCGTAAATGGCTTTTCTGGAAGAACAAATTCGTTCTCAGGGTCAACCTGAATGAAAAGCATATCATCGAGACCAGGGATGATAAAGGCAAGCGTGAGCTGAGGGAATATCTCATTCCGAAGGACAATCTTATTGAAGGCTCGGATGTAATAATCGTGAAGGGAGAGGGCTTTGACAAGGCGAATTATTTTTACTATCCTCTTGTTGCTGATGAGCATGGCAATATTGTGAATATGGACTTGATAGCGTTTGCTCGTGCCAGGGAAGTCGCCATGCTTGATACTCTTTACCAGCAGACGGAGGACTTTGCACGTGTCCAGCGTGAGGCAATTAACATCAATCCTCATGTCAGGTATAACCTGAAGACAAGGGGAGAATCTGTGGGTGGTGGCTCTGAAGGTGGGTGATTAGGTGTTTCACTTTGAGATGAGAGTCATATCCAAGACCAGTAATCCAGTATGTCCGACTTGCAAGATAGATGAGTTCCAGCTTGCTACGCTGATTCGGATACTCAAGACCAGGAACCGTGAGCTTTACGATATTTTCAACAAGTTTTATGATGAGGTAGCTGAAAAGGGATAGGTGATTTGGATGGGAGAGACGAAGATATCGCTCAATATAGAGTTCACTGACAAGTTTGACAAGAGAGTCCAGGAGCTGAACAATGAAGGGAGAAAGACCGACAAGGCTTCTATAATGAGAGACCTGATAGCTGAATTCAAGAAGAGCATACCGCAGGCTGAAGGTTTCATGAGACCGTTGCGTAAGCTGGATAAGGATGTCAAGATATCATTCAGTGCTCTTGTTGATGGAAATCCACTATGAAGTGATTACATGATGCAGGGAAAATGCAAATGCACTAAGCCACATTACAGGATGATAGACGATAAGGCTGGAATCAAGCAGTGCATGAACTGTGGTAGGAAGGTGAAGTTTTGATGTCAATAACAGCCAAGGTTATAGTCGAAATCCAGTTCAGCAGGGAGCGTATGCCTAAGACGTTTTTAGAAGGGATAATCAAGGACTTGGGAAGCAAACGTGAGGAGTTCATCAAATCTTATAGGCTTACAGACCCAGATGTGAAATGCAAAATATATTATGAGGATTTCACGGTTCCGCAGGTTTCTGTAAAGGATTTGATTCCGAAGCCAAATCTGATTGGAGTTCTTCGCAGAGGAGCACGGATATTTAAGCCTTCAGAACAAAATAATGGTATCGACAGTGAGACGAAGGCAACATCAGGGTGATTGGGGAAATGTGGGATGAGTTGATAGCTTTCTGGAAACTGACGAAGCAAGCCTATATTTCTGGAGACATCAAGAAAGGGATGTATTGGTATCTGACAGGCTGTATTTTCATTGTCGGCGGTCTTTACATGTGGTTGCTCTGGGCTGGCTTTGTCGGAGTCACTGCGATTTTTAATGTCTGGCTATTGGGAAGGCAATCTGACATTCCTTTCACAATCATAAATGGGGCAGGAATAATTCTTCTGATACGTTATTCTATAATGGGAGCGATTGATGGTCTTAAGCAGAAACCGCCTGCAAATCTTGAGAGCAGGCTGAAAGGCGTTGAGCAGAAGATGGACAGGCTTTACAAGATGGCAGTCGAGCCTGACTATGACCCTAAAAAGGATGAGGAGGCATCCAAATGAATGAGGAGAAGTCCAACATACGGAATACATACCAGTTCATGGAGAAGCATCTCAACAAGGTTATCAAGGTCTACATGCGTAAGGATAAGCAGTCTGGCGACATTCCAGAAATCATTGAAGGGACGCTTGGGACTTTTGACACTGGCAACGGAGTGATAATTGTAAACACGAAGGACAATCACTTCGTGCTTCCGAATCGTGGAGCCATTGCCATGATAAAGATTCCGAGGGGGAAGTGATGGTTAACACATACTTGCTTAGCGAAGACGTAATGCGTATTTTGAAGTATGTGGTATTTGCAATCACTATCGTTCTTGCTGTTCTGGTGTTCATTGTCATGCCTTTGACGCATATGAATGGTGTCGCTCAGGGCGAAGGTGAGATTATCGAGATAAGCAGTTTGGGAATCACTGTAATGGTTCAGCATGCGAACTTTTTGGGTGACAATGAAAGCATTGTCAATCCAATCGGGAATATTAGTGTCGGGATATGCTTTGACCAATATAATCAGTATTACAGGTGCAACATTGGGACTAAGGTTAGGGTCAGCAAGTATGTGACTGCTGTTGCTGACTGGTGGAGCGTTGATGCCATCATCAAGAACTATTCCAATTCAAGTGGATTTATTCCAATCAGTTGATAATTCATAATGAAAGGCAACACAAAGAAAAAGGAGAGCCAAGCCTGGAAATGGTTTGAGTATCTCGGCGAAGGGATG
>Ga0153915_10004138_pt1 | contig 13356 bp, 12 predicted proteins | sample Opewatmetagenome_2_FD_107003 | JGI IMG/M metagenome (GOLD analysis project Ga0153915, IMG submission 107003) | Freshwater wetland microbial communities from Ohio, USA - Open water 3 Core 3 Depth 3 metaG | ecosystem: Environmental > Aquatic > Freshwater > Wetlands | place: USA: Ohio, Lake Erie... | reverse complement strand
TCGGTGCGGGAGCAGTGGGGGCGGCTCCAGGCAGCGCTGGCCGGTCTGCCGCGGCGGCCGCCGCTGGTGCACGCCGCCAACAGCGTGGCGACCCTCGACTTCCCCGAGACGGTGGGCGATCTCGCCCGGCCCGGCATATTCCTCTATGGGGGACGCGCGGGCGCGCACCGGCCCCGGCAGGTGGTGCAGTGGCGGACGCGGGTGCTCGCGACCCGGTGGGTGGAGACGGGCGCCACGGTGAGCTACGGCGCGACCTATCGCGCGACGACGAGGAGCTGCGTGGCGACGCTCGGCGCCGGCTACGCCGACGGCCTGCCGCGGTCGCTCTCCAACACCGGCGCGGCGCTGGTCGGCGGGCGCCGCCTCCCGATCGCCGGACGGGTGACGATGGACTTCACCATGGTCGTCGCGACGGACTGGGCGCCGGAGCCGGGGAGCGTGGCGACGCTGATCGGGACCGACGGAGCGGCGGCGATCGAGCTCGACGACTTCGCGGCGCTCGCGGGCACCATCAGCTACGACATCCTCACCGGCCTGGGCCAGCGAGTGACGAGGGTGTACACCTGAGCCGCTTCTTTCTCATCGTGCTGGACGGCCTGGGGTGTGGGGAGGCGGACGACGCCGCGGCCTACGGCGACCGCGGCAGCGACACGCTGGGCAATGTGGCGCGCGCGGTCGGCGGGCTGGACCTGCCGGCGCTCGAGAGCCTGGGGCTAGGCTGCATCCGACCGCTCCCGGGCGTGGCGCCGGTCGGCGCGCCCCGCGGGGCGTACGGGCTGATGCGGCCGGCGAGTGCCGGCAAGGACAGCACAACGGGCCACTGGGAGATCTGCGGACTCACTGTCACGCGGCCGTTCCCCACCTATCCGCGGGGCTTCCCGCCGGAGGTGCTCGCCGAGTTCACGCGGCGGACCGGGCGCGGCGTCATCGGCAACACGGCGGCGTCGGGCACGGCCATCATCGCCGAGCTGGGAGAGCGGCACGTCGCCACGGGGGACTGGATCGTCTACACCTCGGCCGACTCGGTCTTCCAGGTCGCGGCGCACGAGGAGAAGATCCCGCTGGCGGAGCTGTACGCCGCGTGCCGGGAGGCACGGGCGATGCTCACCGGCCCGCACGCCGTATCGCGGGTCATCGCGCGGCCGTTCATCGGGAAGCCGGGCGCCTTCCAGCGCACCGCCAACCGGCGCGACTATTCGCTCGATCCGGTCGGCCCGACCCTGCTCGACTATCTGGCGGAGCGCGGGATCCCGCGGGTGGGCATCGGCAAGGTGGACGACCTGTTCGCCGGGCGGAACATCACCAGCACGCACACGCCGACCAACGCGGATGCGTACCGGCTTCTTCGGGACGCGCTGCAGCGTGTAGATTTCGGCTTCGTGTTCGCGAACGTGATCGAGTTCGACCAGACCTGGGGACACCGCAACGACGTGGCGGGCTTCCACCGCGGGCTCCTGGAGCTGGACCGCGAGCTGGGCCAGCTGCTCGAACTGCTGCGCGGGGATGACCTGTTCGCCCTGACGGCGGATCACGGCAACGACCCGACCACGGCGTCCACCGACCATGCGCGGGAGAACGTCCCGCTGCTGGTCTGCGGCCCGCGGGTCCGGCCGGGGCCGGTGGGCGCGCGGGCCACGTTCGCTGACTTGGGGCAGACGGCGGCCGAGTTTTTCGGCGTGGGGCCGCTGGCGCAGGGGACGTCGTTCTTGCGCGAGGTCCGGGCGTGAGCGACCGGCTGGTGGAGGCCGCTGAGGAGGCGCGGGGCCGCGCCTACGCGCCGTACTCGAGGTTCCACGTGGGCGCGGCGCTCGAGTGCGACGACGGTAGCGTGATCGCGGGCTGCAACGTCGAGAGCGCCTCGTACGGGGGCACGATCTGCGCCGAGCGCAGCGCCGTGGTCGCCGCCGTGACGGCGGGCCACCGCGCGTTCCGGCGCCTCGCCGTGGTCAGCGACGCGGACGAGCCGGTCGCCCCGTGCGGCCTGTGCCGCCAGCTCCTGGCCGAATTCGGCCTCGAGCTCGAGATCGTATCGGTCGGCGCGCGTGGGGGCCTCCAGCGGTGGCGCCTCGATGCGCTGCTGCCGCACGCGTTCACCAGCAAGAGCTTCCGGGAGACCGCATGAAGATGGGGCGCGTCGTCGGGTCGGTGGTCGCGACCCGCAAGGACCCGTCACTCGTCGGCGCCAAGTTCCTGGTGGTCGAGAACCTGTCGCCCGACCTCGAGCCCGAGGGGGCGTATGTGGTCGCCGTGGACGCGGTCGGCGCCGGAGCGAGCGAGGTCGTGCTGTACGCCTCCGGCTCTTCGGCCCGGCAGACCTCGGTGACCAAGGACCGGCCGGTGGACGCCGTGATCATGGCGATCGTGGACAGCTTCGAAGCCCATGGCAAGAACGTTCGCCTGGCCTAGCGCCGGCGCGGCCGCGCTGCTGGCGGCGCTGGCCGCATGCGGCACGGACATCACGACCCCGGGCCACTGCCCCGAGCTGTGCCCGCAGAACAGCATCCAGCTGGCCGACACCCTGCTGGCCTCGCCGGTCCTCTCGGACACGAGCGTCCGCGGCTACCTGCTGGTGCGCGAGGCGTCGTACCTCCTGGCCTCCGACCTCGATTCCCTGAAGAGCCTGGTGCTGCTGCAATTCCAGCCGCTGCCGACCAAGTGGACCGTGGGCACTGACTCGGCCACGCTCGGCGTGGTGGACAGCGTCCGGGTCTCGCTGAGCGTGCTGCAGCGGGACACGGCCGCCAAGGGGCTGCGGGTCGTCTTCCGCCGCCTCCCGGCGCGGTTCGACACCGGCGCGACCTACGACAACATCCAGCCGTACTTTGCGGACTCGACGCTGTGGGATACGAGCGCGGCCGGAGAGATCCCGGACACGCTGGTGGCGGGCGCGGTGACGCTGACGGCGCCGGACACCCTGCAGCCGCTCGCCGGTGACAGCGGGATCGTGTCCCTCGGCATCGCGCTGGTCTCCGGCACGCCGACGGCGCTCGCCATCGGCTCCGGCGCCGAGAACACCGGCACCACAGGACCATACCTGTACTTCTACGTGCGCGGCCACCTGATAGCTGATACGCTGCACCGCGACACCCTGTCGAAAGTGCTGTCATTGCAGCCCACATTCGCCACCTTCGTCATGTCGCCGGATCCGGGCCAGCCGGCGAGCGGCGTGCTGGCCGTGGGCGGGATACCCACGGCACGCGCGACCCTGCGGCTCGGGCTGCCGAAGGAGGTCGTGGATTCGAACGCAATCGTGCGCGGCACCCTGATCCTGAGCACGCTGGATCCGGTCGGCGGCTTCGCGCGCGACAGCTTCCTGTTGGCGGCGCAGCCGCTCCTGCGCGACAACGGGCCCAAGTCGATATTGTACCCCGACTCGACCATCTCCGGCGTTACCTGGCTCCATCCGGGCCAGACCGGGCAAGTCCAGCTGGACATCACGCGGCTGCTCCGTCTGTGGGGAAGCACGACGGGCGACTCGCTCCCGCGGACCCTCGTGCTGCGGCTTGTCCCGGAGGGCAGGCTGCTCTCCGCCGTGAGTTTCCGGGGAGCCGTGTCGGGGGCCGGCGCGCCTCAGCTCCGCGTGACCTACGTGCGCCGCTACGCGTTCGGGGTTCCGTGATGCGCCGCGGGCTGGGGTTGCTGGCGGCCGCGCTCGCGTGCGCGGCGCCGCGCGCGCGGGCTCAGGACTCGGTGTTCGGGATCCGCGGGCTCGGGTTCCTGGACGAGCCGCTCACGGGCCGGAGTGCGGGGATGGGCGGCGGCTACGCCATGTTCGACGGGGGGGCCGCGACGAGCCCCGCGTCGATCGCGGCGTGGACCGGCTCCGTGGGCTGGGCCGTCGGGGCAGCGTCGCGCCGGAGCTTCGACCCGGGGACGGGCACGCAGTCCCTGACCTCGACCCGGTTCCCGCTGTTCGGGTTCTCGACGCCCCTCAGCCCCCGGCTGGTCGTGGGGCTCACGGCGTCCGACTACTTCGATCGGAACTGGAGCGTCGAGCAGTCCGACACGGTCGCGCTGCGCGATTCCGCCGTGGCGGCGACCGACGCGACCACCTCGGCGGGAGGTATCACCGACCTGCGCGCGGCGGCCGCGTACCGCGTTTCCGAGCAGTGGGCCGTGGGCCTCGGGCTCCACGTGCTCACCGGCTCGGCCGTGACCACGGTCCGGCGCGACTTCCCGGCGGACACGGCATACCACAGCTTCCAGGAGCGGTCTTCCACCGACTACAGCGGCGTCGGCCTTTCGGTCGGCGCCTTCGTCGCCCCCGCGCCCGCTCTCATCCTGGGCGCGAGCGCGCGCTTCAATGCGCGCCTCAAGGCCACGAGCGCCGACACCTCGGTAAGGATCCGGATGCCGGTGGAGCTTGCCGCGGGCGTGTACTACGCGCCGCTCCCGAGCCTGATCGTCAGCTCGACGGTTCGCTACTCCACGTGGGGCGCGGCGGCCAGCGACCTCGTGGCCGCGGGGCAGGAGCGCTCGCGCGACGTCTGGAGCGTGGGGGTCGGCCTGCAGGCGGCCTCGCTCCGGATGGCCGGACAGACCGTGCCCCTGCGCCTCGGGTACCGCTGGCGCCAGCTGCCGTTCCTGATCGGCGGCGACGCGCTCAACGAGCATGCGTTCACCGCGGGGCTGGGCCTCGCCGCGGCGCGCGGCCACGCCAACATGGACGTCGCTGTCGAGCTGGGGTCGCGGTCCACCGGGGTGCTGACCGAGCGCTTCACCACCGCCATCGTCGGCGTGTCGATCCAGCCGTGAACGTCTTCCTGCACACCTTCGGCTGCAAGGCGAACCAGTACGACACGGAGGTCGTCCGGCAGCGCCTGGAGGATGCGGGCTGCGTGGTGGTGGACGCTCCCGAGGCGGCGGAGGCGGCGGTGGTCAACTCGTGCACCGTCACGCACGTCGGTGAAGGGAAGATGCGCGGCCTGGTGCGGCGCCTGGCCCGGCGGAACCCCGAGATCCGGACTGTGGTGATGGGGTGCGCCGCGGCCGTGGACGAGGGGGCCATCGCGGCGCTTCCGAACGTGGTGGCCGTGGTTGGGGGGGCGGACTCCGACGGCGTGGCGGGGGCGCTGGGCGTGGCACGGGGTGCCGCTCCGGAGCTGCGGCGGTTTTCTTCGTCCTCCCGAGCGTGGCTCAAGATCCAGGACGGCTGCGACGAGCATTGCACCTTTTGCGCGACGGTGCTGGCGCGCGGCGCGAGCCGCTCACGCGAGCCGGAATCCGTGGTGCGTGAGGCGGCGCGGCTGGCCGCCTGGCACGCGGAGATCGTGCTCACCGGCGTCCACATCGGGACGTACGGACGCGAGCTCGCCGAGCGCTGGAGCCTATCGGCGCTGCTCGCGCTGCTGGTCGAGCGGGTGCCGGACGTGCGGTTCCGGCTCTCGTCGGTGGAGGCCACGGAGCTCGACGACACGCTGGTCGCGCTGATGGAGGTGGCGCCGGATCGCGTCGCCCCGCATCTGCACGCGCCGTTGCAGTCGGGGAGCGACCGGCTGCTGAAGCGCATGGGGCGCCACTGGTACACGGCGGCGGGGTACGGCCGCCGAGTGGAGCGGCTCGCCGCGCGGGTCGCGCCCCTGGGGCTGGGGGCGGACCTGATGGTGGGCTTTCCCGGCGAGTCGGACGCGGACCACCGTTCGACGGTGCGGCTGGTCGAGGAGCTGCCCTTCACGTACCTGCACGTCTTTCCCTATTCGCCGCGCCACGGCACGGCCGCGCCGCGGCTCGGAGCGCCTCCGGCCGACGCAGCGGCGCGGGCGCGGGGTGCGGAGCTGCGGGCGCTTGGGGAGCGGAAGGCGCGGGCGCACCTGGCCGCGCGGGCCGGCGCTTCCGCGGACCTCGTGCTGGAGGGGCGGCGGGGCGGGTGGCGGGAAGCGGTGACGGAGGACTACCTGACCGCGGTCGTGCCCGCGGACGCTCCCTGGGTGCTGGGCCGGTCTCGGGTCGCCGCGCGGCTGGTGCCGCGGGGGGCGGCGCTGCTCGGGGAGCGCGCGTGATGGCCGCGCCCGCCTTCTTTATCGAGACCTACGGCTGCCAGATGAACGTGGCGGACGCGCAGCTGATGGCCGGCGTGCTGCTCCGCGAGGGCTGGGTGCGCGCCGCGTCTACCGAGGGTGCCGACGTGGTCATCGTCAACACCTGTGCGGTGCGCGATCACGCCGAGCAGCGCGTGCTGGGCCGGGTGGGGGAGCTGAAGCGGAGCAAGCGCCCCGGCGACGTGCTGGGCGTGGTGGGGTGCATGGCGCAGCGTCTGGGCGAGCGGCTGCTGGAGCGGGCGCCACACGTGGATTTCGTGGCCGGTCCCGACGCGTACCGCCAGCTGCCGCACCTGGTCCGCCGGGCGCGCGACGGAGAGCGGTCCGTCCGGACGACGTTCGTTGCCGGCGAGCATTATGAGGACATCGTACCGGCGCGCGACACCGCGGCGTCCGCCTGGATCACGGTGCAGCGGGGCTGCGATTACCGGTGCACGTTCTGCATCGTTCCGATGACGCGCGGGCCCGAGCGCAGCCGCAGATTGGCCGACGTGGTGCGCGAGGCCGTGGTCCTGGTCGAGCGCGGCGTGACGGAGGTGACGCTCCTTGGCCAGACGGTCAATTCGTACCGCGACGGCGAGCACGATTTCGCGGACCTGCTGCGCGCCGTGGGCGCCGTGGCCGGCCTGCGCCGCCTCCGGTTCACGAGCCCGCATCCCAACGACTTCACGCCGCGCGTGGTGGCGGCGATGGCGGACGTGGAGGCGGTGTGCGAGCACGTGCATCTGCCGGCGCAGAGCGGCTCGAGTGCCGTGCTCCGGCGGATGCTGCGCCGGTACACCCGCGAGGAGTACCTCGCGGTGGTGGGTCGGCTGCGCGGCGCCATCCCGGATCTCGCGCTCACGACCGACCTCATCGTGGGCTTCCCCGGCGAGACCGAGGACGACTTCGCCGCGACGCTCAGCTTGGTCGGCGAGGTGGGGTTCGACGACGCGTTCACCTTCCGCTTCAGCCCGCGCGCCGGCACGCCCGCGACCCGGCTGCCGTCGCCGGTTGCGGACGACGTCGCGGCCGAGCGGCTGGACCGTCTCATCGCCGAGGTGCGGCGGGTGGCGCGATCGAGGAACGCGGGACTGGTGGGCACGACGCACGAGATCCTGGTGGAGCGGGAGGCGCGCCGCGGCGGTCTGCTCCAAGGACGCACACGCCAGCATCGCGTGGCCATGGTGGACGGCCCGGCGGAGTGGATCGGGAGCTACCGGATGGTCCGCTTCACGGGCACGACGGGTGCAACATTCAGCGCGGTGCCGGTCGAGCCGGCGCTCGAGGGTGTGGCCCGATGAGAAACGTGCTCGAGACGATGGTGGCGCGACAGTACGCGGAGCTGCTGCCGACGGTGAAGGACGCGTGCGGATGCCGTCTGTGCCGCGAGGACATCCTGGTGTACGCCCTGAACCGGCTGCCGCCCTGCTACGTGGCGACCCGGACGGGCGAGGTGGTGTCCGAGGTGACGCTGGAGGCGGACCAGGGGCGGGCGGACATTGCGGTGGCCCTGATGGACGCGTTCCGGGTCGTCGGCGCCTCGCCGCGACACGAAAAGAAGGACGCGCGCCGCTGACGCAGGGGCGCCGGCACTAGCATGCCGGCGCTGGGGTGGGTGGCGTTGGGCTTCGTGGCCGGCGATCTCGCCGGCCTGTTGTTTTTCGGTGCGGGGTGGGTTGTGGCGCCGGCGGCGGCGCTGGCGGGACTCGCGACCTGGCGCCGGGCGCCCCACGCCGCCATGGCCCTGACGGGCGCGGCGGCGGGAATCGTGTGGGGTGCGGCCGCGGCGGCACGCGGGGCGCGCGACTGCCGCGCGAGCTGGCGCGAAGGCGAGAAGGTGGCTGCCATCGTGGGGCTGTGGGACGCGCCGGCGGCCGGTGGCGCGTCCCGCACGACGGTCTGGTGGCCGGCCGAGTGCGCCGGTCCCCTCACGGTCGTCTGGCCCGCGCGGGTGGCGACTCCACGCACGGCTGCGGTGGTGGTCGGCACGTGGCATCGCGGCGCGGCGCGCGTGGCGTCGTCGTGGCCGGCCCGCCCCGAGCGCGCGGGCAGGCTCGTCGCTCGCCGGGTGCGCGCGCTGGCGACATCCCCGGGCTGGCGAGCCACGCTGCGCCTGGCCGCCGAGCAACGGATCACGGAGCTGTTCGACCCGCGGCGCGCAGCGCTGGCTGCGGCGCTCACGGTCGGCGCCGGCGATCAGCTGGACGCCGAGGTCCGGCGGCGCTTCGCGCGAGCCGGAATCGCGCACATCCTGGCCATCTCCGGCCTGCACGTCGGCATCCTGGCGGCCGCGCTGCTGTTGGTGCTCCGGGCCGCTCGCCTGGGCGAGGCGCCCTCGCGCCTCGTGGCCACCGGCCTCGTGGCCGGATACGTGTGGCTGCTCGGGCTCCCAGCACCGGCGCTGCGCGCGCTGGGGCTGGTCGCACTGTGGTGCTGGGCGCACCTGCGACAGCGACCGCTGGTGCCGTACACGGCGCTGGCCGTGACTGCCCTGGTCGTGGTCGCGCTGGATCCGTTCGCCGCGGTGGAAGCCGGTCCGTGGCTCTCCTTCACCGGCGCGTTGGGGTGTGCGGCGGCGGCGCGACACTGGAGCGCGCTACGCCGGGAGCGGGCGCTGCCCAGGAACCGGCGGGTGGCGGCGGCTCTCTCCGTCGCCGCGATCTCCGGCGGCGCCACCCTCGCCACGGCGCCGGTGAGCATTCTCGCCTTCGGCACCATGTCCCCCGCGGCACTGGTCTCCAACGTGTTGGCGGTCCCGGTCGCCGGATTCGTGATGCCGGCGCTCGCCCTCACGCTCGGTTTCGCCGCGCTCCTGCCTGCCGGGGCCCCGCTCGCCGCGGCGGCCGCGTCGGTCGGCCTCGACGGGCTCGACGTGGTGGCCCGACTGGCCGGTGGTCTGCCCTTGGCGAGCCTGCCGTTCGAGCGGCGCCTGGGTGCCGCCGCCCTGATGGCGGCGGTCGGCTGGATGCTGCTCCGGCCGCTTCGCCATCCCGGTCGCCGGCCGGCCGCCCGGGCGCTGGGCGCCCGCGGCGCCCTGGCTGGCGCCATGGGGCTGTGCGCCTGGGTCTGCTGGCCGCTGGTACCGGGGAGGTCGTCGCGTGACAGTCCCGATCAGCTCGCACTACATTTTCTGGCGGTCGGGCAGGGAGATGCGACGGCGCTGCGGACCCCGGGAGGCCGCTGGATCGTGGTGGACGGCGGCCCCCGGCTGCAGGGCTTCGATGCCGGCGCATCGGTCGTGGCCCCGTTCCTGCGGCGCAACGGGGTGAGCCGGGTGGCCCTGGTGATCGCGTCGCACGGGGACGGCGATCATCTGGGCGGCTTGCCGTCGGTGGTGCGCGCCTTCCGACCGGAGCTGGTACTGGAGCCCGGCCAGGCGTTGGCGACGCCGTCCTATACCTGGTGGCTGGCCGCGGTCGCGCGGGCGGGGAGCCGGTGGCGGCGGGCGCGAGCGGGCGACAGCATTGCGCTGGACGGCGTCGTGCTCCGGGTGCTGCATCCGGACAGTGCCTGGCTCGAGCGGCGGCTGCCGGCGAACGAGAACTCGGTCGTGGTGTTGCTCGAGTACGGAGGCTTTCGGGCCTTGCTGCCCGGGGACGCCGGACTCGAGGCCGAGGCCTCGGCCGACCTCGCGGGCGGCCTGAGCCGCGCGACGGTGCTGAAGGTCGCCCACCACGGCAGCCGGTCGGCGACCGGGCCGGCGTTCCTGTCGGCCGTGGCGCCCGCGGTGTGCGTGATCTCGGTCGGCCCGAACCGGTACGGGCAGCCCGACCCCGGGGTCGTGGGCGACCTGGAGCGGGTCGGTTGCCGCGTCTTCCGGACCGACCTGGGCGGGACAGTGACGGTGGAGACTGATGGGCGCTTGGTACGCGCGAGCGCCGGTGGGCAGGATACTACGTTCATCCTCACGCGGGAGCACCCGTGACGTCGCAGTCGCAGCTCGCACGCGTCATCACGATCGAGCGGTTCATCCTCGACCAGGAAGAGCTGCACCCGGAGGCGACCGGGGAGCTCTCGAACCTGCTGTACGACATCGCCCTCGCGGCGAAGATCATCAACAGCCACGTGCGGATGGCCGGGCTCGCCGACATCATCGGATCGGCCGGGCTGATCAACGTCCAGGGCGAGGTGGTGCAGAAGCTCGACGAGTTCGCCAACGCCACCATGAAGCACGCGCTGCTCAGGACCGGCCGCGTGTGCCTCATCGGGTCGGAGGAGGACCCGGACCCGATCCCTACGCCCCCGGGGCAGGCCGCTGGCAAGTACGTGGTTCTCTACGATCCGCTCGACGGCTCCTCGAACATCGACGTCAACGTCTCGATCGGCACGATCTTCTCCGTGCAGCGGCGCCGCAGCCCCGACGGCGCGCCCGGCGTGCTGTCCGATTGCCTCCAGAAAGGGCGCGAGCAGGTGGCGGCGGGGTACGTGCTCTACGGCTCGAGCACCATGATGGTGTACACCACGGGCCAGGGGGTGCACGGCTTCACCTACGACCCCTCGATCGGCGAGTTCCTGCTCTCGCACCCGAACATCACGACGCCGGCGCTCGGCAAGTACTACAGCATCAACGAGAGCTACTTCCCTCGCTGGGCGCCGAACGTGCAGTCCCTGGTCAAGTGCTACAAGGGGCTCGACTGCGGTTACGAGCCGAAAAACTGCCGCTACATCGGGTCGCTGGTGGCGGATTTCCACCGCAACCTCATCGCGGGCGGCGTCTTCTGCTACCCCGCCGACTCCAAGTCGCCGCACGGCAAGCTGCGGCTGCTGTACGAGTGCGCGCCGCTGGCGATGATCTGCGAACAGGCGGGGGGCTACGCGTCCGACGGGTGCGGGCCGATCCTCGACATCGAGCCGGCCGAGCTGCACCAGCGTTCCCCGCTCTTCGTCGGCAGCCGGGACGACGTGCGCCTGGCCGAGGAGATGCTCTCGGGCCGCCAGGCGTGACGGAGCACCGCACCGGCTCCGGGATCGAGGTCCGCGCTGTCTACGGCTCCGCGGACCTGCCGGCGGACCTCGACCGGCGGTCGGCGCCGCCCGGCGCCTTTCCCTACACGCGCGGCATTCACGAGTCCATGTACCGGGCCCGGCTGTGGACCATGCGCCAGTACGCGGGCTATGGGACGGCCGAGGAGACAAACGCACGGTTCCGCGAGCTGCTCGCGGCGGGCCAGACGGGTCTCTCGACGGCGTTCGACCTTCCCACCCAGATGGGCTACGACTCCGACCACCCGCTGGCCGCGGGAGAGGTCGGCCGCGTCGGCGTCGCCATCAACACCGTGGACGACCTCGCGCGCGTGTTCGCGGGCATTCCGCTGGACCAGGTGACCACCTCCATGACCATCAACGCCACCGCGCCCATCCTGCTGGCGATGTACCTGGTTGTGGGCGAAGAGCAGGGAGTCGAAGCAAGCCGGCTGGGCGGCACGGTACAGAACGACGTGCTCAAGGAGTTCGTCGCCCGCGGCACCTACATCTTCCCGCCGGCCCAGAGCCTGCGGCTGGTGACCGACGTGTTCCGCTTCGTGCTCGAGCGCGGGCTCGGCTTCAACCCGATCTCGATCAGCGGCTACCACATGCGCGAGGCGGGCGCCACGGCCGCGCAGGAGCTCGCGTTCACCTTCGCGGACGCGCTCGCGTACGCGCGCCATGCCGTCGCGGCGGGGCTCGACATCAACGCGCTGGCCCCGCGCATGTCGTTCTTCTTCGCGGCCCACAACGACCTGTTCGAGGAGGTCGCCAAGTTCAGGGCCGCGCGGCTGATGTGGGCCACGCTCCTCAGGGACGAGTTCGGGGCGGACGCCGCCGCGTGCCGGCTGCGCTTCCACGCCCAGACCGCGGGCTCGGCCCTCACGGCGCAACAGCCGCTGGTGAACGTGGTGCGGGTGACGGTGCAGGCGCTGGCGGCGGTGCTGGGCGGAACCCAGTCGCTCCACACCAACGCGTACGACGAGGCGCTGGCGCTGCCGACGGGCGACTCGGCACGATTGGCCCTGCGCACCCAGCAGGTCCTCGCCTACGAGTCGGGCGCGGCGAGCACCGCCGACCCGCTGGGGGGCTCCTACTACGTCGAGGCGCTCACGGCCGGCCTCGAGGCGAAGGCGCGGGAGCTGATGGCGGAGGTCGAGCGGCGGGGCGGGGCGGTGCGCGCCATCGCCGACGGCTTCCTGCAGCAGGAAATCGCGCGCTCCGCCTACGCGGCGCAGCAGGCGGTCGAGCGCGGCGAGGCGGTCGTCGTGGGCGTGAACCGGTTCGACGACGGCGCGAGCGTCGAAGCGCCGCGGGCCCCCGACTACACGGCGCTCGCGGCCAAGCAGATCCAAGTCCTGGCGGCCGCGCGTGCGGGGCGCGACGCCGGCCGGACCACGCGGGCGCTGGCCGAGCTCAAGCACGCTGCGTCGCGGGCCGGGGCGCCCCTGATGGAGCCGATCCTCGAGGCGGTCAGGGCCCGCGCGACAGTGGGCGAGATCACTGGGGCGATGGAGGCGGCGTGGGGGCGCTTCGGGCGTTCCTTGACAACCCCGTCGCATGCAGGCTAAGCTTTTGTAATCCTTAGCGTTAGGTCACCGAGGCGCATGCCCACCTACGAGTACAAGTGCCCGAACTGCGGCACCCGATTCGAGCGCTTCCAGAGGATCACGGCGCGCCCCGCACTCCCATGTCCCAAGTGCGGCAAGACGGCGGAGCGTCTGATCTCCGGTGGGCACGGTCTGGTGTTCAAGGGCTCGGGTTTCTACGAGACCGACTACAAACAGCCTGGTGAGAAGGCCAAGCACGACAAGAAGAAGAAGGCCGAGGGCGGCGCGCCCAGTACAGAGAAGCCCTCCACGCCGCCAAAGACCGACCGAGCGAAAACCGACTCGAAAGCCGATTAGCGGTGAGCCAGGAGGCGATCAAGGCCGAGCTTGCGCGGGTGGCGGCCTCGCTCGGGGCGCCCGCGGACGTCGCCGTCGAGCTCGAGACGCCGCGCGAGAAGAGCCACGGGGACCTCGCGACCAACCTCGCGATGGTGCTGGCGAAGCCACTCAAGGCGCCGCCGCGCAAGCTCGCCGAGCGGATCGTGGCCGAGCTGCGGCTCCCGGCCGGCATCGTCTCGTCGGTCGAGATCGCCGGCCCGGGCTTCATCAACTTCCGTCTCGCCCCGCAGGAGCTCGCAGGCATCCTGCGCGCGATCCTCACGACCGGCAGCAGCTACGGCCGCGGGGTGCCGGCCCAGGTGCGGCTGGCGAACGTGGAATTCGTCTCCGCGAACCCCACCGGCCCCCTGCACGTCGGCCACGGCCGCCAGGCGGCGCTCGGCGACGCCATCGCCGCGCTGCTGGAGTGGACCGGGTGGAAG
>Ga0153915_10004137_pt1 | contig 13357 bp, 9 predicted proteins | sample Opewatmetagenome_2_FD_107003 | JGI IMG/M metagenome (GOLD analysis project Ga0153915, IMG submission 107003) | Freshwater wetland microbial communities from Ohio, USA - Open water 3 Core 3 Depth 3 metaG | ecosystem: Environmental > Aquatic > Freshwater > Wetlands | place: USA: Ohio, Lake Erie... | reverse complement strand
TGACGAACAGGGTGGGCACGCCTAAGCTTACGGCAAAGTTCGCAATAGCAGCCGCCAGGTGGGTTTTGCCGCAGCCAAAGCCGCCCATCAAGAGCAGCCAGCCGTTAAGCGATTGGGCAAACTGGCGCGCCTGGTTATAGGCTTGCTCCAGCGAGTCGGCTTCGCGCGGCCACAAACCCATGCGGCCACGCGGCTGGAAGTTCTCGAAGGATAGATGACCGAGCTCCTCCAGGTTGCTCATGGCGAACAGCCGCTGGCGCACTTGCTGGCTCACCTGTGCGGAACGGCAAGAGCAGACTTCTAACTTACCGAAGTCCGGATGCCCCAGGGGTAGGTCCCGGCGCAGAAAGCCGACCCCACCGCAAAAAGGGCAGTTCGGGTCACCGGGTAAATCGCGCGTGGGTGCGGCTTCCGTCTTATCCGGAGCCGAGGTTTTCCCACTCTGCATATTTGCGGCGAGCTTTTTCAGTGTCGCGTCGATCTTCTTGCTCATCTCTCCCTTTTTCTTGCCAGCGTTCCAGGATGGCTTGAACGTAGCGCCAGCTACGGGCGTTGTTTTCCACCGCAATGCGAAAGGCGTCTTCGATCCAGCGGGCAGGGTATTCGGTTTCGGCATCCCGCAAGGCATCGGCGATCAGTGGGGTGAGCGGGCCGATATGTTCTTCGTATAGCCGAAAGATGTTGGGGGCTTCTTCGAGGATCTCGATCGGCTGCTCTGGCAGTGCCGAGGGGCGCCACTCGCCGCGGGAGATAGCCCGGAGAGCTGCCTGCCCACGCGGGGAGTTTAGGAAGTACAGGATTTCCTCGCCGGCCTGCAGTGCAGCGCTGGCTTTCAGTAGCGTGCCGCGTGCCACGGCTCGTTCCAGCGCTTCATTCAGGGATACTTCGGCTTCCTGGGGTGTTTGTCCCAGCCCTTGCATAAAGCGCGCATCTCCGGTGAAGTCGCCGCGGAGCAGATAGCGAAAATTGCCTTCCTTGAGACTTAATCGCCAGAATGCGTACAGGCTGACCTTGAGCTCACCCAGGTGGTCGATTTGCGCCAGCAACTCGCGGAAGAAGGGCTCCGGAACGGAGGTGAGGCGGACTTTTCCCTGCGGGAAGCCTTTAAACATGGAGCCTCCCAAAGGAATGAGGCCGAAATTGGATGTTTTCGGCGGCTTTGCCGCCGAAAACATCCAATTTCGGCGCTTTCTCCCCTCTCCCGTTAAGGGGGAAGGGGCGAGGGTGGGGGTCCCGTTCCTTAGGAGGCTCGTTAGGATTGAATTCGGTCTGGCGCATTTTTTGCATTCCAGCTTTCTAAGCCATTTTGGAAAGATCAACAACCCTTGTCGCCGCATTCTCGAATTTCGCCAGGTTGTGGCGGAAGATCAGCTCCACCATACCGACCGGACCGTTGCGGTGTTTGGAAACCTTGATCTGGGCGATGTTCTGCTTCATGGTGTCTTTCTCGTACACTTCCGGGCGATGGATGAACATGACGATGTCGGCGTCTTGCTCCAATGAGCCGGATTCACGCAGGTCAGAGAGCTGAGGCTCTTTATCGGCGCGCTGTTCCACCGCGCGTGAGAGCTGCGCCGCAGCCAGTACGGGCACACTCAGCTCGCGCGCCAGCACCTTCAGGTTGCGCGAGATATACGAGACCTCCTGCACGCGGTTCTCGGAACGCGTGCCGCTGGACATCAACTGCAGGTAATCCACCACGACCAGGTCCAATCCGAATTCCAGGTGCAGTCGGCGGCTCTTTGTGCGCAGCTGCAGCGGGGTAAGGGCAGGGGTGTCGTCGAGGAAGATGCGCGTATCGCTCAACACCTCGATGGCGTGGGTAAAGAGTGGCCACTCATCCTCGGAGAGCTTGCCGGTACGCAATCGCTGCGAATCGATGCCGGTTTCCTGGGAGATCAAGCGTTGCACCAGCTGCTCGTTGGACATCTCCAGAGAGAAGATGGCTACGTGCTTCTTGTGGGTCTGGGCTGCATTCTTGGCAGCAGAGAGCATAAAGGCGGTTTTACCCATGCCGGGACGTCCAGCGACGATGATGAAATCGGAGGGCTGTAAGCCCATCAACAGGCGGTCCAGGTCGATGAAACCCGTAGGAACGCCGAAGATATCCTCGCCGCGGCTGGCAAGCTGGTCGATGCGGTCGTAATACTCGCTCAATACCTGCTGGATGGGCTGCAGGTCGCGCGTCATCCGGCGTTCGCTCACGCCAAAGACGGCTTTCTCGGCCCCATCCATTACGTCATCGACCTGGATGCTCTCCTGGTAGGCAAGCTTGGCGATATCGTTGGCGGCAGTAAGCATCTTGCGGCGGATAGCGTTCTCCTCGACAATGCGCCCATACGCTTCAGCGTGCAGTGAAGTAGGCACGTTGTTGATCAGCGCGGTCAGGTATGCCGGGCCGCCAACTTCGGCTAGCTGCCCCATCTGGTTCAGCTCTTCGGAGATGGTCAGGTAATCGAAGGGGATGCGCCGTTCGTGCAAGCGCATGAAGGCTTCCCAGATCCATTGGTGGCGGTGTATATAAAAGTCGTCGGCCTTCAGGAAGGGGGCAACGTCGTAGTAGGCTTCTGGATTGATCAGAATCGAGCCGATGACGGCTTCTTCGGCCTCTCGGCTGTACAGGACGGGAGGAGAGGAAGGGGAGAGATTCTCTTCGGGAGGAAATGCGTCGTTCATAGCGGGTTGAGCGGTTTTGACTAAAAAACCGGGGAGCTGAAGGCGAACCCCGGTGGGATCATCGTTCAAGAGGAAATTCGGTGAGGGGATTTCAGGGGGGCACAGCTTGCGCCGGGTGCCTCCAATCCATCATTCCTTATCGTCCTCTTCCCCTTCTCCTTCCTCACCGTCATCGTTTTCCATGTCCAGTTTCTCCAGAAAATCCTCGAAGATTGAAAGGCGCTCCTCGCTCTCCTCAGTCACTGGCTCCTCGGGTTCGGCTGGCGTTTCCGGCTCAATTTGTTTCTCTGACTGGATATCCTCTTCGGGGGTAATGCCGGCAGCGTCCATCACCGAGCGGGCGACGAGAATCGGGACATGGGCACGGACTGCCAGATTCAAAGCGTCCGAGGGGCGGGCATCTACATTCAAAGTGCGACCGTTCACATCGGCGATGATGTTTCCAAAGAAAGTATCATCTTTGAGAGCGGAAACCTCCACACGGATGACCTGAGCGTTGAGGGCGGTAAAAACGCTTTTTAGCAGGTCATGGGTCAAAGGTCGAGCTACTTCGACCTCTTGCAATGCGATGGTGATCGACTCGGCCTCGTAAACGCCAATCCAGATAGGTAGATAACGCTCCGCGTTCACTTCTCGCAAGATCACGATGCGCTGCTGCGACATCAGGCTAACGCGGATGCTATCGATGACGACCTCTACCATATCAGACATAAGACACTCTTCCTGGAATCGGTTTTTCGAAGACCTTGATAGTATGTTATTCTAACACGGGGATTGCTGAGATGCAACACGGTTATGTTAAATCGCCAGGGCATTCATAAAGTCGAAAGGGCTTTTTCCCCATCACCTTGCCCCCACTCCAGGACGGGGAAGAAAAGAATTGAGGCACTGGCAGGGGGTCATGATTGCCTAAGAGCGCCCCAAACCCCGTTCTGTGGAACAAAAGGTTAAGATTTTCCGCAATCTGATTGCCAGATAAAAACTTCGCGTGTATAATCGCTTTAAGATAAGCTTTAACATGGGGGCGCCGATCACGCCTTAGGGAAATAAGAGCATGGTGAGGATTTTGTGGATCGAAGGAAAGCGGGCTGAAAGCCCGTCTTTTATACCCAATTTGCGCAAAAAAGGATTTGCCGTGGAGGTTGTCCCCACGGGGAATGACGCCTTGGCGCGCTTGCTAGACATCGACCCTGATCTGGCGGTGGTCAACGCGGCTTCGATGCGCACAAGCGGAAGAAGGATCTGCCGTTCCCTGCGAGAACGTCTGGATGGCTTGCCTATCGTCCTGATCGCCGGCGCAAACGTGCGCGAGGCGATCGAAGATCCCTGCGCCAACGCCGTGTTGACCCTGCCTTTTACTTATCGCAAGCTGCTCAACCGCATTGTGCCCCTGCTACCGGGCGATGGCGGTAACATGCTCCACGTAGGTCCGATCCGCCTGGACATCGGACATAAACGCGTGCGCTGCCAGGGTCGTGAAGCCCGTTTGACCCCCCGCTTGATACATCTCCTACGCATTTTAATGCAGCATCCCGGTGAAGTACAGGAGCGCGCCAGCCTTTTCAGCCAGGTGTGGGCGACAGAGTACACCGAGGACACGCGCACCCTGGACGTGCACATTTCCTGGCTGAGAAAGGCTCTCGAGGAGGACCCGCGCCAGCCACAATTCATCAAGACGATCCGTGGGGTGGGGTATAGGTTAGATATCTGAGGATGTCAGGCGCTGCGGGGGCGAGAGGGCAGCGCGCTGAGCAGGGCATTCAACATGCGCGCCCGATAATCGATGGCGGTGGCGACGTTCTGCTGATGCAGCTCGAACAGCGTAGAATCGACTTCTAGTGTCCCGGCGCTTCCTTTGCGCATGGGGATGACGGTTTCGCTGTCTCCGTCCAGGCGGACGATGGTGCGGGCTACCGGGCGGGCCTGGTCGAAGGATGGGGTGTCATCGCCGCCGATATCGACGTAGCGCGATTCCACTTGCAAGGTGGCGGCATCCTGAACATACTTGGCGATGCTGGCGGCGGTATTCTTCAGGGCGGTTTCTAATTCGTTAGGCATGGGTATTCCTCCAATTGAAAATTTTTTAACACAAAGGTACGAAGGTGCTCAAAGGATAAAAAGCAGTTGTAATCACCAATTATTCAATCGCTTCGTGCTCCTTGCTGTCCTTCGTGTTAAAGATGAGAATCGCGAATCTGAGATAATAACGTGTTCAAGTATTTCCAGGCGGCGGGCAGAGCCAGCAGCGCCCCGCCGGGCGCGGCGACCAGCACGGCAATCTTGGCAGCCCCCTGGGTGACTGTAGTGAACATGCTGAGCATGGCCAAACGTGAGGTCAGGGCCAGCGCCAGCGAGCGTTGGTGCAGCTTGCGCTCCTCCGCTTGCGTCCCTTCGCCCCAGGTTGTATCCACATCGCCTTTCCAACTCACCAAGGAGCGCGCCAGGAGTTGTCCCTCCAGGCGCGTTTCTACCTGAGCCAGGTGAAGCACCTGCCCCAGCAGGTCGTTCACCACCTGCTGGAACTGAGCGACGGCCTCGCCCACCTGGCCCTTAGCCAATCCCTCTGCTCCGAAGGAGATCTGCCCCGGCTGGAAGGCATCGACCCACGGCAGTAAGGCGGCCTCTGCAGGCTGTTCAGTCAGCCCGGCGGGAAATGCTTCCAAGGCATAGTGCGCCTCCCCGCCCGATTCGAGGCGACTTACGAACAACTCCAATCGCTGTGGGGCTGCCTCCAGCAGCGCCTGAGTGGCCTGCAGCTGCGCCTCGGCTTGGGCCAGGAACGCCTCTGCCTCGCCGGAGCCGGCGGGCAGATCCAGGATCCACTGCGAGACCTGCGCCATCGGTGCAGCAGACAAAGCTTCAAAGGAAAGCTCATTGCCGGCCTTGGCTGCGGGGGCTGCCTGCCAATGCTGGAAGACTTGAGGAAGATTAAGCTCGTCTGGCATTTTTTATACGAAGGACACAAAAAAGCTCGAAGTAATTAGAACATATCTTGCTTTATGACCCTTCGCGTCCTTTGTGGTTAAATTAACTAGGGTTTTATAAGATCGACAAGGCCGGTGGCGGCTGAGACGACGGTCTTGAGCAGCTCGGTCCGGCTGATCTGAGCTTGTTGCACCATGTCCATGTGGATTTTCCACAGAGTCGTGTCCACTTCACCGTCCGACTCGGGCACGCAGATCAATGTATCGCCATCGATCTCGATACGCGTCAAGGCGCGCAGCCGGGCACCGGTGAACTGGCCGGCCTCATACTTTACCTGGCTCATGTCCTCGCTGACATAAGTGGACACTTCCAGGCTGGTAGCCTCGTCCAGCGCTTTTCCCAGAAAATCACTCAGCCGGCTGACGAAGTTCCCCAGCGTGCCGCTCAGGTTGGCCTGAGCTTGCTTGAAGCTGTCGATTAAGCCGTAATCGACAGCAGCGGCTGCCACACTGGGCGCAACCGGGGCTGTTTCCAGCGGTAAGGTGACGGCAGTCACCGTAGAAACGGTGGCCGCAGTGGCGGCGGCAGGTTGGATGGCGATCTCAGGTATGGATGGGCGATCCTGCGGAGGGGCAGAGCCATCACCGACCGAGAGCCGCACCGCCGGGTCGCCCAGCAGGATGTAATTACGGGCGTCGTTGTTTGCGGTCCACAGGCGGGCCAGCTCCATATCTTTAGGATTTTTGAGGCGGTAGCGAATATCTTCCAGTTGGACGGTCAGTTCGGAGGAAATCTCGGCATAGCGGTTGTTGAATTCCTCGACAGCATAGCCGATGGGGTAATTGCCTTTCATCAAGCGTTGGAAGCAATCCTGGAAGACCTGGATTTGCGGACCGGCCTTCCCCCAAAAGAAAGAGACACCCCAGGCGCGCTCCACGTGCCCCACAACTGCCAGCGCCCCTCCCTTGGGCAGGCCCATCATACGGCGTGGCAAAGCGGCGACAAAGTCGTGCGGCGCGATCACCCGGCGCTGCGGTTGGTCGCTCCAGATCTGGTGGGCGAATTCATCCTCCTGGGGAGTTCCGGCACCATAGCAAGCAAAGAAGAAGGCCACCGTACCCAGCAGGTTGGCGTCGCTGCTAAGGTCTTCACCAGCGAAGTAAAAGTCCTGCGGGATAGCCTCCCGCCAGATTTCAGGACCAGGCCAATCCTGGCAAATCAAAGCACCCTGGTGAGGGAGCTGGCGAGGATCGCCGTTGGGGAAAGAGATGCCGTGGCTGGCAGAGAAGAGCAGAGCCGGCGCCTGGCTGCTTCCCAATAAGGCGTTGAGGGTCGCCTTTGTGGCCTGCTCTTTCAGCAGAGTTTCGATGGTCCATTGGGGGAGCTGTTTACCAGCCTTCGATGCCTCCGCCGACCAGCCAGCCTGGAGGGCGAGCAGCTTCTCTGCCAGTGGTTGCACCAGGTTATCGGAGCTCATGGAGGTGGCGCGGTCATCCGAATTGGAGACGCCGAAGAAAGTCGCCCGCGGAGAAAGTCGTAGACCTTTCTCGGCTTGCACCACACTCTGAGCGTAGTGGGCGTACTCATCAACGGTGTCAAAGGCCAGACGCCCCACCGCATATTGCACGTCGAGCTGGTATTGGAAGCGATAGGTTATCGTCGCTGGATCGCCCACAATCAAGAGATAATAAGGCACCTTATCCGGATTCGCTGGCCCAGGGCCCATCTCGTACCGCTCCAGAAAATCGCCTTTGGATTCGCCCGGGCGGTGTCCGTCTGCCCCGCTGTATACTTTAAACCTTTCGCTGGCTTGCTCCTGCCGCAGCCTGATCAACGGATCGAGAGCTTCGATAATAGCAGGATCGGCATCGTGGGCAAAGATCACCCCCCAACCCGTCTGAGCCAGGTCGCGTGGGTCAGCTTCGACACCCGCGTGTTTATTCTTCACCAAATCGGCTCGGATCTCAAGATCTTGCAGCAAGTCTGGCTCGATGGATTGTCCCTGCGCCAGAGCGGAAACCTGCGCCGGGGTCATCTCGGGTAGCAGATACCTACCGCTGGCGCCGTCGATGCCATTGAAGATCAATGTTTCAGGAAAGGGTTCATTTCCAGAGAGGGTATCGCTGTTCACGGGCGCTCCTTTCTCGTGTTCCAAACCTAGACCACCTCGCTACTGGCCTGCGGGCCATTGGGTACAGGTCGACCGGTAATCCTCACCCTTGAAGAATTGTTCCCACTCTACCTGGGTCAGGTTATGCAACGCATATTTGCAGGCCAGATCGAGCCAGGCATCCAGCTTCAACCAGGCCATGACGCCCTGGTCGCTGCTCGCGACCAGAGTCCTGCCATCCGGGTTGAAAGCCAGGCCGGTAATGGTGCCGCTCATGCCAGAGATGGGATCGCCAATCAACTGCGCTGAATCGACGTTCCAGAGTGCGAGCAGGCTGTTGGAGCTGCCCGAGGCCAAGCGTGAACCCACCGGACTGAACGCCAGTGCGGTGACCGGAGCGCCCTGGCCGATGAGCGGCAGGCCGAGCAACCGCCCATCTTGGACATTGCGCAGGTAGATGGCCGAATCGCCGCCTCCGCTGGCCAGGATTTTCCCATCGGGGCTGAAGGCCAGGCTGAGAATTGCGCTACTGTGCTCGACAGGGAATTGCGCCACCGGATCGCCTGAAGCCACTCGCCACAAATGGATTTCGTTGTGGGGGCACAAGTTGAGTGTCTGATCCCGCTCGGCGCACACCCCAGCTGCCAGGAGAGATCCATCCGGGCTGAAAGCCAGACTACGCAGCGTACCCAGCGAGGTGGTCTCCGTCTGGGTGATTGTCTGCCCGGCAGACGTCTCCTGGGAGGCGATCACCTTCCCGACCGGGGCGGGGATGCTCAGAATGCTGTTCGCGCCACCTACGCTCCATATCTCGATGCGGCCTTGCTGTCCATCTTCTACCACTGTCGCAAAGGAGCGACCATCTTGGCTCAATGCGTATATATTGGATTTCGATTCGAAGGTGCCGGCCTGGCTGATTTCCCCGGAAGCGTTGCCTCCCCACAGGAGAGTTTGGTTGCCGTCCCCACCAACCGCCCGGAGAGAGTCTTGTGACAGGAAAGCGATCGAGTCCGCTACTCCAGCCGTGGTTTTATTCTCGGCGATCAAGGAATCGGCAGACATCAGGTTGTTCAGGCTGATGGTGCGGTCCAGGCTGCCGATTTCCAGGAGTAAATTATCTTTAACCTGACTGAAAGTAATAGCGCTGATAATGCCAGCCGCTTTCGGCGGCTCCTGTTTCAAGAGCTCGCGGTAGCGTACATCCCACAAATGGGTAACGCCACTGGTATCACCCGTCGCCAAGAGGGCGCCATCTGGACTGAAGGCAATGCTGCTTACGTCTGCGTCCTGGCCGATAAATGACACAGGCTCCTGCTGTTTGCAAGCTGGCGTATCCCATGGGGAAATGCCGGCTTCCTGGCTGGTGCTATCTTGCAGGTTGGTACACAAGCTGATGTCCCACATCAAGATATTCTTGTCGAAGGGGAGAGACTCATCATTCGCACCCGTAGCCAGCCACTGACCGTTGGGCGAGAAGGCCAGGCTCTTCGCTGGTCCATCGAATTTCTCGAACTTAAGCAGCTCTTTAGCGTTGCTCACGTCCCAAATACGGACGATCCGCTCCCGTCCCGCTGAAGCCAGCAGCTTGCTATCTGGTGACCAGGCGATGCTCAAGACATCATTCTTCAGCGGCCGGATGTTGAACGACTTGAAATCCCCCGTGTCGAGGTTCTTGATAAACAAGTTGATATCGTTTCCCTGCGAGACTCCACCATAGGCTAGGCTGGAGCCATCTGGGCTGAAGGCCAATGAGAGAATGGAGCTGATCTCGGGATGGATAATGCGTAAAATTTTGCCGGTGACCGTATCCCAAAAGATGATCTCAGCCTTGGAATCTGCAGAAGCCAGGATTTTGCCGTCCGTGCTGAAGGCCAGGGTATTCATCGTGGCCGTGTTATCGGTCCTTTTTTCCCAGGCAACGTCTTGGAGCTCGAAATCCCACATGCGGATGAATCCCTGATTGCCCGCCCAGGCCAACCGGCGGCCATCCGGGCTTGCTGCCAAGGCTACAATGGAGACGGGTTGTATGGGTATTTTTTGGTCGGAGCGCTGCAATTCGCGGCTCAGGTTGCGTTGCAGTGCCTTGAGCAGGGCGTCCAGCGACTGCCCAGTCTCAGACTTGCGGAAAGCCTCAATGCTCAACAGCAATGCCAGGTCTGGCTGGTCATTCAGATAATCCAGAGACAGGCTGGATAGCTCGCGTGAGCTCGCCAGGTTAGCCTGCTGCACGGCGACCTCAGCGTTATAGACGGCTGTAGCTTTTTGCTCAAGAGCGTTTTGCCTGGCAGCGCTAGCGGTCGCTTCGGCAGCGACGGCTGTAGCGCGTTGCAGGTTGGCAATATTGCTGGCTGATTCAGCAGCATAGGCGTTGGACTGTGCGGTAGCAGCGTTGCCTACTGCCAGGGTACTGGCGTTTTGAGCAGCTACCGCCAGGGTAGCGTTGAGGTTGGAAGTCATGCGGGCTTGATTCCCGGTGAAAGCGGCCGCACCAGCGAAGAACAAAGCCGCAATGAAGGCGACAACTGCAAGGATGAATCGCAAACGCAGCTTTTTCGCCGCCAGGGCTTGTTCTTCGGCGCGGCGGCGCTCGGCTTCAGCCACCTTTTCGGCAGCCTCTAGCTTGAGCCGGCGCTCGCGCTCAGCGGCGGCGCGGGCTTCTTCCTCCCGCGTGCGCAGGCCCTGGCAGGCTTGCAGGAAATCCTGGTCGGTGTCGGTAAGCTCTTTAGGATGCTCCGTTGCCCACTTCTCAGTCTCCTCCAAAGCCTGGCCGCGCAAGAGCAGGTGCTCGGGTCGGTTATCTTTTTGCCAGAGGGCAGCCTGGCGCTGCAGCAGACTGAGGTGCGCCTGGAACCAGCTGACATTACTTGCTTTAACAGGTTCCAACAGGCGGTCGTGTGCCAATTCGAACCAGGTGGCGCCGCGACGTTTTTCTGCCCGCACCAGGTGGGCGTCCTCCAGCAAGCGGATGGCCTGATTATCCAGGTCGCCGCTGCGCCCAGGCTCCATCAGCACCTGGCTACGGATGCCCGATTCCGTGATGAGCCGTTCATCGAACCAAACGCGGATCGCCCGCTCGCTCTCTCCGGTCTCCTGGGCGACACTGGCGGCGCGCTCTGCGTAATATTCACCCAATGATTTATTCACATCACCTACGCTGGCGACGTCCTCGATGGTGATCTGCTCATCGTCCGGTCGCAAATTTTGCCACAATCGATAGCAGACGACTTGGAGCTGCACCGGCTCGACGTATGGGCCGGGTTGGATTTCCATCTCGCCATCAGGGCGTTGCACCTGCACCTGGCGTAGGTCATCCACCAATTTCCGCGCAGCGTCGGCTGTGAAAGCCACATTTGCCTGCATGGCGGGGAATTGGATCGCCTGCAGGGCGGCCTCGACTCCGAGCAGGTCCAGGCGAAATGTGTTGTTTAAGCGGGTGGGCACTTGGCGCAGGTACGGTTCGAGAGCAGCGATGTAATCTTCGCGCATGGCAAATAGAGCCCAGCGCTTACGATCGCGCAGAGCTGCGCCGAGCTGGGTAAAGAAGGCAGCTTTCCCCTCCAGATCGGTAGGGGTGGTTGTGAGCACTTCTTCAAACTGGTCAAGGACCAAGACTTCCGCATCCGTAGGCGGCAGTTCGTCGGGGTGTTGGTCAGTCGCCAGGAGAGGCACTTTGAAGCGCTCCAGATAATCCGAAACAGAGATGGAAGCTAGCTCATCCAGAGGGAGACGCTTTTCTTCGGGTAAGGCCTCATCGAAAGAAGCCACGGTACTGAAAACGTAGCGGTTGAATTGAGCTTTGTTGCGGACTTGAACTGGCGGCTCCTGATTCACTCGCGCCACAGGCAGTACCTGGAAGCCTTCTTCTTTAAGACGTGGGATCAAACCTGCATGCACCAGTGAGCTCTTTCCGGCACCCGAGGGGGAGTGCAGCAAGACAATACGCTCTGCGATCAACAGGTTTAATAGCTCGTTCAGCTCGCTATCGCGGCCATAGAGCTTCTCTCCGGTCTTGAACGCGCGCGGACCAACATAGGGGTTGGGGCGAGGATTTTTAATCGCCATTACCACCTCTTAGGCAGGTCGCGCCTGCCAGCGCTCGTGAAGTTCTTTGATAAAATCTTCGGCTCCGCCCCAATACAGGCTGATATTCGCCCCAGCGGAGAAATAGCCCTCCAGATATTTACGGGCGCGATCTGGCTCTAGAATGCGGCCTTCTTCGGGTTCCAGCTGCACAGCGATATGCGGGTATCGCCCCAGCAGCTCTCCGCCCTGCTGGGCGCGGATACTTCGGAAGAGCACACGGAACTGCCAGTCGTCGATTTGGAAGCCTAAGAAGAGCAGCGCTGAGTTGACAAGGGCGCTGCGTACCACGGTTGGAATCAGTTCTTTATTGCGCGTTACACCGATAAGGTAATCGAAATAATCGTCTTCGGTCAGCACGACCGATGCGGGATCGCTGAGACGACCAAAAAGGTGATAGACCAAGGGAGAGTCCGGCGTGGGTTTGACGTTCAGGTCGAAATCCGCCTGGAGCTCTTCGACATAATCGTTCCAAGGACAAAGCACCACTTGAGGGTGCTTTCCGGCTTCCGTTAGAGCGCTTGCCAGCAGGTTATTCCAATTGGTGGTGATGTAAACCGGCAGAGGCAGGGCAGCAAGCACTTTGTAAGAATCCACCACAGAGCGTTGGCGATGCATGAATCCGACTGCATCGATCAGCTGGTCGAGAGATGCACCGTTACTGCTCAACTCCGCTGGCAGGTCGGAACTAAAGCGGCTGCGAATATCCTGCTTGAGATAATCTTCCAGCTCATCGTAGGGAGCCAGCGCATACTGGTTAACGGCTAAATACTGGGCAACCTGAGGGAGCGATTCGCGCTCGTGCGGAGCCATAGGATAATGGTAAGCTTCTGCCCAACGCCGGGCGATATCACGCTGGGAGCCGAGCATGGGCTCATAGATCCCCGGGCCTAAAATCGGCGTGCAAAGACCTCTGGAGATCGTTCGAACAATAGAGGGCCACTTCTCAAATGCACCGCGCTCTTCCCCGAATCCAGGCGTATACCATACGCGCCCGCTTTTCAGCCGCATGAATAGCGCAGGCATCCAGTAATCAGGGCGTTGGCGCACAGCTCCGCGCGCTACAGCGAGGGCGCGGTCGATTTGCCCATCCTTCTGCAGTTCGCTGAAGAAAACCGGCATAACTTCGGCGATGGTCTGCAAGCTGACGTTGGCCTGCATGGCGATCACCGCCGGGATGCCTGCCTCTGCCAGCTGTGGACCAAGTGCGGATAGCGCCTCACCGTACGTAGGGTGCCCGGCGGATTGGCAGGAAGCCAGCACCACCAGCATGGGGCGTTGCTGGAGCTCCCGCAGCCGCGTCACCATCTCGCTTCCCGAGGTGACAGCGGCTTTGCCGTCGTTATCCTCCAGCCACAGCAGTGGGTCATCGCGAGAGAGCGCTCCATGACATACCAGATAGAGTATGTCTGGCGTGTTATCGCGCATGTTGACAATCAAGTTCTGCAAGGTAGCTCGGGCTTCCGCTTTACCCTGGCTGGTGGGCGTGGGTAATGTGGTGATTGCGATCTCACCCAGGCTATCTTTTGCCCTTTGGAATTCGCCTTCCACGTCTAGGGGAGCCAG
>Ga0153915_10004136_pt1 | contig 13358 bp, 12 predicted proteins | sample Opewatmetagenome_2_FD_107003 | JGI IMG/M metagenome (GOLD analysis project Ga0153915, IMG submission 107003) | Freshwater wetland microbial communities from Ohio, USA - Open water 3 Core 3 Depth 3 metaG | ecosystem: Environmental > Aquatic > Freshwater > Wetlands | place: USA: Ohio, Lake Erie... | reverse complement strand
TAGGCGCCGGTGAGCAGCCCGGACGCCAGGGGGCGGTAGGCCAGAAAGGCGATCTCGCGCTCGCGGCACAGCGGCAGCTCGCGCTGCTCCACGTCCCGGTCGAACAGGTTGTACGGGCCCTGATACGAGGTGAGCGGTGCGATCTCCAGCGCGCGCCGGATCTGGTGATGGGTCGCGTTGCAGAGCCCCAGGGCGCGGGCCTTCCCGGTTTCCACCAGCCCATGGAGCTTTTCGATCTGCCACTCCCACCGGTCCTGCGCCTCGTGCAGCTGCACCAGGTCCACGTAATCGCTGGCGAGCCGGCGCAGCGAGTCTTCGAGCGAGCGCTGCGGATCGTCCTGTGGTCCGACCTTCGTCGCGATCGCGACCCGGTCGCGGCTGGCCTTGAGCGCGCGGCCGAGCAGGCGCTCGGACGCGCCGTCACCGTAGGCCGGCGCCGTGTCGAAGAACGTCACGCCCCGCTCCAGCGCCACGCGGATGGTCGCGAGGCGTTGGGATTCGTCGCCCGGATCACCCCAGCCCGCGCCCCCGACGGCCCAGGCCCCGAATCCCAGCATGGGAGACGTCCCCCCAAGCAAAAGGGGCCCGAAGCTCATCCGGGCCCCTTCGTGCATCAGGCGTTCCCTCAGATGTGGCAGGTGGGAACGAGCTCGCTCGTCTCGACGATCTCGGGACGATGACAGCTGGGGACGAGCTCCTGAGTTTCGACGATCTGCATCCGGTCCTCCTGTGATGAGGTTCGATTCCTACCGGGTTCGAACACCATACGGGTTGCCCGAACAATCGTCAACCCGTAAGTCTCCTCCCATGATTCCGGTTCACGCACTCCTGACGGAGAATGCTATTGCCGAGGATTTTGTTTCCTCGCTCCGGGCCCGCCGGCTGGCGGAGCAGTTCTTCTACTGGTTTCCACTCTCGGTGCGGGCCTGGCTCGCCCTGTGCTCCGACGGCGCGTACCGCAATTTCGTGCGATCGCGTTCGCTCATCGCCCGCTCCGCCAAGGAGTTGGGCGGCTTGGTGCCCAGCGGCCAGCTCGAGGTCGTCAGCCTGGGATCGGGCCAGGGTGACAAGGACCTGCTGCTGCTCGAGGCCTTCGTGGCGCAGGGGACGCACGTGCGCTACACACCGGTGGATGCAAGCCAGGCGCTCGTCGAAATGGCCTGCAGCCGCGCGCTCGACGCCGGGATCTGGTCCCAGGCGGTGAAGGCGGACATCACCCGCGCCGATCACCTGGACGCGCTCGCAGCGGACGAAGACGCGCCTCCGCGGGTCCTGTTGCTGCTCGGCAACACCTTGGGGGCGTTCGACCCGATCGCCCAGGCCCGCGCATTGCGCGCGCTGCTGCGCCAGGAGGACCTGCTGCTCGTGGACGGCGAGATCTACGCCGGACCGCAGACGGTGGCGGGTTACGACAACCCGTTGAACCGGCGCTTCGCCTGGGCCCCACTCGAGTCGGTGGGCATCGGCGGGGACGACGGCGAGATCGTGTTCGAAGACGTAACTGACGACCGCCTCCCCGGGATGCACCCGTTGCGCAAGCACTTCCTGGCGGCCCGCGACGTGACCGCGCGCGTGGGCGGCGAGGTGCTTACGATCGGGAACGGTGAGCGGGTGGAGATGAACCATTCCTACAAGTACGCGGCCGACACATTCCTCCGGATTCTCGACCAGGCGGGCCTGGACGTGCGGTGGCGCGGCACCAGCGAGGACGCGCGATTCCAGATGGTGCTGGCGGGACCGAGATGACCGACGTGCTGGAGGTGCGGGGGCTGGGCTATGCGCTGCCGGGACGAGGGAAGGGGGAAGAGGGACGAGTCCTGGTCGAGGACGTTTCCTTCACCGTGGCGGCGGGGGAGACGCTGGTGTTGCTGGGCCGGAGCGGCTCGGGGAAGACCACGACGTTGAAGCTCATCAACCGGCTGCTCGAGCCCGGAGGCGGGGAGGTCGTCGTGGCGGGCCGGTCTGCGGCCGCGGTCGCGCCCCATCGTCTGCGCCGCGGCATCGGCTACGTCATCCAGGACGTCGGCTTGCTGCCGCACATGACGGTCGAGCAGAACGTCGGGCTCGTTCCCCGGCTGGAGGGCTGGGCGCCCGATCGCATCCGTGAGCGTGTGCACGAGCTGCTGGCGCTCGTCGGGCTCGCGCCCGGTCAATTCGCCGGCCGGCGTCCGCACGAGCTGTCGGGCGGGCAGCGGCAGCGGGTGGGCGTCGCCCGTGCGCTCGCGGTCGATCCCCCACTCCTGTTGCTCGACGAGCCGTTCGGCGCGCTCGACCCGATCACTCGGGCCGAGTTGCAGCGCGAGTTCAAGGGGCTGGAAGGCCGTCTCGGGAAGGCGATGGTGTTCGTGACTCACGACGTGCGTGAAGGGTTCCAGCTCGGCACACGGATCGGCCTGATGCAGGGGGGACGCCTGGTGTTCTTGGGCACGGCGGAGGAATTCCGGCGCTCGACCCATCCGGAGGTCCGCGCGTTCCTGGAGGCGGCGGCGTGAGCCTGGTGCGGTTTTACTTGAGCAACTCCCGGGAAGTGCTGGGCCTGCTGGGCCAACACGTGCTGCTCGTGCTCGTGTCCACGGCCATCGCGGTCGCGATCGGCGTGCCGGTCGGCATCCTGCTCACTCGCCGCCCGTCGTGGCGCCGGCCGGTGCTCGGCCTGGCGAACGTGTTCCAGACGATCCCGAGCCTCGCGCTGTTCGGATTCCTGATCCCCCTACCATTGCTTGGCGGCATCGGCGCCCGCACCGCGATCGTGGCGCTCGTCGTGTACGCGCTGCTCCCGATCGTGCGCAATACCTACACGGGGATCGTGGGGATCGACCCGGCGATTCGCGAGGCGGGGCGTGGCATGGGCATGACCGACGGCGAGCTGTTGCGGCTCGTCGAGCTGCCGCTCGCGGCATCGGTGATCCTCGCCGGCATCCGGGTCGCGACCGTAGTGGGCGTCGGGACCGCGACGATCGCGGCGGCGATCGGTGCTGGAGGACTGGGCGTGTACATCTTCCGCGGGGTCGCGGTGGTAGATGACCGGTTGATCCTCGCGGGGGCGCTGCCGGCGGCGTTGCTGGCGCTGGCGGCCGACGGATTGTTGGGGCTGGTGGAGCGGAGGTTCGCGTGGCGCTAGCCGGATGGGCGGATCGGCGGATGGGCGGATGGTGGTCACGGCTTGCGGCCGGCATGGTCCTGCTCTCGAGTTGCGGTCACCGGGAACGCATCATTGTCGGCGCCAAGAACTTCACCGAGTCCGATTTGCTCGCCGAGATCGCCGCGCAGCAGATCGAGCGGCGCACCGGGCTGCCGGTGGAGCGCAAGCTCCACCTCGGTGGGACGTTCGTCTGTCACGAGGCGATCCTCGCGGGGCAGATCGATCTTTACGTCGAGTACACGGGCACGGCCTACACCGCCGTGCTGAAGCACGCCCCGGGTCCCTCGGCCGACAGCATCACGCGGGCTGTGGCGGATGAGTATCGGAACCGGTGGGGGCTCGTCTGGCTGCCCTCGTTCGGGTTCAACAACACCTTCGCCATCGCGGTGCGGCAGGCGGACGCGCAGCGCCTGGGGCTGCAGGCGATCTCGGATCTGGCCCGAGTGGCGCCGAACTGGAAGGCCGGGTTCGGCTACGAGTTTCTCAATCGCGAGGACGGGTTCCCCGGGTTGGCACGTACCTACGGCTTGCGGTTCTCCACCCCGCCCACGGCGATGGACCTCGGGCTGACCTATCGGGCGCTGGCCGACGGAAAGATCGACGTGATCGCCGGAAATTCGACCGACGGGCAGCTCGATGCGCTGCACCTCGTGGCACTGGCGGACGACCGCCACTACTTCCCCCCCTACGAAGCGGCGCCGGTCGTGCGGGGAGCGGTGCTCGAGCGCCATCCGGAGGTACAGCGGGCGTTGGCCGAGCTGGCGGGGAAGATCGACGATGCCACGATGCGGCAACTGAACGCGCAGGCGGATATCGAGCACCGCGACCTGCGCGCTATCGCCCACGACTGGCTGGAGCGGACCCTGCCATGAGCCCGCGGTTGCGCGTCGTAGCCTCCGCCGTGCTGTTCTCGACCGGCGGGGCCGCCATCAAGCTGTGCGGCTTCGGGCCGTGGCAGCTGGCGGCAGGACGGGCGGTGGTCGCCGCGTGCGCGATGCTCCTGCTCATCCCGGAAGCGCGCGGCGGTTTCAGCTGGCGTTCTCCCGTAGTTGGCGTGGCCTACGCCGGGGCGGGGTTGTTCTTCATCCTGGCCAACAAGCTCACCACCGCCGCCAGCGCGATCTTCATTCAGGCGACGCACCCGCTGTACATCCTGGCGCTCGCTCCCCTGCTGCTGCGGGAGCACGTCAGCCGGCGGGACCTCGAGTTCATGGCGCTCCTCGCCCTCGGGATGGTCCTGTTGCTCTCCCAGCCCGGGCGGCGCTTCGCCACCGCGCCCAACCCGCGGCTCGGTAACCTGCTGGCCGCCGGCTGTGCGGTGAGCTGGGCGCTCACCGTCATGGGATACCGGTGGGTGGCGCGGCAAGCGCGGGGTGGGCATGGGGCGGTCGTCGCCGCGGCCGTTTCGGGGAACGCACTGGTGTTCCTGATCGCGTTGCCGCCGGCGTTGCCGTTCGTCGCCGGCCGGCCGCTCGACTGGATGGTGGTGGTCTACCTCGGCGTCTTCCAGCTGGCACTCGCCTATGTGTTTCTCTCGCGCGCGGTCGCCGAGGTGCGGGCACTCGAGGTCGCGCTGGTAGGATTGGTGGAGCCGGTGCTGTCGCCGATCTGGGCGTGGCTGGTGCACGGCGAGACGCCGGGGATCCGCGTGGTCGCGGGCGGCATGGTGATTCTCGCGGCCACCGGGTGGCACGCCTGGCGCGAGCCGCCCGTCACCGCCCTCCCCGCGCCGGCGATCGAAGGATGACGCCCGCCAAGATCGTTCGCATCTATCTCGTCATCACGGGGCTGTTCAACTTCGCCGCCTCGTTGATCTGGGGCGTGGATACGCTGTTCAAGCTCCATGCGGGGCTCGACATCTTCCAGGTGATGCTGACCAACGCCGCCTTCACCGCTGGGATGGTCGTCTTCGAGATCCCGACCGGCGTGGTGGCGGATACACTGGGGCGGCGGGTGTCGCTGATCCTGTGCGTCGCGACGCTGCTCGTCGCGACGCTGCTCTACGTGGCCACGGCGTGGTTCCATTGGGGCTTCTGGCCGTTCATGGGGACGTCGGTGCTGCTCGGCCTCGGGTACACGTTCTATACCGGGGCGGTGGACGCGTGGCTGGTGGACGCGCTCAAAGCGACCGGGTTCACGGAGCCGATGGAAGGCGTGTTTGCCAAGGGTCAGATGACGTTCGGCGCCGCGATGCTGGCGGGCACGCTGAGTGGCGGGCTGCTCGGCCAGATGGATCTCGCGATCCCCTACGTCGTGCGCGCCGCGACGTTCGTCCCCCTCCTGCTGCTCGCCTGGCTCGTCATGACCGAGATCGGCTACACGCCCAGGGCGCTCGAGTGGCGCCGTGTGCCGGCCGAGCTGCGCCGGGTGTTCGTGGAAGGGCTGGACTTCGGATTGCACCACCGGGTCGTGCGGCCCGTGATGCTCGCCTCGCTCGTCAACATGAGCTTCATGATCTTCGGCTTCTACAGCTGGCAGCGCTATTTCCTGGACCTGCTGGGACGCGATCTGGTTTGGGTCTCGGGATTGATCGCCGCCCTGTTGTCGCTCTCCATGATCCTCGGCAACGCTCTGATGCGACCGCTCAGCCGCGTCGTGCGCACCCGCACCGGTCTGCTCGCGACCTCCACCGCCGTACAGGCCGTCGCCGTGGTCGCCTGTGGGGTCATCGGTCTGTACGCCCGGACTCCCACCCGGTTCTTCGTCGTCGTGGCGTTGTATCTGGTTTACGGGATCGCGCTGGGAACGATGGGCCCCGTGAAGCAAGGGTACCTGAACGCCCATATACCGTCGGCGCAGCGGGCGACGATCATCTCCCTCGACGCGCTGTTCGCGGATGCGGGCGGTGTAGCGGGTCAGTCGGGGTGGGGATACCTCGCGAAAGTCCGATCGATCGGTGAAGCATGGATGTACTCCGGCCTCACGGTGCTGTTGGGAGTGCCGCTGTACTGGATGGCAAGGAGAAGCGACCACGAGTTGGACAGGTTTCAGACAGGCGCTTAGACGCTCAGACGCGTAGCGGTGTGTAGTCTGAGTGACTCAGCTACTGCGAACCGCTATGCGCCTGAGCCTCTGAGCGACTGTCTGACCATCTATCGACTAGCGAATTTCGGCAGGTCTTTTCTGTGCCTCTGTAAGAACTGTTCGTAAGTGTAGCTGTCCGTGTAATCTCTCATCTCACAGATCCGTTCCCCTCTGAACTTCAGCACCACGCACGTCCTCTGGTCCATCACGTCTTTCGGATCGCTCTTCAGCCAGCTGCGCTCTCGGATCTCCACGATCACGCGCTCGTCGGCTTCGTACCAGACGCGCCATACGTCTTCGTAACCCCAGTCGGCGGCGCCCAGGCCTTGCTCCCGGTTGTTCATCGAGCGGATGACGGCCTCGCGGCCCTTCCATTCGCCGCCCAGCGGCGGGGCGCCGGCGCACCAGTACACGATGTCCTCGGTGAAGTACCCGGCGACCTCGTCCATCTTCCCCGCGAACAGGGCCTTCTCGTACGCCTTCGCCACGTCCATCCGCGTGCTCATAGGGTCACTCCCTCGGGCATCGACACGGGATTCGCCTTGCGGCCCGCCCGCTCCATCGGCTTGTCCATTTCGCCCTTGTGCTCGTCCTGGATCTTCCAGAAATCCACCGCGCGGGTCACGAGCTCGCGCGAGGCCTCCGCCAGGCTTTCGCTCGTCTTCACCTGCCGCACGTTGTTCTCCATGTCCTCGGCGTCCCAGCCCCGCGAGTGAGCGATGAACGGGTAGGCCGGAAACAGGAACCCCAGCTCCGACCAGAAGGTGAACATCGAGCCCGCGACGCCCTGGATGTTGTCCTGACCTCCCGTGATGATGAACGCCGCGACTTTGTTCTTGATGAGCACCTTGTTGTGGATGGTGATCTGGTTCTGAACACAATTCAGCCGCTCGGCCATCTTGTAGTAGAGGGACGAGGCGTTGCCCCAGCGGATCGGCGTGGAGATGAGGACGACGTCGGCCCAGTTCACGAGCCCCGCGTAGACCGCGGTGAGCTGGTCATCGGGATCACGCTCGGTGATGGCGCAGGGCCAGATGCAGGCGTGGGACGCCTTGGAGTAATTCCCCTCGCAGTGACGGAACGTCAGATCGCGCAGCTGAATCGTCTGCGTGTCGGCGTGCAGGGTGTCTTTGGCGTGCCGCATCGCATGGCCCAGCAGCGCATCGGACGTGGAAAACCGCGGGTTGACGTCGTCCATCGCGGTGGTGGCGATGCCGAGCACGCGCGGCGGCGCGCCCGCGGGCTTCGGGGCGGCCGTGAGCAGGGGATGCGGCTCGTGCTTCATCACCTTTCGCGGCGTGACGGGCGGCGTCTCGACGTAGACCCCGTCGGGGCGTTCTTCCACGGCATAGACCGCGGCCGCGTCCTCCCCATACCCTTCCGGTCCCTTGCCGGTGAGCACGCTGTATTCCCAGGCGTGCCAGGGGCACATGACGTACTCGCCGTGCAAGCGCCCTTCGGAGAGCGGGCCGCCCTTGTGGTTGCAGGTATTGGAGATCGCTCGAAAGCGCCCGTCATAGAGAAACACGGCGATGGCGTGACGCTCCAGCTTCACGGCGAATGGGGCGCGCGCGAGGAGCTCGTCTCGCGTGCCGAGGCGATGCCAGTCGGTCATCGTAACTCCGGGCGGAGAGGCTGGAGTAACCTACCGGCGCTACATTATGCCGTCCATGAGCACGCCGCGGCTTTTCGTCATCTGGCTCACGGTCTTCATCGATCTCCTGGGCTTCGGCATCATCATGCCGATTCTCCCGGGCGTCGCGCAGCGGTTCGGCGCGCGGGGCATCGGATACGGCGCGCTGGTCAGCGCGTTTTCGGTGATGCAATTCCTCTCCACCGCGCTGCTGGGCCGGCTCTCCGATCGCATCGGCCGGCGGCCGATCCTGCTCACGACCATGGTGCTCAACGCGGGTGGGTACGTGCTGTTCGCCTACGCCCCGTCGTACGGGCTGCTGCTGCTCGCCCGTCTGGTCTCGGGGTTCGCCGGCGGCAACATCTCCGCGGCGCAAGCGTACGTCGCCGACATCACGACCGGGGCGGAGCGCTCCAAGGGGATGGGGTTGATCGGGATGGCGTTCGGGCTGGGGTTCAGCGCGGGTCCGGGCATTGGCCATCTCGCCGTGGCGCTCGGCGGTGACGCGGCCCCCGGGCTCGTGGCCGCCGCACTCTCGCTCATCAATTTCGTGTCGGCCTCGTTCATCTTGCCCGAGTCGCTGCGGGACGAGCACCGCATCGCACGCGAGGTCTGGCCGTTCCGCCACATGGCCGAGGCCCTGGCGCACCCCGAGCTGCGCCCGCTGATGCTCGTCTGGGCCCTCGCGCCGTTCGCATTCGCGGGCTACACCGTGGCGCTGCCGTTGTGGGCGGGGGCGCGGCTCGGCTGGAAGACCGCCGAGCTGGGCACCTTCTTCATCATCGTCGGACTGGTCGCCGCGTCGGTGCAGGGCGGCCTGTTCCGCATCCTCACACGCCGATTCGGCGACCGGAAGCTGCTCATCGTCGGCATGCTCGGCATGGCGATCTCTATCGGCGTGGTGCCGTTCCTGGGCTCGACGCGCGCGGTGTACGCGTGGACCGTGGTGCTGGCGTTCTCCAACAGCATCATGGCCCCGGCGGCGACCGGACTCGTGTCCACGTTCGCGGCCGCCAACGAGCAGGGGACGGTGCTCGGCGTCGCCCAATCCCTGGGAGCGCTGGGCCGCGCCTCGGGTCCCTACACCATCGGGGGCGTGTACGACTGGGTATCGTCCACCGCATCGTTTCTCGTGGCGGGCGCCGTGATGCTGGTGGGGTGGGCCGCCTCGTTAGGAGTAGCGCCATCGAGGCGGATTGACGAGGCACCGGCACGCGTCGCCTAGCCGTCTCCCGCCCGCATCCGCATATTTTCGGTCCCCCACGCAGGAGTGTCCGCGCCCATGCGCGTCTACAAGACAGGTGAGATTCGCAACGTGGCGGTCGTCGGCCACGGCGCGAGCGGCAAGACGTCCCTCGTCGACGCCCTCGCGTTCGTGGCCGGCACCAGCAAGCGCCACGGGTCCGTAAAAGACGGGACCGCCCTCACCGACTACACCGCAGACGAAATCGAGCGCAAGTACTCCATCAACCTGGCCATGGCCGTCGCCGAATGGCTGGATGCCAAGCTCAATCTGATCGACACGCCGGGGTATCTCGACTTCACGGGCGACGCGCTGGCCGGCGTCTGGGCGGCGGACGGGGCGGTCGTGGTCGTGTCGGCCACGGCGGGCGTGGAAGTGGGCACCGAGAAGGTGTGGGACTACTGCGAACAACGCGGCCTGCCGCGGATGTTTTTCGTCTCCCTCATGGACAAGGAGCACGCCGATTTCGAGAAGGTGTACGCCTCGATCAAAGAGCGCCTGACGCCCAAAGTGATCCCGGTGGAGATCCCGGTCGGCGAAGGCCCGGCGTTTCACGGGATCATCAATCTCTTCTCGAAGAAATGCCACCTCTACAAGAAGGGCACCAAGGCGGGCGAATACGACGAGGTGGACGTGCCGCCCGAGTACCAGGACCGCTTCACCAAGTATTCCCAGGAGCTGATCGAGAGCATCGCCGCGACCGACGACGCGCTGCTCGAGCGGTACCTGGGCGGAGAGGAAATCGGGCGCGACGAGGCGATCCACGCCATGAAGGCGGGGATGGCGAAGGGGGAGCTCTTCCCGCTGTTCTGCGGCGCGGCCGAGCTGACCTACGGGACCCGCGCGCTACTGGCGAAGATGGTGGAGCTGTTGCCGTCGCCGGCGGAGCGGCCGCCCGTCGAGGCCCAGCGCTGGGGGAGCGCCGACAAGATCACCCTCAAGCCCGACGACGCCGGGCCGTTCGTGGCGCAGGTGTTCAAGACGATCTCCGAGCCGCACGTGGGGGACGTGACGTACTTCCGGGTCTACTCCGGGGCCGTCCGGAACGGGCAGGACGTGTACAACGCGCCCCGGCAGGCGACCGAGAAGCTCAATCACCTGTGCGTGGCGGTGTGCAAGGAGCGCACCGAGGTGGCCGAGCTGCATGCGGGGGACATCGGGGTGGTCGCGAAACTGCGCGACACTCACACGAACGACACGCTCTCCACCCAGGCCAACCAGATCGTGCTCCCCAAGATCCCGTTCCCGGAGCCGGTGATCACGGTATCGGTCGAGGTGAAGCAGCGGGGCGAAGAGGACAAGCTCTCCACCGGCCTGCACAAGCTGCACGAAGAGGATCCGACGTTCCACCACGAATACAACGCCGAGCTCGGCCAGACGCTGATCCGCGGGCTGGGCGAGCGGCACCTCGAAATCGTGGTGGGGCGCCTGGCGCGCAAATTCGGCGTGCACGCCCTGATCGGCAAGCAGAAGATCGCCTACCGCGAGACGCTGCGCGGCAAGGCGGAAGGGCAGGGGAAGCACAAGAAGCAGACCGGCGGCCGCGGGCAATACGGCGACTGCTGGATCCGGATCGCCCCGTTGCCGCGCGGCTCCGGCTTCGTCTTCGACGACCAGATCGTGGGAGGGGTCATCCCGCGGCAGTACATTCCGGCGGTCGAGAAAGGCGTGATCGAGGCGATGACCCGCGGTCCGGTCGCGGGCTACCCCGTCGTGGACTTCAAGGTGGAGCTGTTCGACGGCTCCTACCACGACGTGGACTCGAACGAGATGTCGTTCAAGATGGCCGGCATTCTCGCGTTCCGGAACGTGAGCCCGAACTGCAAGCCGGTGCTGCTCGAGCCGATCATGGAGGTCGAGGTGTGGACGCCCGACGACTACCAGGGCGCCGTGATGGGCGACCTTTCCTCACGCCGCGGGCAGATCCTGGGGACCGAGCCCGATGGCCGGCTGGTAAAAGTGAAGGCGCTCGTCCCGGAGGCGGATCTGGACCGCTACGCCACCGCGCTGCACTCGATCACCCACGGCCGCGGCACCTACCGCCAGAAATTCCACACCTACGAGCAGGTACCGCCGGAGGTGGCGCACAAGGTCGTGGACGCGCGCAAGAAGGAACTGGAAGAGGAGAAAGCGTAGACCACCTCGATGGCTGACCTGCTGGATCGCCTGCGCACCAGTCTCGCCGACCGCTACGCGTTCGATCGCGAGATCGGACGCGGCGGGATGGCGACCGTGTACCTGGCCCAGGACCTGAAGCACGACCGCCCGGTGGCGATCAAGGTGCTGCACCCCTACCTCGCGGTGAACCTGGGCTCGGAGCGCTTCCTGCGCGAGATCCAGATCGCGGCGCAGCTGCAGCACCCGCACATCGTTCCGTTGTACGACTCGGGGCAGGCCGGCGATCTGCTCTACTACGTCATGCCCTACGTGGAGGGCGAATCGCTGCGCCAGCGGCTCGCCCGGGAGCCCCGGCTCTCGCTCGAGGAGACCCTCCACCTGGCTCGCGCCGTGGCCGCCGCGCTCGATTACGCGCACCGTCAGGGTGTCGTGCACCGGGACATCAAGCCCGAGAACGTGATGTTGCACGAGGGCGAGGCGATGGTCACCGATTTCGGCATCGCCAAAGCCGTCACCGCCGCTGCCGCGGACACGCTCACCCAGACGGGCGCCACCGTGGGCACCCCCGCGTACATGAGCCCGGAGCAGGCGGGCGGCGCCGTCGACCTGGATGGTCGCAGCGACGTGTACAGCCTGGGCTGCGTCGTGTACGAGATGCTGACGGGGCGCACGCCGTTCACGGGCCCCACGGCGCAGGCGATCATCGCCAGGACGTTCACCGACCCGCCGCCTCCCCTGCGCACGGCGCGGCCGGGCGACGGCACGCCCGAATGGGCCGAGCAAGCCGTCCTCAAGGCACTCGCCAAGGATCCCGCCGGCCGGTTCGCGACCGCGGCGCAGTTCTCCCAGGCTCTTCGGGCCCCGGGTGTGACCACGCCGCCCGCCGCGACGCCGGCGACGCCAGTCGCCAGCGCGGCCAAGTCGATCGCGGTGTTGCCGTTCGTCAACATGAGCGCCGACCCGGAAAACGAGTATTTCACCGACGGGATCGCCGAGGAGATCATCAACGCCCTCACCAAGATCCAGGCGCTGCGCGTGGCGTCCCGCACCTCGTCGTTCGCGTTCAAGGGGAAGAACCAGGACATCCGCCGGGTAGGCGAACAGTTGAACGTCGGCACCGTGCTCGAGGGGAGCGTGCGCAAGGCCGGCACCAAGCTGCGCGTCACGGCGCAGCTGGTGAACGTGACGGACGGCTACCATCTCTGGTCCGAGCGCTACGACCGGGAGCTGCAGGACGTGTTCGCGATCCAGGACGAGATCGCCGAGAACATCGTGAAAGCCCTGCGGGTGGTGTTGAGCGACGCGGAGAAGCGGGCGATCGAGAAGGCGCCGACCGACAACGTGCAGGCGTACGACTACTACCTGCGCGGCCGGCAGTTCTTTCACCAGTTCCGCCGCACGGGCATCCAGTTCGCCCGGCGCATGTTCGAGCGCGCCCTGGAAATCGATCCGGGATACGCGCTGGCCTATGCCGGGGCGGCTGACTGCTGCTCCTTCCTCTACATGTACTGGGACGCAAGCAAGTCGAACCTCGAGACGGCGGACGGCTACAGCCGGAAGGCGCTCGAGCTCGACCCGGAGTTGGCTGAGGCGCACGCGTCGCGCGGCCTGACGGTGTCGCTCAGCAAGCGCTACGAAGAAGCCGAGCGGGAGTTCGCGACGGCGATCAGCCTGAACCCCCAGCTCTACGAAGCGCACTATTTCTCCGGCCGCACGTCGTTCCAGCAGGGGAAGTTCGAAGACTCGATCCGGCACTTCGCGGAGGCGTCGCGGATCCGGCCGGAGGACTATCAGACCGCGATGCTGATTTCGATGCCGTACGCCGGGCTCGGGCGGGACGCGGAGATGCAGGCTGCGCTGCGTCATGGACTGCAGGTGGTCGAGCGACATCTCGAGCTCAACCCGGACGACGCGCGCGCTCTGTACCTCGGCGGCATCGCGCTGGCGCAGGTGGGCGAGCGGGAACGGGCTCTCGAATGGGCGGACCGCGCTCTCGCCCTCGACGCCGAGGATTCCGGAGTGCTGTACAACGTGGCATGCGTCCAGGCCCTCTGCGGGGAACGAGACCGCGCCCTCGACCTGCTCGAGAAAGCGATCCAGAACGGGTTCGGTCACCGCGAGTGGCTGGAGAACGACTCCGACCTGCAAGTGCTGCGGGCCGAACCCCGTTTCCAGGCTATGCTGCAGCGGCTCTAGCG